>OLPB01001358.1_pt1 | contig 11123 bp, 5 predicted proteins | sample 1672001 | NCBI WGS metagenome assembly OLPB01 (sample SAMEA3136635, study PRJEB25190) | human gut metagenome | biome: human gut; feature: human-associated habitat; material: faeces | place: Austria | collected 2013 | reverse complement strand
ATTTCGCGATCATGCGCGCGGCAAACGCAGCTCAAAACAGGCCCTTACAGTAGGTTGCTTATCAAACCCCTTGCTTACGGGGTATTTACCAAAAAGCCCAGCATGTCAAGCTAAAATGTGATTGTTTCACCCATGGGGCGATTTATACCGATTGCCGCATTCTTGTCTATTTTGTGATGAACGAGTGATACGGTAAGTATCGTCACTGGTTCCACATGCGTCGATGCGAGTGGAACGAACGCAGCACATCTGCGTCCCCTTCCGTCTAAGTACGCATGCCGAGCCCGAGACGTATCGTTGGTTTACGGCAGAACGCCGCGCATACGATCGGAAGGTTGAGATGGCCATCACATCGAAGACCGCCAATAAGACAGAGCGCAAGGCCCAAGGACTCGCCAAGGGACCCGTTGCCGCAGCACAACCCAACCTCATGCTCACGGATGACGACATCCACCTGTTCGGAACCGGCATGTGGCAGCGCGCGTGGGAAAAGATGGGCGCCCACAAAGACGTTCAAGGCAACTCCGAAGGCTGGCTTTTCCGCGTTTGGGCCCCTCAGGTCTCAAGCGTGCACGTCGTCGGTGATTTCAACGGCTGGGACCCCAAGGCAACGCCGCTCACACGTGCCGCCAATAGCGATATATGGGAGAGCTTCGTCCCCGGCCTTGAGCAGGGATCGCTTTACAAATACGTGATCGAAACCGATGCGGGGGAGCTCCTCTGGAAGGCCGACCCGTTCGGTTTCTACGCTGAGACTTGCCCTGGAACAGCATCCAAGCTCTGGGACCTCGGTGGATACACCTGGAAAGATACCACATGGCTGAATCGCCGCGCCGAGCGCGACATCATGAAGAGCCCGCTCAACATTTATGAGGTGCACCTTGGCTCCTGGAAGCGCCATGGCAACGAACCGCAGGGCGAGCCACGCGAAGACGGCACCTGGCCCGGCCCCGGCGATCCGTTCCCGGCGCAACGCGGAACGTACTACACCTACGACGACCTCTCTGATGAGCTCGTGGCTTACGTCAAGAAGATGGGCTATACCCATATCGAGGTCATGCCCCTCTCCGAGCACCCCTTCGACGGATCTTGGGGATATCAGGCTACGGGATACTTCGCAGCAACCTCTCGTTACGGCACCCCCCAACAGCTCATGCACTTCGTCGACGCCTGCCACAAGGCCGGCATCGGAGTGATTCTGGACTGGGTTCCCGGGGGCTTTTGCGCCAACGCCGAGGGACTTGCGACCTTCAACGGCCGTATGCTCTTCGAACGCGAGATTCACCCCAACTGGGGCACGCACAAGTTCGATTTCTCCCGCCCCGAGGTTCGCAGCTTCCTCGTGTCCAACGCCCTCTTCTGGATCGAAGAGTTCCATGTCGACGGCATCCGCATGGATGGCGTATCGAGCATGCTCTATCTCAACTTCGGCGTGGACAACCCAGCGGACAAGAAGTTCAACAAATACGGCACCGAGGAGGACCTCGACGCCTCCGCGTTTATCCGCCAGGTCAACTGCGCTGTGGGCAAGGAATTCCCCGATGTCATGATGATCGCCGAGGAGTCCACCGCATGGCCCCTGGTCACCTATCCCGCAGAGGACGGCGGCCTGGGATTCCACCTCAAATGGGATATGGGCTGGATGAACGACACCCTGCACTACATGCAGTGCGACTTCCCTTGGCGCCCGGGCAACCACAGCCTGCTCACCTTCTCCATCATGTACGCCTTCTCGGAGAACTTTATCCTGCCGCTGTCGCACGATGAGGTCGTGAACGGCAAGTGCTCCCTGATCGGACGCATGCCGGGCGACGACTGGCGCCGCTTCGCCGGCCTGCGCACGCTCGCCTTCTACCAGATGACCCACCCCGGCGCCAAGCTTTCCTTCATGGGTGACGAGATCGCCCAGCAGATCGAATGGCGCTATTACGAGTCCATCGAGTGGTTCCTCGCCAAGGATTTCGACGCGACCCACGGCGCTCAGCAGCGCTTCATCGAGGCGCTCAACCACTTCTACGCCAAGCAGCGCGGACTGTGGCAAAACGCCTATACCGAGCAGGGCTTCGAATGGATCGACGCCAACAACTCCGAGCAGTCCATTGTGAGCTTCGTGCGCCACGGCGATAAGCCGGCCGATGACCTGCTCATCCTGATCAACTTCGACCCGGCATCCTATGAGACCTATCGCGTGGGAACCCCGCGCGAGGGCGATTGGGAGCTCGTCTTCAATACGGACGATCCGACCTTTGGCGGATCCGGCTTCCCGGTGGTCGACATGGCCTCCTCCAAACCCGAGCCCTGGAACATGCGCGACAACTCAATCGAGATCGCCGTTCCCGGCCTCGCCGGCCTGGTCTACCGCCGTCGCCGCGCCTCCTCCTACAAGCCTCCCAAGGCAAAGACGCCAAAGACAAAGGCCGCGCCCAAAACCAGGGCATCCCGCGCGAAGTAAGCACCGACTTCGGAGCACCTCGCGCCCACGATGACGCAACCGCACGCCGGGCCGATCGCGCGCGCTTGCGACTATCACCAACCCGGCCCCTTCTCGAAAGGAAACCATGGATAAGATCTACGAGAACAAAGAGCAGTTCATCGAGCAGTACCGCCAGCACGTGCGCGCACTGTCCGGTAAGGAGTTCGAGGATACGAGCGATATCGACCGCTTCACCGCGCTGGCCAACCTGGTCGCCGGCGATGCCCGCGTCATTGCCGCCAAAACCGACGAGCGCAACCGCACCGAGGGCAAGAAGCGTGTCTACTACTTCTCCATCGAGTTCCTCATCGGTCGCCTGCTCGATAACTACCTGCTGAACCTCGGCATTCGTGACCTCGTGGCCGACGCCATCGCCGACATGGGCGGCGATCTCGACGAGATCGAGCGCCAGGAGCCCGATCCGGCCCTGGGCAACGGCGGCCTCGGTCGCCTCGCCGCATGCTTCCTCGACTCGATGGCCCACGAGGGCATCGCGGGCTACGGCAACGGTATGCGCTATCGCTACGGTCTCTTCAAGCAGGAGATCGTCGATGGCCGTCAGGTCGAAGTGGCCGACGAATGGCTCTCCAAGGGCTATCCCTGGGAGGTCAAGCGCCCCGACAAGGCCGTTCGCATCGGCTTCGGCGGCTACGTCGTCTCACGCCAGGAGGGCGACCGCACCTTCTACTCCGTTGAGGGGACCGATGACGTCCTGGCCGTGCCTTACGACATCCCGATCGTCGGCTACGGCGGCGAGACCGTCAACAAGCTGCGCTGCTGGAGCGCCGAACCCATCGACGACCATTTCGATCTCGACGCCTTCAACGCCGGCGACTACACCGGCGCCGACCGCGACCGCGCCAATGCTGAGGCCATCTCCGCCATCCTGTATCCCAACGACGCCGGCGAGCACGGCCGCCTGCTTCGCCTCAAGCAGGAGTACCTGTTCGTTGCCGCGGGTATCCGCACCCTCCTCGACACCTTTGTGCGCGAGCACGGCAAGGCCTGGAACGAGCTGCCCCGCTATGTGGCCATCCATACCAACGATACGCACCCGGCGATGTGCGGACCCGAGCTCATGCGCATCCTCATGGACGAAGAGTGCCTGACCTGGGACGACGCTTGGGAGATCGTGACGAACACGGTGTCCTACACCAACCACACCATCCTGCCCGAGGCTCTCGAGAAGTGGCCCATCTCCACCTTCTCCACCCTGCTGCCCCGCGTGTACCAGATCATCGACGAGATCAACCGTCGCTGGCGCGAGAGCTTCGACATGAGCAAGCCCGAGAGCGCCGAACGACTGCGCGCGACCGCCGTCCTGTGGGATGGCGAGGTCCGTATGGCCAACCTGTCCGTAATCTGCAGCCACTCCGTCAACGGCGTCGCAAAGATCCACTCCGACATCCTCAAGGCGAGCACGCTCAAGGACTTCGCGGCCATGCGCCCGGAGATGTTCAACAACAAGACTAACGGCATCAGCCATCGTCGCTTCTTCGCTGAGGCCAACCCCACCTACGCCAAACTCGTGACCGAGGCAATCGGCGACGGCTGGCTCGACGACGCCCGCGAGCTCGAGAAGCTCACCGCCTTCGAAGGCGACACCTCTTTCCTTGAGCGCGTCGGCGCCTCCAAGCTCGCCAACAAGCAGCGCCTGGCCGACTACGTCAAGCGCGAGTGCGGGCTCGCCATCGACCCGAACACGGTCTTCGACGTCCAGGTCAAGCGCTTCCACGCCTACAAGCGCCAGCTCCTGAACATCATGAAGGTCATGGACCTCTATAACCGTCGCCTCGCCGATCCGAATTTCAAGATTCAGCCCACCACCTTCATCTTCTCCGGCAAAGCTGCCTCGAGCTACACCTTCGCCAAGGAAGTCATCCGCCTGATCAACGGTGTGGCCGAGGTCGTCAACAACGACCCGCGCGTCAACGACGTCATGAAGGTCTGCTTCATCCCGAACTTCCGTGTCTCGAACGCCCAGCTCATCTACCCTGCCGCCGAAATCTCCGAGCAGATCTCCACGGCCGGCAAGGAGGCCTCCGGCACTTCGAACATGAAGCTCATGATGAACGGCGCCCTCACGCTCGGCACGATGGACGGTGCGAACATCGAGATCGTCGATCTGGCGGGCCGCGAAAACGAGGCGATCTTCGGCCTCACCACGCCCGAGGTCGACGCCCTGCGCGCCTCCGGCCAGTACTTCGCCTGGGATGTCGTCAACTCCGATCGCGCGCGCCTCGGCCGCATCATCGACCAACTCGTCGATGGCACCTTCGCCGCTCAATCCGGCAACTTCGAGAGCATCCATCATGAGCTCATGTTCAACAACGACTACGACCTGGTGCTCAAGGACTTCCACTCCTATGTGGACGCTTGGGAAAAGCTCACCGCGACCTATCCCGAGACCCAGGACTGGAACCGCCGCGCGCTGCACAACACCGCGATGTCCGGATGGTTCTCCTCCGACCGAACCATCCGCGAATACCGCGACGAGATTTGGCACGCATAAAGGAGGTGCGGCGCGCTGGGAAACGGCCGGCGCACCAATAAGGCGACGGAGGCGGCGAAGACGGGGCGCCGCCTCCGGACACGGATATCCCGCACAAGACATCCGCAACCACCCAACGGATAAAGGGAGAGATTGATGGCAAGCAAAGAATGCATCGCGATGCTCCTCGCGGGAGGCCAAGGCAGCCGACTGATGGCCCTCACCTCTAAGATCGCAAAACCGGCCGTCAGCTTCGGCGGCAAGTTCCGCATCATCGACTTCTCGCTGTCGAACTGCGCAAACTCCGGCATCGACACCGTGGGCGTGCTGACCCAGTACCGTCCGTACCAGCTCCATGAGTACATCGGCTCTGGCCGCGCGTGGGACCTCGCCGAGCACGGCAGCGGCGTTTCCATCCTGCCGCCCTACGCCACGCAGGACGGCGGCGCATGGTATGCCGGCACCGCCGACGCGATCACGCAGAACCTCAATTACATCAAGAACCACGACCCCAAGTACGTGCTCATCCTGTCCGGCGATCACCTGTATCGCATGGACTACCGCAAGATGCTCGAGAGCCACATCGAGCACAACGCCGACCTCACCGTCTCGGTCATGCCCGTACCGTGGGAGGAGGCCAGCCGCTTCGGCATCATCACCGCCGACCCCGAAGACGGCCGCATCGTGAAGTTCACCGAGAAGCCGGAGAAGCCCGATTCGAACCTCGCCTCCATGGGCATCTACATCTTCTCCACTGACGTGCTCGTGAAGGCGCTCGAGGAGGACGCCGTCGACCAGCGCTCCAGCCACGACTTTGGCAACGACATCATCCCCAAGCTGCTCGCCGAGGGAAAACGCCTGCACACGTACGAGTTCCATGGCTTCTGGAAGGACGTCGGCACCATCGCGAGCTTCCACGAGACCTCGATGGACCTGCTCGGCGACAACCCCGAGTTCGACCTGTTCGACAAGTCCTTCCCGGTCATGAGCAACGACTCGACCCGTCCTCCCCACTTCATCGGACCCGAGGGTCGCGTTGACGACTGCCTCGTCTCCAACGGCTGCCGCGTCTACGGCACCGCGCGCCACTCGATTCTCTCCACAGACTGCGTGGTGGGCGAGCGCGCCATCGTCGAGGATTCCGTGTTGCTGCCGGGAGCCATCGTGAAGGACGGGGCGCACGTCGTGCGCGCCATCCTGGGCGAGAACGCCGTCGTGGAAGAGGGCGTCAAGCTCGGAAGCGTCGATATGACCAAGGATACCGCCGTCGTTGGAAACGACGTCGTCATCGGGAAGGGGGAATGATCCGATGATCAACCGCAAGGCCATCGGCTACATCACTGCCAACTACACGAGCAAAGAGCACAGCCACCTGCTTGAATGCCGTCCGCTCGCTTCCATCCCGTTCATGGGCCGCTACCGCCTCATCGACTTCCCGCTGTCCAACATGATGAACGCGGGCATCCGCACCGTCGGCGTGGTGCTTCCGGGCAATTACCGCTCGCTCGTCGACCACCTCGGCAGCGGACGCGAGTGGGAGCTCGATCGCAAGAAGGGCGGTCTGTTCCTACTCCAGGGCAGCGCTTACGGCACCGCCAAAAAGGGCATCCGCTTCCTGCTGCGCGACATCAACACCAACAAGATACTGTTCCAGCGCGCCAGCGAGCCCTACGTGGTCATGAGCGCGACCAACATCGTCTTCAACATGGACCTCTCCGCCGTCATCGATGCGCACGAGCGCAGCGGCTCCGGCGTGACGATGATCTACAAAAAGGCCGACCGCCAGCTCGAGGACGTCACCAAGCTCGACATCAACGAGAACGGTCGCGTCACCGACCTTAAGAGCGGCTGCGCCTACGACGATAACCAGTTCCTCGACTGCTTCATCATCAACCGCGACCTGCTCCTCGAGCTTTGCGAGCAGTACGAGACGCTCGACTACCTCGACCTGTTCGATGCCATACGCCCCGACTTCGGTCGCATCGACGTGTGCACCTACGAGTTCAAGGGCCTCGCCGTCGGCATGTTCAACGAGGAGAGCTATTACCAGCGGAGCATGGAAATGCTCAACCCCGACGTCATGCACCAGCTGTTCACGCACAGCCGCCCGATCATGACCAAGGCTCACGACACGCCGCCCGCGAAGTACAGCTCCGGCTCCAACGCCACCAACTCGTTCATCTCCGCAGGCTGCCGCATCGACGGCACCGTGCGCGGATCCACCCTCTCGCGCGACGTCATCGTCGAGAGCGGCGCCTACGTGGCCAACTCCATCATCATGCAGGGTTGTGTCATCAAGCGCGGCGCGCGCGTCGAGAACGCCATCGTGGACAAGAACAACGTCGTGGAAGCCGGGACCGTCCTCACCGGTACGCCCGACAACGTGCTCGTGGTGCCCAAGGTCGCGATCGAGAATTAGGGCCGCACGCGCAGCCGACGCGCTCTGGCACACCAGACGCGCATATGATGGATACGCCGCCTCGAGCACACGCCTCAGGCGGCGTATCCGCACGGAATCACAGAACTCGACGCCGCGAAGCAACGCGCGCATCAAGAGATTGGCATCCATATGACCGAATCCCCCCAGCAGAAACTCCATGTCGCATTTGCCAGCGCCGAAGCCGCGCCCTTCGTGAAGACCGGCGGCCTCGGCGACGTGGCGGGCTCCCTGCCCCAGGCCCTCAAAGCCGCGGGCGCCGAGGTCGTCGTGCTCGTTCCCAAATACGACACCATCGCCCAGGAGTACAAGGAACGCATGGAGCACCTGTGCGACTTCTATGTCCCACTCGGCTGGCGCAATGAGTACTGCGGCATCGAGCGCCTCAACCACCGCGGCGTCGACTACCTGTTCATCGACAACGAGCGTTACTTCAGCCGTGGCTATCCGTACGGGTTCTTCGACGACGGAGAGCGCTTCGCCTTCTTCTCCAAGGCCATCGTCGAGACCCTCCAGTACCTGCCCGGGGTTCTGAACGGGTTCACGTGCGATGTCCTGCACTGCAACGACTGGCACACCGCCATGGCACCCGTGTTCCTGCGCGAGTTCTACCAGGCCTCGCCGTTCTACCAGAATATTAAGACGGTGTTCTCCATCCACAACATCGCGTTCCAGGGTCAGTACAGCGCCAAGGTGCTGAACGACATTCTGGGCCTGGCGCATATTCCCGCAGCTGCCTTCCAGCTCACCTGCGGTCCCGACGCCGTCAACTACATGCAGGGCGCCCTCAACTACACCGACGCCATCACGACCGTCTCCCCCACGTACGCCGAGGAGATCAAGACGGGCGAGTTCGGCGAGGGCCTCGATGGGATCCTGCGCCGCCGCACACCGATTCTGCAGGGCATCGTCAACGGCATCGATACCGTGGGCTTCGACCCCGCCACCGACCAGCGCATCCCCGCGCAGTTCACTGCCAGCGACCGTTCCGGCAAGGCCGTTTGCAAGGCCCGACTACAGGAGGAGCTCGGTCTGGAGGTCCGCGATGACCGCCCCCTCATGGTCATGGTCACGCGACTCACCCGCCAGAAGGGCATGGACCTGGTCACGTACGCGCTCGACCGGATCCTTTCCAGCGGTGTCCAGATGGCCGTGCTCGGCACCGGCGATACCGACTATGAGAACGCGCTGCGCTACTTCGAGGGCAAGTACCCCGGAACCATGGCCGCGCGCATCCAGTTCGACCCCGCGCTGTCCCAGCGCATGTACGCGGGCGCCGATCTGTTCCTCATGCCGTCCTTGTTCGAGCCCTGCGGCCTGTCGCAGATGATCGCCATGCGCTACGGCACCCTGCCCATCGTGCGCGAAACCGGCGGCCTGAAGGACACCGTCGCACCGTACAACCAGTTCACAGGCGAGGGCACCGGCTTCTCGTTCGCCAACTTCAACGGCGACGAGATGGCCGACACCGTCTTCCGCGCCACGCGCCTGTTCTGGGACGATCGCGCCGCATTCAACAAGCTCGTGGACAACGCCATGGCCGCAGACTTCAGCTGGACTCGTTCGGCCGACGTCTACATGTCGATGTATCACAACCTGCGCCCTGACATCCCTCTGCCGCAACCCGAGACCGAAGCTGCCCCGACCGAAGAGGCAAAGCCCACCAAGGAAGCAAAGCCGGCCGAGCCCGAGATCGCGCCCGTTGACGAGCCCGCAGCGACACCAGTGAAGAAGCCCGCCGCACGCAAGACGGCCGCGCACAAGACGACGGTCGCCAAGGCCACGGCCCCCAAGACTGCCACCACAAAGGCAACCACCACGGCCGCCAAGACCGCGACCTCGGCGCCTGCAGCCGCCGCAAAACCCGCAACGGCCAACCCGGCCCAGGCCAAGATCGACCTGGATGCCGTGCTCCCCACCATCGATCCCAAGCCCGCCACCTCGACGACCAAGGTCGTTCCCAAGGCAACCCGCAGGGGCAAGCGCAAATAAGAGACGCGCGCACATCCAGCCGCGCTATACGGGCCGAGGGCGATATGCCCTCGGCCATTTTCATGTACGGGCGCCTCGAATCCCCAAAGGACGCGCGGCCACCGGCAGTGAACCAACCCACTGCAACCTGTATAATGAACAGGCATTATCCGTTCGTTTAGTTAGCTGTCTCATGAGGCTTTTTCATAATTCCCGCCGATCGGAATATCGCGTGCCGTTTGGCGCTGTTGTTGCCGGAACCACCGTTCATCTCACATTGCGTGTCGAAGACGCCGATGCCAGATTCCTCAAAGGTGAAGTTCGCACATGGGTCGACGATCGCGGCGAAGAGCTCATCCCAATGACCCTCGGTGAATCCAACACCCTGGTAGCGTCCATCGACTGCTCCGAACCGTGCATCTTATGGTACAGCTTCCGCGTGACATGCACCGATGGGTCGATGCTCAAGGTCGGCGCGCGCGATGGCGCCACGGGCGGAGAGTCGGTCACCTATACCGATCGTGCAGACGTCCCCTCGTTCCAAATCACCGTGTATAAGCACCGCAAAACCCGTCCCGCTTGGTACGAGCGCGGCATCGTATACCAGATCTTCCCCGATCGTTACGCGCGCGACGAGCACTGGCTCGAGCGCGCCCAGGCCGTCGTCGACATGCCCCGCAAGGGCCCTGGCAAGCACCTGGTGATGGACTGGGACAAACCACCGGTATACGAGCGCAACGAGGACAAATCCATCAAGAGCTGGGACTTCTACGGCGGATCGCTCGAGGGGATCCACCAGGACCTCCCCCGCCTGCACGCCATGGGCGTCACGACGATCTACCTCAACCCCATCTTCGAAGCGCAGAGCAATCACCGCTACGACACGGCCGATTACCTCACGATCGACCCCATGCTCGGAACCGAGGAGGACTTCCGTCGCCTCGCCCAAGACGCCGATGAGCTGGGCATCTCGCTCATCCTCGACGGCGTATTCAACCACACGGGAAACGACTCCATCTATTTCAATCGCTTTGGGAACTACCCTGGCAAGGGTGCATGGCAGGGCGAGGAATCTCCCTGGTATGACGCGTATTGCTGGAACGAAGACGGAACATACAGCTCCTGGTGGGGCATCGAGAACATGCCCGACCTCAACGAGAAGTCCGATCGTGTGCGCGAGCTGCTGCTCGGTGAAAACGGCGTGGTCCGCACCTGGCTGCGCGCCGGTGCACGCGGGTGGCGTCTCGACGTGGCCGATGAGCTCTCGGATGAGCTTATCGCGGACATCAAAGCAGCGGTGCTTGAGGAGCGCCCCGACGGCCTGTTGCTCGGCGAGGTCTGGGAGGATGCATCCAACAAACTCGCCTACGGCAAGCTGCGCAAATACCTGCTGGGTGACGAGCTCGACTCGGCCATGAACTACCCGCTGCGCGATGCTATCCTGGGTTTTCTCGTTTACGGGGAGAACGCCTACCAGTGCGCCGAGCGCATCGAGACGCTGCGTGAAAACTACCCGCCCGAGGCGCTGGCCTGCTGCCTCAACCTGCTCGGCAGCCACGACAAGCCGCGCATTGCCTCCGTGCTCGGCGGCGGCCCCGACGAGTCCCAGCTGCCCGAGGAGGAGCGCGGTCGTTTCCGCCTCGGCGAGAACTCGATGGGCCTGGCCAAGGGACGTTTCTGGCTCGCCACGCTCATGCAGATGACGCTTCCTGGCGTCCCCTCCATCTATTACGGCGACGAATACGCCCTCG
>OLPB01001355.1_pt1 | contig 11136 bp, 10 predicted proteins | sample 1672001 | NCBI WGS metagenome assembly OLPB01 (sample SAMEA3136635, study PRJEB25190) | human gut metagenome | biome: human gut; feature: human-associated habitat; material: faeces | place: Austria | collected 2013 | reverse complement strand
GCCCGAAGAACACTCCCGAGCCGCAAGCCGAACCCCGCCTGTGCGGGCAGTAGGGGCGCCGTGGGCAGCGCGTTAAGCTGCAAGCGCATACGGGCCTTTTGCCCCGTGCGGAAAAGGGGCCGCGAAAGCGGCAAGTTAGGTGGCACCGCGGATCCGGCAGCGATTCGTCCTAAACTGTTAGGGCGATGCAGGCTGCCGGATTTTATTTTTTCAGGAGGAGAAAACATGAAACGAACAGAGATCGCGGCCCTGTTCCGCCAGACGCCGCCGGACGGCACGCCGGTGACGGTATGCGGCTGGGCCAAAACCGTGCGGGATTCCAAAAACATTGGCTTTCTTTCCCTTTCGGACGGCTCGTGCTTCAAGCCCCTGCAGGTGGTGTTCGAGGCCGCCAGGCTGGAAAATTATAAGGATATCGCCAAGGCCGGCGTGGGCACCTCGCTAAAGGTGGAGGGCACGCTGGTGCACACACCCGGCGCAAAGCAGCCCTTTGAGGTGAACGCCAGCGCCGTTACCATCCTGGGCACATGCGGGCCGGAGTATCCCCTGCAGAAAAAGCGCCACACAGTAGAGTTCCTGCGCACCATGCCGCATCTGCGCGCGCGCACGAATACCTTTTCCGCCGCCTTCCGCGTGCGCAGCGCCGCAGCGTTCGCCATCCACAAGTTTTTGCAGGAACAGGGCTTTGTATATGTGCACACGCCGCTCATCACCGGCTCCGACTGCGAGGGGGCGGGCGAGATGTTCCGCGTCACCACGCTGGACCTGAACGCCCTGCCCCTTGGCAAGGACGGAAAGGTGGACTGCACGAAGGATTTCTTCGGCCGCGCCACGAACCTTACGGTGTCCGGCCAGCTGGAGGGCGAAGCCATGGCCACGGCCTTCGGCAAAATATACACCTTCGGCCCTACCTTCCGCGCCGAAAACTCCAACACGCCGCGCCACGCAGCCGAGTTCTGGATGATTGAGCCTGAAATCGCCTTTGCAGACCTGTCGGACGAGATGGACCTGTCGGAGGCCATGGTGAAAAGCGTCATCCGCTATGTGCTGGACACCTGCCCGGACGAGATAGACTTTTTCAACCAGTTTTTTGACAAAGAGCTGCGCGCCCGGCTGGAGCATGTGGCTGCAAGCGAGTTTGTGCGCATCTCCTACACGCAGGCTGTAGAGCTGTTGGAAAAGCAGAACAGCACCTTCCAGTATCAGGTGGAATGGGGCACAGACCTGCAGACAGAACACGAGCGCTACCTCACCGAGCAGGTGTACAAAAAACCCGTGTTCGTCACAGATTACCCCAAAGAAATCAAGTCGTTCTACATGCGCCTGAACAGCGACGGAAAGACCGTGGCCGCGGCAGACCTGCTGGTGCCCGGCATCGGTGAGCTGTGCGGCGGCAGCCAGCGTGAAGAGAGGCTGGATGTGCTGGAGCGCATGATGGAGGAAAAGGGCCTTTCGCAGCAGGATTACGAATGGTATCTGGACCTGCGGCGCTTCGGCACAGTAGAGCACGCGGGCTTCGGCATCGGCTTTGAACGGCTTGTGATGTACCTCACCGCCATCCCCAACATCCGCGATGTGCTGCCTTTCCCACGAACAGCGGGCGGCTTTTGAAAAGGCCTTGCAGCATTGTGCGCAAATAGAGTCAAGCCCCGGCTTAGCCGGGGCTTGTGTAAGCCCTGAAAGGGCATACTGTCGGCAAGCCTCTCAAGAGGTACTGAATACTCTGTCTCCTGCATTATTCGTCCCGCCACCTGTAAACGGGATTCTTCCCATTATGTGCTAACCTTTTTGGTATTGAATACCATCCCGCTTCGCTCGAAACTGGCAGCGAAAGCCTTTTTACTCTCCCCGGCCAAGCCGGGGGGTGTCTCTTGGCTAATACAAAAAGCCCGGGCAATTGCCCGGGCTTTTTGTGTTGTGCGAAAAGGGGGTATCAGAAAGAGGTATCGTCAATACTCCAGCTTCCACATATAGCGCCGCATGGTAAGCGGGTGGCAGCGCACAATGGCCAGCTGTTCGGCATACACACGCAGCACTGCGCTGAGCACCATGGGGTTGAAATACTCCACCACCGGCGCAGGAATAACCGAGGCGATGCCGTAATCTTTGCCGTCCACCAGCGTCACCTTTGCCTGGAAGCGTTCAAGGAATGTGAGGGCGCGCGCATCCATAGGACGGGTGGGGCCGTCGTTCATCAAAAGCAGGAAGGGCACGTCCTTATCCACAATCTCGAAGGGGCCGTGGAAAAATTCACCGTCGTTGAAATTACCGGAGTTCACCCACTGCATCTCCATCATCAGGCACAGCGAGAAGGTATAGGCGACATCCTGTGTGGCGCCAGAACTCATCACATAGATGACAGGAGCATCTTTATATTCCTGAGCGAATTTTTTCGCTGCAGGCAACACGAAGGGAACCGTGTTTTCAATGAGGTCATAGATGCTGCCGAAGGCTGCCTGCATGTCATCGTAGTGGGCATAGCCCTCATAGGTATTCAAAAGTTCCACGGCCAGGGCCAGCACATTGGTCATTTTCTCCAGCTTGGCCGCGTAGTTCTTTTCGAACCCGTGCACAATGACGTAATGCGCATTCTTCGCCAGAGGAGATTCGCCGTCGTGCGTAACGGCCACCACTGCGGCACCCAGCTCCATTGCCTTTTTGGAAGCAGCCACCGTCTCCGGCGTTGTGCCGCCCAACGAACAGGTAACCACCACGGCCTGCTCGTTCACGCCCGCAGGCGTGGCATAGCAGAATTCGTTGGCCGTATAGTGGCCCACGCGCAGCTCTTTCGCATTTTTTTCCAGAAAATACTTGCCGGGGTACAGTTCCGCCTTTGAGGCGCCACAGCCTACAAAATATACAGATTTGATGTGCGGGCGCTCTTTTCGAATCTCTGCAACGATACTCTTCGGGTCCATTTTCTATTCAACCTCCTGCCGGTTTTGTTTAATACAATTATATTACATCTTAATACATCTTGTCAATACATTTGGGCTGTTCATCAAATTCTTCACCGGGCAGGCCCGGCCGTGCCCATTAGGCCTGCATGGTAATGGTGCAGGTGTATCGGTCTGCGTTGATAACGCTTTTGCTGCGATAAACGGCCTGCCCGTTCTCATCATAGCTTATGTCGCGCTGAAGCAAAAGGGCCGTACCTTCGCCCATGCCCAGCAGTGAGCTTTCTTCTTTGGTGGCACAGCTGATGCTGATTGTCTTGACGCCTTTCACCACCTTGATGCCGTTTTCCGCCAGCATCTTGTGCAGCGAGCCGGTCAAATCTTCCCCCAGCAAATAGGCGAAAGAACGCTGCAGGCGCACCTCCTCTACCATCACCGGGACATTGTCGCAGAAGCGCAGCCGCCTCAGGCTGATGACAGAATCGCCCTCTTTGACCCCCAGCAGCTTGATGTCGGCAGGGCGCGCCTCATTCAGCCCAGCAAATAGCAGCCTGCTGGTGGCCTTCTGGCCATTAGCCTCACAGGTTTGGGTAAAGCCCATCATCACGTTCATGCTGCGCACCAGCTTTTTTCCGGTGACGAACGCGCCTACGCCCTGGCGCTTGCTCAGGATGTCCTCCTCCACCAGCAGTTCCAGCGCCTTGCGCACCGTGATACGGCTGACGCCGAACTCCCGGCTCAGCTCCATTTCCGTCATGAGCTGTTCGTTCTGGCGCAACTCACCTGAGGCAATCTGCGCTTTGATCTCATTTGCCATCTGCTGATACAAAGGTATTTGGGCATCGCGTTTCAGTGTCATTGGTCCTCTCTCCCGGTCTTGTTTTATTCACCGCGCGGGCCGTCCAGCGGTCATGCTGCTTCTATCATACAGCTTGTTATACGAATAGTCAAAACAAAAGCGGTGCCGGTGCCCTTGCGCCGATGAGGTGCCTTTTCTGCACGGCCGGGCGGCCCGGTCTCACACGCCCTGCGCCGGGGCTGCGTGCAGGATGTCGTCCAGTTCGATGATACCCAGCGCATAGATGCGCACAGCATCCATCAGGCAGCCGATGTGCTGGCTCTCATCCGGCTGGTGGGCATCGCCGTGCCCCGGGCCGTAAGGCATCATGGATGGTTCTTTCGCATTGCCTGGGCCAAAGGCCACCGAATTGGGCACCTTACTGGCATAGGTGCCCCCCGCCAGCACATAGGGCTTTTTGTGTTCGCCCGTCACTGCGTTAAACACTTCCGTCAGGCGCTGCGCCACCGGGTGGTCGCCCGGGATGTAGTGAGAGTCCGTTGCTTCGTGCACCTCAAAACGCCAGCCGGCCGCTTCCACACTGGAGGCGATTAGGGGCAGCACTCTGGCCTTTTTATCGGTGACGCTGTAGCGGGAATCCAGCGTTACGCGCAGGGCGCCGCCCTGTGTGCGCACCACGCCGGGAATCAGCGTCGTTTTACCCGACGCCTCGTCCTCATACTGGATTCCGAATCCCTCGCCGTAATAGGTGCCAAAGGCCATTTTGATATATTCCACGGCCCTGGCCTCGCGCCCCTCCAAAAGCCCGGCATCAGCCAGGAAGGCCGCCAGACGGTGTATGGCATTCACTGCTTTGAACGGTTCGGAAGCATGGGCGGACACCCCCTGCGCTTCCACCACAAGGTCTGCTCCGTCCTCCCGCACGGCGATGCCTTCAAACGATGCAGCCGCAGCGCGCACGGTCTGGGCCTGCGCTGCGCGGCCGGGCAGCACGGCGGCACAGGCATCAGGTATGATATTCGGCGCCTGGCCACCCTCCATGCGAAGCTTTTCCGTGTTTATCTCCATCACAACATCACCGCACACACGCCCTTTTTCGCCATGCGCTACCGGGAAATAGCAGTCGGTGACCACCGAAAAATCCGGCAGGGGGCAGTTTTTCACTACATACACCATGTCAGACATCCCGCACTCCTCATCACTGCCCATCAGGATGCGCAGCGATGAACGAAGCGGCACGCCCAGCGCGCGCACACAATTCACCGCCATCAGCGCAGCGGCAAAGCCGGCCTTGTTGTCGCGGGAGCCCCGCCCCACCACAAACCCGTCCCTCTCAATTCCCGTGAAGGGGTCAGAGCTCCATCCGTCACTGACGGGCACCACATCCAAATGGGCAATAAACCCGATTTCTTTATCACCGCTGCCGCACCGGGCGCTGGCTGCATAGTTGTCATAGCACTCTGTCTGCATGCCGTAGCGGCGGCACACCTCCATGCCCTTTTCCAGCGCCCTTGCGCAATTCTCTCCAAAGGGCATGCCGGGCAGGGCAGGGCCTTTCACACTGGGCACAGCAATCATTTCAATCAGGATATCCACCAGTTCCTGGCGGTGTTCCCGCACATATTTCTCAATTTCCGCCGCATATTTTTCAGAAGCTTGCGTCATCTCAAAACCTCCCGTTCCTGTTCCGGCGGGGGGCATGTCCCCCTGCCGCATAAGCGCGCCCTTCACCGCCCGGCATCTGCCACAAGCGGAAAATGGCAGCATACATAATGGCCCGGCAGAGCCTCCTTTAATTCCGGCTCCCTTTCCTGGCAGACAGCCTGCGCATATTTGCAGCGGGCGCAGAACCGGCAGCCCTTGGGCAGATGCAAGGGACTGGGAAGGTCGCCCTCCAGAATGGGTTTGTCCTCTGTGTCGCGCTTTGTGGGGTCCTCCACAGGTATGGCAGACAGCAGTCCTTCCGTATAGGGGTGCAGGGTGTGGGCAAACAGATCCTGCTCGGGTGCCAGTTCCATAATCTTGCCAAGGTACATCACCGCGATGCGGTCGCTGATATACTGCACCGTCGGCAGGCCATGTGCTATAAAGATATAGGTGAGGCCCAGTTCTTCCTGCAGGTCTTTCAGCAAGTTGAGTATCTGTGCCTGAATAGATACGTCCAGCGCGGACACCGGCTCGTCGCAGATGACAAGCTTCGGCTTCAGTGCCAGGGCCCGGGCAATGCCGATGCGCTGGCGCTGTCCGCCCGAAAACTCATGCGGGTAGCGCGTCTGGTAGCTCTTGTCCAAGCCCACCAGCTCCATCATTCATCATATATTCCACATTTTTTCGTATTTCCCTGCCGCTCATTTTCGTCTGGATATGATAGGGCTCGGCAATGATGTCGAACACCTTCTTCCTGGGGTTCAAAGAAGAGAACGGATCCTGAAACACCATCTGCATCTCGCGGCGCAGGGGCTTGAACTCTCTGGCGCTCATGGCCGTGATGTCATGCCCATCGAACACAATGCGGCCGCCCGTCTCTTTCAGCAGGCGGATGATGAGGTTTCCTATGGTGGATTTTCCGCAGCCGGATTCCCCCACGATGCCCAGTGTCTCGCCCTGGCGCAGCTGAAAGCTGACGCCATCTACTGCATGGACGTACTGCCTGTTCTTTTTCAAAAAGCCCCCGCCCGCAGGAAAGGCCATTTTCAGGTCTTTCACTTCCAGCAGATATTTTTCCTGTGCCGCCTGCGTTTCACACATGGGCCTCGCCCCCTTTCTGTTCACAGCCGCCCGCATACAGCAGGCAGCGCACATTGCGCCCCTCATATTCCACCAGCGGGGGCACAGCCTCGCGGCAAGCCTTGGTAGCGTACGGGCAGCGCGGGTGGAACCGGCATCCGGCCACCATCTGCGACAGCGGCGGCACCGTGCCCGGTATGGTGGGCAGGCGTCTGCGCTTGTCACCCAGCCGGATGGTGCTGTTGATCAGCCCCTCCGTATACGGGTGCAGGGGTTTTCGAAACAAATCATATACACTTGCCTGCTCTACAATTTCGCCCGCATACATCACGGCCACACGGTCTGCCATCTCTGCCACCACGCTCAAATCGTGCGTAATGAGAATAACTGCTGTGCCAAGCTCGCGGCGAAGGTCTTTCATCAATTTCAATATCTGCTTTTGTATGGTCACATCCAGAGCCGTAGTGGGCTCGTCGGCAATCAGCAGCTTGGGCCTGCACGAAAGCGCCATAGCAATCATCACGCGCTGGCGCATGCCGCCGCTGAGCGCCGCCGGGTAACGGCCGTATACGCTCTCCGGGTCCGGAATTCCCACAAAGCGCAGCATATCTATGCTCATCTGCTTTGCCTGCGCGCGGCCCGCCTTTTGGTGCAGGCGAAACACTTCATCCATCTGGTTGCCCACTGTAAACAACGGGTTCAGCGAAGTAAGCGGCTCTTGAAATATCATGGACATCTTGTTGCCGCGCAACTCGCGCAGCTTGTCCTCCTTCATGCGGCTGATGTCCTGCCCGTCCAGTAGAATGGCGCCGGCACTGACGACGCCGGGTTTTTCCACAAGGCCCATGATGGAAAGACTGGTGAGGCTTTTGCCGCAGCCGCTCTCGCCCACAATGCAAAACACCTCGCCCTCCATCACTTCGAGCGACACGCCCTGAACGGCAGTTTGCATTCCTTCCATGGTTTTGAACTTTACGCTGAGGTCATCCACTTTCAACAATGCTTTTTTCATGTGACCACCCCTTTACAAGCCCTTGTTGTGGGGGTCCAGCACGTCCCGCAGCCAGTTGCCCAGGAACGTGATGCCCAGAATGGCGACCGTGATCATGATGCCGGGGAATGTGGCCACCCACCAGTGTGTGGCCAGCAGCACACGCCCATCGCTGAGCATGCCGCCCCACGAGATAAGCGGCGCCTGAATGCCCACGCCCAGAAAGCTGAGCGAGGCTTCTGTAATGATGCTGCCCGCCACGCTCATTGTGGACACTACAATAAAGGACGGCCACACATTCGGCAGAATATGATGAAAAATAATATGCCATGAGGACGCGCCCAGCGTCTTGGAAGCGCGCACAAATTCTTTTTCCTTCAGCCGCAGCACTTCCGAACGGATAAGGCGGGCGTACTGCACCCACGAAATAGCGGCAATCACCATCACCAGCGTGGCGATGCCGGAGCTTTTGAACACCATCAGCGTCACCAGGGCCAGCAAAATGCCTGGAATGGCGTAAAAGGCATCGGCCACGCGCATGATGATATGGTCGGCCGCACCGCCGTAATAACCGGACACAAGCCCCAGCACCATGCCCACGGCCCCGCTCATCAGCGTGGCCAGAATGCCCACTACCAGCGAGATCTGCGAGCCGTACAGCATGCGGGAAAGAATGTCGCGGCCCAAATTGTCCGTTCCCAGAATGTGGTTCCAATCACCGCCGTCCATCCACGCAGGCGGCTTCGTCATGTTCATCAGGTCCATGGCATTGGGGTCGTGCGGGGCCAGCTGGGCGGCAAACACCGCACACAGGCAGATAAGTATCACAATGATCATACCTGCCGTACCCGTGCTGCTGCGGAACAGCAGCTTAAAAAATCGCTTGGTTTTTTTCATGCCCACTGCGCCCCCTTTACTGGTATTTGATGGTTGGATCTATCAGGCAATAGGCGATGTCTGAAATAAGGTTTGCCAGAATAGTGATAAACGCTACCGCCATCACGCCCGCCTGCACCACCGTCATATCCAGGTTCGCCACGCCGCGGTAAATGAGCATGCCCAGGCCCGGCCATGCAAAAATGGTCTCTGTAATCAGCGCGCCGCCAATCAGAGTGGGAAGCTGCATGGCGATAATGGTGATGACCGGCACCAGTGTATTTTTGAAGGCATGCTTGAAGATAACCGTTGCTCCGCTCAGGCCCTTGCTGCGGGCCGTGCGGATATAATCCTGCTGCATCACTTCTATCATGTTGGAGCGCACAAGCGGAATGATTTTGGACGCCGTGAGCACCGTGAGCGTGGCTGCAGGCAGCACCAGATTTTTCCACGAGCCGGAACCGGATACCGGCAGCACATTCAAGTTCACCGCGAATACCAGAATGAGCATGATGGCAACCCAGAACCCCGGCATTGCCTGGCCCAGCGCCGCAAAGCCGTTCACCAGCAAATCAAATGGTGTGTTGCGGAAATGCGCCGCAGCAACGCCAAGCACAATGCCCACCAGCACCGATGCCACCAGTGACACGCCCGCCAGCTGCAGCGAATACGGCATGCGCTCCAGCACAAGGCTCAGGGCGTCCTGATTATATTGATACGAGGTGCCAAAATCGCCCCGCAGCAAATTGCCTATGTAAATAAAGAACTGCTCGTAGAAGGGCTTATCCAGCCCTAGAGCTTCTCTGAGAGCAGCTTTTGCCTGCTCGCCCGCCTCGGGCGGCAGCATCAGGGCAACAGGGTCACCCGCCACATATACCAGGCAAAAGATGATCAGCGTCAGAATCAAAAGCACAGGAATGATCTGCACGATCCGTTTCAGCAAATATCTACCCATGGAAGAATCTCCTTTTATTCAAAAAGAAGGCGCACCGGCACTGGCCCGATGCGCCTCCTTTTGCGGTTGCGTTGCAGACACCGTTATTTCAGCGTAATGCGGTCCACATAGAACATTTCGTCAATGCGGGGCGTGAAATTGATATCAGAACTGATACCATAAGGCACTTTCAAATGGATGAACGGGGCCTGTACGCATTCGTCCACGAAAATCATCTGCTGCATTTCAATCAGCTGTTCACGGCGGCTGTCCGGATCCATATTGTTCAGCGCTTCCAGATACAGCTCGTCATATTCACTAGAGCTGTAGCAGCTGATAGGCGTGCAGTTTTCCGTGCGGTATTCGTTCATTCCGTACGAAGCATCGAAGAAATCGTCGCCGTAGGCAATCAGTGCCATGCCGTTGAATTCACCGGCATTAAATTTGTTGATATAAGCGCTCCATTCCAGCACGTTTACCTTCACATTCAGGCCCACCTGCTGCAGCATGCCTGCCACCACATTGCCCACATCGGCATCCATCAGATAACGGCCGGTGGGCACCAGCAGCTCGATTTCTTCCCCATTGTAGCCAGAGGACGCCACCAGTTCCTTTGCCTTTTCCGGGTCATATTTGTTTATGCCGTACAGGCTTTCGTCCTGGCCGAACACACCCGGGGCAATGCGGGTATAGCAGGGGGTGCCCGCGCCCTTCAGCACGGTGTCAATAATTGTCTGGGCATCCAGCGCATAGGCCACCGCCTCGCGCACCTGCTTGTTCTGCGTGGGGGTGCTGTCCCACTTCATTATCACATTGTAAATACGTGTGCCGTTGCCAAGCACCATCTCGGTGTTCTCGCCTTCATCGATGCGCTCCCACTCGTTGGTAGGCACGTTCACAATGATGTCCACATTGCCGGTAAGCAGCTCCGCCACGCGGGTGGACGCCTCAGGAATGGCGCGGAAGCGCACTTCATCCCAGTACGGCGTACCGCCGAAGTAATCGTCATAGCGCTCCAGCACCACAACGTCGTCCTTCACCCATTCCTTGAACTTGTAGGGGCCGCAGCCAATTGGGTTTTCCAGATAATAGTCAAGGCCGTTTTCTTCAATATACTTAGAGGGCATCATCTGACTGCCGTTTTTTGAAAGAAGCGACAGCATAGTGGGGTACGGGCCGTCTGTGATGATGCGCACCGTATAGTCATCCACAACCTGCACTTCTTTGATAACAGAGAAGATATGGTTTTCTGCCAGAGACTCATCCGTGGCTACGCGCTCCAGCGTCCACTTCACATCTGCCGCCGTAAACGGGTCGCCGTTATGCCATGTGACATCGTCGCGCAGCTTGAACTCCCATGTAGAGTCATCGATCGTTTCGTAACTCTCGGCCAGCACACACACCCAAGAGTTATCCTCATCGGCACGCTCCACCAGGCCATGGCTGAAATTGCCCAGCACCGCGCCAGTAACGCCGTTATTGTGATTCTGCATGTCGAAGGTGGTGATATCGCCGCCCTGGGCAATCGTCAGCACCTTGCGGCCATCATCCTGCGCCGGCGCCGAAGCAGTGGCAGAGGCACTGCCGGGCGCCTGCGAAGAGCTTGGGGCGCTGCATCCTGCCAGCGACATCGCCAGCATTGCCGCAGCCAGCACAGCGGCTGCAAATTTTCTTTTCATCGGTCATCTTCCTCCTTATCTTATCGGGGCACTTCCCCGAATAATTGACATTCGGCATTTTTCTTTTAATCTTTTATCAGTATAAGACATCTTGATAACAACTTTTGTTTTTTGTATCATACAATACAATTTTATGTATGTCAACAATTATTTTTTGTTCTCTTTGCACTTTGTGCCTTTCAGGCGGAATTTCAAGAAAAACTGTGATTTTGCATGATTTTTGCCAAAAAATT
>OLPB01001354.1_pt1 | contig 11136 bp, 11 predicted proteins | sample 1672001 | NCBI WGS metagenome assembly OLPB01 (sample SAMEA3136635, study PRJEB25190) | human gut metagenome | biome: human gut; feature: human-associated habitat; material: faeces | place: Austria | collected 2013 | reverse complement strand
AGCATAAATACTGGGTTTGTGGGTAATTTTTACCCACTATTACCCATGAAGAGCCTTTAATATTCTGGATTATAACTGTCTGGATCTTTCAGCAGCAGCCTTGATACATTCCATAACCGAAGCGCGCATGCCGCCACATTCCAGTGCTTCGCAGCCTTCGATGGTAGTTCCGGCAGGGGAAGTTACCATATCTTTTAAAGCACCCGGATGGATATCCATCTCAAGAAGCATCTTTGCAGTTCCAAGGCAGGTCTGCTCTGCAAGGCGGTATGCAGTGGCGCGAGGAAGTCCCTGTTTTACGCCACCGTCTGCCATTGCTTCGATGAACATTGCAACATAAGCCGGACCGCCACCGTTTAATGCGCAGGCTGCATCGATGAGATGCTCCGGAAGGAGTTCAACAACACCGATAGAGCTGTAGATGGATTTGGCGATTTCCATTTCATCTTCTTTGAAATCATTGTCAGAGCAAAGAGCAAATGCTCCTGCAAATACCATCGCCGGAGTATTTGGAAGAAGGCGCAGGATTCTAGGTGTACCATCGATCATAGCCTGAAGTCTTTCGACTGTTACACCGGCTACGATAGACATCATTGCTTTACCGTCCAGTGCTTTTTTGCACTGCTCTAAAGCTTCTGCGGCATTCTGAGGTTTAACGGCAAGTAAAATAATGTCGCTGTTCTTGCAGACATCTTCATCGTCTGTCGCGAGATTGACACCCCAGCCTTTTGCTTTTTCCATCATGGCAGGGTTAATGTCGTAAACGTATACATTCTCTTTTGCGAGTACACCGCTTTCCAGTGCGCCGTAGAGGATCGCGCCTCCCATGTTTCCGCATCCGATGACTCCGATTTTCTTTGTTACCATAATAATCGACCTCCTAAATCAAAACGTTTAATATGAATTATTATCAGACAGATTGTGTCGCGCGCTGCGCGTTCACAATCAGGCATCTGTATTCTTAAATTCTTCCCAGGCAGCAGTCAGTTTGTCCGGGTTTTTTAACAGCAGCTTTGTCCCTTCTGCCATACAGCGTGCAGCGTAAAGCATACCTTTGTGTCCGATACTCATGCCTGCCTGCTTTGCGGCAGCCCAGTGATGCAGAGACGTACCGCGACACATGGTAGCAGCACTGATGGTGATGAGAGGAACGGTGTGGCTGACTTCCGTAGCGTCTGTACCGATGAAGATTGGAACAGGTTCCGGCTCCAGCGGTTCCAGTCCTTTGAAATAAATCCCGTCATTTTCCAACCCGGCTTCTTTACTGAGTTCGGCGGCAAATGTCAGTTCATCTTCGGTATATTCCGGAGTCGGGATATGTGTCATTGCCTCATAGTACAGCTCAGCAAGCACACGGTTGACTTTCATCTCTTTACAGCTGGTGACCAGTTCAATATCTACGGTTGTATCTGTCATCATGGCAGCACCGCGTGCACATTTATCCACACGTGCACTGGCATCTTCTGTGCGGGAACGCTTGAAAGAACGGATGAAATAATTCGTCTTTGCAAGATCCGGAACAACATTTGACGGGATTCCGTTATCGACATATGCATAATGCATACGGACTTCATCCGGCACATGTTCACGTAGATAATTTACACCGATATTCATAAGTTCGGCTGCATCCAGAGCACTTCGCCCTTCCTGCGGAGATTTGGCGGCATGTGCGCTGACTCCGTGGAAAGTATAATTTTTCACATCCTGAGACATCCAGATATCGTTGCTGATCCGGTTCCGGTCAAATGGATGCCATGTTACGGCAACATCCAGGCCATCAAAGACGCCGGCTTTGTTCATAACAATCTTGCCGGACATGATCTCTTCAGCAGGACAACCGTAGACGCAGATCGTGCCGGGAATCTGTTCTGTTTCCATATGACTTTTCAGTGCGCAGGCGGCTCCGATTACGGCAGTGCCCAGTAAGTTATGACCGCAGGCATGTCCGACACCGGGAAGTGCATCGTATTCTGCGAGAAATCCAAGGATTGGTTTTCCTGTGCCCCAGGTTGCGGTGAAGGCAGTCTCAATATTTGCAGTTCCGCTTGAAACAGTAAATCCCTGTTCCTGTAAATAAGTACTTAAACGCACCGAAGATTTTTGTTCTTGATAGGCAAGTTCCGGATTGGCAAATATGTAATTTGCCGTATCAATTAATTCTGCCTGATGTGTCTTAAGCCAGTCTGCTACAATGTTACGGCTGGCGGAAGATTCGGAACAAATTTCTTCACTGAAATGATTGATCGTAGAATCTGTCATATTTAAACTTCCTCCGGGTAAGCACCCTCTAATACATCCAGATATTCCTGACCGAAAGTATCCACGTAATCAGCAAGGGCAAGATCAATTGCTTTCTGACCGTTTGTGCCAAGCTTTTCAATCAGTGTCTTGCTAATTGTATCTTTCAGATGTGCGGTGTGAAAATTAAAATCTTTCATGCAGGAAGTGCCGAGATCCTTCTTCTTGGCAGCGAGAGCTTCGACATCTTCCGGCGTCAGTGGATAGCCCCAGTCAAATTCGCATTGTTCGCCGCCCCAGCTCATGGATGTAGCAGTTGGGGTACAGACAAAATCAGAGCGGAATCCCTGATAAACCGCATTATCAACATTGACACAATAAAGTTTACCGTATTCTGTAATATCGTGCTTTTTCCATGCTTCACACCAGGCACATTTCGAAATATAAGTCTGAAGTGTCGGTTCGGTACGGAGTGTACCAAATTGCATCTGTCCGTCATAGTCAGGCTTCCACTCGCCGTAAGCTTGGTTGGTCATTGTGTTGAGCGGATCGCCGTGAGCAATCGCTCGTGCAGCCATTCTTGCACCTCGTTCTTTACCATAGACAGTCATACCGTCTAAGATTGCCTGTTTTCCTTCTTCGCCACAGATTTCAATAGCGCGCTTGGCGAGAAAAGCAAACATCATTGCATGATGTTCAATCTTACAGGAAACCGTTTCTTTGGCTGTATTCATAATTATCATCCTTTCACATAGTAGTCTGTTAAAGTTTGGAGATATTATACTACATTTTATAAGAAGATACCAGTGTAAGGGAGGAAACCAAAGACACAAAATATAACTGATAATCTATAATCAGTAATAGAAAAAATCTATATATGTCGTTAGTTATTAAAAAATATGAGTGGCTTTTTATCTGAAAAAAAGCTATGATGGTTATATAAGACAAACTGTATAAAAAATATAGAAAAAAAGAACGACAAAATGTAAAGAGAGGTAAAAAACAATGGACAAAAAACGTTTTATGGTAGTTAGTGGTTTCCTTGGAGCAGGAAAGACAACAACGATGGTAGCACTTACAGAGTACATTAACAGCACAGGCAAACATGCAGCAATCATTGCAAATGACCTGGGAGCAAATTATATTATCGACGCAGAGTATTCTGACCGTCAGAATGTAGAAGTCACACCGATCGGCGGAGACTGTATCTGCTATATTCCGGATACATTGATTGAGAGAATCGAGCGTCTGAACAGAGAGCCGAAAGATCTGGTTATGTCTGATATTCCGGGATGCGGAATCGGTGCACTGGATCATGTATATGGCAATCTGGACAAGAACCACAAGGATGAGTTCACACTGGCTCCGTTCCTGGTTGTAACAGACCCGGAGAGACTTCGTATGATCATGCCGGAGCAGGCAGATATCAATCTTCCGGAAGAATTAAAATTCCTTCTGGATGCACAGTTAAAAGAAGCAGACTGTATCGTCCTGAATAAGATTGATCTGATGTCTGATGAAGAAGTGGACCGCTATGTAAAATTCTTAAAAGAAGCTTGCCCGGATATTCCGGTGTTCCCTATCTCTGCAAAAGAAAAGATCGGTCTGGAACAGGTAGCAGACTATGTACTGACTGCAGAGAGCCGTGTGAACATTACAGATATCGGATACGGCGGACCGGAATTCGTTGCAGCTGAGAAGAGTATGTCATGGTTCAACAGAAATGTATTTATCACAGCAAAAGACGGCAAAGCATTTGACGGAAATGAATTAGTTGACGATCTCATTGACGAGATTCGTAACGGACTGATTGCAAATAAGAGAAATGTTCCACATCTGAAGACATTTGCAGTAGGAAAAGAGAATGATTATGGAAAATTCAGTCTGATCGGTGTAGATTATGACATCATCCATGACCAGGAACTGAAAGAAGAAACAGAAAAATTGCGTCTTGTTGTAAATGCGCGTGCAGTATGCGAATCTGATCTGTTATTAGATATTGTAGATGATGCATTTGATGCTGTAGCTGAAAAATATAATGTAAAGATTAAAGTATTCTTCAGTGAGTGCTTCGGAATGATGGATGAGGGAAGACATTAAGCGAAAGTCTGTTACAAAGTAATGGGAAAGAGATCACAAATTATGAGCAATGATATTCACGAACAAATAAAGGAATATTATGGGGTCATCCTGCAAAGCAGTGATGACCTCAAAACAAATGCGTGCTGCTGCAGTTCAGCGCCACCGAAGTATGTAAAAGATATTTTGCCGTTGATCAAGGATGAGATAAAAAACCGTTTTTATGGCTGTGGTTCTCCGATTCCGATGGGAATGAAAGGATGCCATGTGCTGGATCTCGGATGTGGTACGGGAAGAGATGTTTATATTTTATCTAAACTGGTTGGGGAAGAGGGACATGTCTATGGCGTAGATATGACACCGTCCCAGATTGAAGTTGCCATCCGTAATGAAGCAGCGCAGATGGAGGCATTTGGATTCGAAAAGACGAATACAAGTTTTCATCTGGGATATATCGAAGATTTGAAAGGTATCGGAATTGAAGATAATTCCATCGATGTTGTGACATCTAACTGCGTAATTAATCTGTCGCCGTTCAAGGAGCAGATTTTCCGGGAAGTATACCGGGTATTAAAAGAAGGCGGAGAGATTTATTTCTCCGATGTTTTTGCCGACCGCAGGCTTCCGGATGAAATAAAAAATGATCCGGTCATGCGCGGAGAATGTATGGGTGGCTCCATGTATCTGGAAGATTTCCGCAGAATGATGGAAAAATGTGGTTTTGTCACGTATTATACGATGGAAAAGACACCGATCCAGCCGCATGATTTCGAGATTGCGAGATTGACAGGAGATATCCAGTTTTATTCCTGTACAGTACGCGCATTTAAGTGTAGCGGCCTGGAGGACCGGGAAGAAAATTACGGACATAGTGCGACCTATCTAGGAACGATGGAGGAAAATAAACGGTATTGCGATTTTGATGAGACATTCCGTTTTCTGAAAAATAAACCACTTGGAATCAGTGGTAATCTTGCAAAGATTTTAAGGACTTCCAGATTCTGCAATTATTTTACGGTTGAAGGAGAAGGGGAGACACATTATGGCCTGTTTAAAGAACTGGATCAGAGTGTTAATCCGACGCAGTATGATAAAAATGCAAAGATTACAGCAAGGACACTGAAAGAAGAAGTCAGACGGTATGACATTCCGGAATTAATGGATCGTGTCAAAGGTGTGGATGAGCTGTATTCCAAAGAGCAGCTCACGACAATGCAGGTAAATGTCGGCTACAGGTGTAATCTGTCCTGTGCACACTGCTTCCTGGAGTGTGGGCCGGATAAAACGGAGATGATGAGCAAAGAGACGATGGATCAGTGCCTGCAGGCATTTAAGACCGGCGGGTTCCGAACGATGGATATTACCGGCGGTTCACCGGAGATGAATCCGAATCTTACTTATTTCATTGAGGCAGCATCGAAGCTTGGCGATGTGATTGTCCGCACAAATCTTGTTATTTTGCAAAAGGAAGCATATGCTCACTTAATAGATGTATATACAGAAAATAAAGTCCGTATTGTCTGTTCTCTGCCTTACTATAATAAGAAAGTTGTGGAAAAGCAGAGAGGCGCACATGTATTTGATCCGGCGATTAAGATTCTACAGGAATTAAATGCAAGAGGCTATGGCAGACAGGATGATCTGCGGCTGACGCTTGTGTATAATACAGATGGCCCGTATCTGCCACCGAATGAATTTATGCTGGAAAAGACATACAGAGAAATTCTGGAAAAGGAATATGGCATTGTATTTACGGATTTGATCGCAATTGGAAATGTGCCGATCGGAAGATTCGGGCAGGAGTTAAAGCACCAGGGAAAACTTGGATCTTATCTGAAACTGCAGAGTGAGAATTTCAATGAAGACAATCTGCCGAAGGTTATGTGCCGGGCTCAGATCAATGTTGATTACGATGGCAGTCTGTATGACTGTGAATATTATCATGTCCTTAGAATGAAACCGGAAGGAGAAGCGCATATCAGTGAACTTACAGATCATGCGCCGAAGCCGCGGAAGATTCATACCTGTGCAGTTTGCTATAGTTGTACGGCAGGATATGGAAGCAGCTGTGGTGGAAATCTGTCACATTAAGTTGGCAGTGGAAGGTTCTGCCGGTGTGATTTGTCGGATAGAAAAAGAGCTGTTTGGAAATTATGAAAATGATTTCTGAAAAAATATGGAAGAAAAATAAAAAAATATTAAAAAACACTTGATTTTTAGAAAAACATGTCATATAATATTACTTGCGTCACGGGAAACTGATGACGCAGAACATGCGCGATTAGCTCAGTTGGCAGAGCACCTGACTCTTAATCAGGGTGTCCAGGGTTCGAACCCCTGATCGCGCACTATAAAATCGCTGTTTTTGCAGACAACAGAGCTGCAGGGACGGCGATTTTTGTGTATAAAATTTTATATTGTAGAAGAAAAAGAGAGCAATTGACATTGTACAAAATAAAGTGTCAGTTGCTTTTTTTTGATTAGAATTATATCTAGAAAGCTAAAAATATAAATTAATCTTTGAAAGTTAGCAAGTAATGAACTGGAATATCCAATGCATCAGCGATATCAAATAAGGTTTCTAGAGAAACAGAAGTCGGAACGTTAGGAGCTTCAATATTACTCATATGAGTACGACTAATATTAATTAGTTCTGCGAGCTGTAATTGTGTAAATCCTTTTAATTTTCTGTAATATGCAATATTAAGGCCAAGTTTAATATAGTTTTGAGAATGTTTTTTGCTTTTTGTCATATAAAATACCTCACTAGTTATTTTATATGAAATAACAATATGCATAAACAGCTTAAAAATAAGCATTTGCAAACTTATACATTGCAAAAACAAGATAAAATGATATAATAATAAAAAGGTTCAATTTAATACAAGAATACTTTTATGTAACAAGAATGCAATTTAAAATATGGGAGGTGAGGGAATGTTTTGTTATTGTGAGAAATGTGCCAATATTAAGAATATTTCATTTAAGACCAATCAAAATATGCAATGTGACTTGTGCGGTGCAATAATGAAACCTGTACCAAATGAGTATTTAATGCCAAATGGCAGTTTCTTTAAATCTCAAAAAGCTAGGGAAGAATTTATAACGTTAATTAAAGAAAAAGAAACATATGTAGTAGAGATTGGGGAAAATAGAAAAGAACTAGAAAGTATTAACGAGAAAAGGCGACAAGAGCATTTGGCTGAGACGAATGAAAAAATGAGGCGTGAACAATTTAAAATAATGTGTCCAATTTGCGGAAGTCAGAGCGTTCAGAAAATTTCTACAATTGGTAAATATACAAAAGTAGGTGTATTAGGTATTCTTGGGGCAGATGATTTGGGAAAAACATGGAAATGTAAAGTATGTGGATGTAAATTTTAAAGGAGAAAAACATGGGAATTTTTGACAAAGCATTAAAAACAGTACAAAATGTAGGAGATAGTCTTGCAACATCAGCAGTAAATGTTGGCTCAGCGGCAGGAGCAAGCATACAGGATAACACAGAGTTAAATAATTTGAAAATGCAGATTAATACGATTGATCAGGAACTAGATGCTGCATATGTGCAGATGGGAAAAAGATATGTGGATTATGTTGCGAAAACTGGTGATATGGGAAATGTTGATATGACAGATTTGCTTACAATGGTTGATCCTAAGCTGAGTAGAAAAAAAGAATTAGAAGAACAATTGGTAGAACTTGAAAAAAGAATGAAACAGAATGCGGTACTTAGAGAAAAAGCGAAGGTGCAGGAGGAATTTGAAGAAGAAAAGACAAAGCTTGACAGAGCACTTGCAATGGATGTTATTACGCAGGATGAGTATAATTTTAAGCTAAGCATTGCTAAAAAGAAAGTAGATAATTTTGATGAAATAAGAAGAATTGAACAGCAGTTTGATATGGGTATTATTACTAAAGAAGAGAAAAATTCTAAGATTGATGCACTTATGCAGTAAAAAAGAAAAAGGTGAATAGTAGGTACCAAGATTTTTGCTAGTTTTCATGAGATAATTACTTTAAAAAATCTAAGGTTTTTTAGAGGAGGATAATCTCATGGATAAAATAACGCATAAAGTTCGGTGTGAACAATGGACAAATATCATCAAAGAATGTCTTGCTAGTGGAATGCCTAAAACGACCTGGTGTCGAGAGCATGGTATTTCGGACAAATCCTTTTTTTACTGGCAACGAATTCTCCGAGAAGAAGCATACCTCACTACATTAGAGAACACCTTAACGCCTGCTATCAAAGAGAATTCAACTCCAACCACTACAGATTTCATCGAAATTAAAATGACTGATCAAGCAAGTTCATCTGCCAATCCTTTCAAACCGGATGTTGTTATCCGAAGAGGTTCTGTTTCAATTGAAATATCAAATACTGCTACGGAAGAACTTCTGAATAAGATTGGAGGTCTTTTGCATGCTCAATGATGCCATTGGATTCAAAAAAATTTTTATAGCCACTGGATATACTGATTTAAGGCGTGGAATTGATGGTCTGGCATCTACTATTAAATTTCAGTTCGATCTGGATCCTTTTCAAAAGCATATCCTATTCTTGTTCTGCGGAAAACGTACCGATCGGATTAAGGGGCTCGTTTGGGAAGGTGATGGATTCTTGCTTCTTTATAAAAGACTGAACATCGGTGGCTTTAGCTGGCCGCGTACAAAGGAAGAAGCTATGGAGATTACATCAGAGCAGTTTCAAATGTTGATGCAGGGATTATCTATTGTTGCAAAACATCCGATTAAAGAACTGAAGGATCCGCCTAAAACCATGTAGTATTGTGCAATTCGTAGAAAAAATATTTTCTTTTTCTACACTTGAAAAGGATATTTATTATTAAAAAAAATAGTTATTCACAACCAGAATCTTATGGAAGCGATTCTTGTTATTAAAAATACATTTGATGCAATGGTTGTGGATAACAGTCATAAATACCTCAGAAAGTTGAGATATTTATGATTGTTATTCACCGTCAAAATGACGAATAACAAAAACAAGTGGATTCGCCAAAACTCCTGATTTCTGCTAAAATACTGCTAGAAAGAAAAGGAGTTCAGAGCAATGGCATTTAAATTCACTGAAGAACAACTGAATACATTGGATAAGTCTTTCATCGTAAATTTATTTCTGCAACTTCAGGATCAGAATGACAAGTTGTCAGTCGAGATTCAGGAGCTGAACAAAAAAATGGAAGTATTGATTGAGCAGATCACACTTGCAAACAAAAATAGATTTGGAAGATCTTCTGAGAAAATGATGGATACTGCACAAATCTGTTTTATGGAAGTTGATGGAACCATTGTTTTCTTCAATGAAGCTGAAGCTGTATCTGATTTAGATGCGGAAGAACCAGATACTTTGGAAAGTAAACCAGCTCGAAAACCAAAGGCTGTTGGTAAAAAAGAAGCTGATATCAAAGATCTTCCAGTAAATATAATCAATCACTATCTGACAGATGAAGAATTAGTGGCAGAGTTTGGAAAAAATGGATGGAAACAACTTCCAGATGCGATTTCCAAACGTTATCGTTTTATTCCTGCAAAAGTAGAAATTGATGAACACCATGTGGGTGTTTATGCAAGTAAAACAGATGACCGTATTATAAAAGCTGATCATCCAAAAGCACTATTACATGGAAGTCTGGTATCACCTACTATTGCAGCAGCAATCATGAATGGAAAATACGTAAATGCCGTTCCACTTTATCGCTTAGAACAAGAATTCTCTCGTTATGGTCTTACTATCACACGCCAAAACATGGCAAACTGGATGATACGATTAGGAGAAAGTTACCTGGCCGTGCTGTATGACTACCTTCATCAAAAGCTTTACAATTATCATGTGATACAAGCAGATGAAACACCGGTTTTAGTGAATCGTGATGGACGTTCAGCAGGATCCAAGAGTTATATGTGGGTCTATCGTTCAGGACATTTATATGCTGATAAACAAATCGTCCTGTATGATTATCACAAAACACGAAACAGCTCACATCCTCGAGAATTCCTCAAGGATTACTCCGGTATCTGTGTGACTGATGGTTATCAAGTCTATCACACGATTGAAAAGGAACGTGAAGATTTACGGATTGCAGGATGCTGGGTTCATGCCAGAAGGAAGTTTGATGAAGCTCTCACCGTTATTCCAAAAGCGCATCGGAATAAGTCAGATGCCTTTCTGGTAATCAAACAGATCCAAGCGATTTATCGCGAAGAAGGTAAACTTAATGAGTTATCTTCGGAAGAAAGACTTATGCAGCGACAACTGGTTATAAAACCATTAGTTGATGCCTTGTTTGCGTACCTTAAAAAGATGGAACCAACTGTTCCGGCAAGCGGACAGCTCCGCAAAGCTTATACATATATCTTAAATCAAGAAAAGTACTTACGTGTATTTCTTGAAGATGGAGAAGTTCCGATTGATAATAATGCCAGTGAACGAGCAATCCGAGGATTTTGTATCGGCAAGAAAAACTGGCAGATGATTGACACAATCAATGGTGCCCATTCTTCAGCAATCATTTATAGTATTGCTGAAACTGCAAAGGCAAATAACTTAAAGCCATATGATTATTTTGTATATCTTCTGGATGAGATTCCAAAACATATGGATCAAGAAGATCGAACCTTTCTTGAAGATCTGTTACCATGGTCTAAAAAGCTTCCGGAGGGGATTCGAAAACAATAGTAACCAGGAACCGCCAATTATGGCGGTTCTTAATTTTTGAATGTACTCGCTATTGAGCGTTTACGAACGCAAAGCGTTCATCAACAGCTTGTTGGAACACTATCAACCAAAGGATGCTC
>OLPB01001344.1_pt1 | contig 11173 bp, 19 predicted proteins | sample 1672001 | NCBI WGS metagenome assembly OLPB01 (sample SAMEA3136635, study PRJEB25190) | human gut metagenome | biome: human gut; feature: human-associated habitat; material: faeces | place: Austria | collected 2013 | reverse complement strand
TTTTATGAATTTGAGCAGACATGCTCGAATGTGCAATTCATCCCATCACCTATAGGACGCCACTGAAAAAGTGGTAAGTTTAGTATCACAGGGTGTCAAATATGTGCAAAAATGTTCCTTGATAATAAAATAGTGTTTTGAGGGATGCAAAATCTACCCTTTTGAGAGATGAATTTTCCTATTTTTCCTCATTTGGGCAGACTTATCCCTTTAGTTTTAAAATTCGTTTTAAATTGACTGCAAATATTGATACTGCTCCTTGAAGTTGCATGTTTGATAGTCCAGCAGCATCACAACGACTATATCCGTGTATATTTTTTAATTCACTATTTTTTGCCTCTATCATATAGCGGGTTTTGAAACGTTCCTTGAAATATTGTGTTTTTTGAAACGCTTCTTGATTTTTATGATAATCCGATTTAATAGTGATACTATACGTTTTGGTTTTTGCATTTTCTTTATAGCAGCCATTACGATAAGGACAGACATGGCATTTATTAATATCGAAAAAATATTTGATACGTGTATTCTTTTTCTGATTACTACGTTTGTCAATTCGATATTTTATAGCCAAATGCCCCGCTGGGCACTGCATGGTATCCGCATCTTTATTAAAGATAAAGCCGTCCTCTGAACGAGTCCCTTTTATGATGCTCGGGTTAAGCTTTGAAATTAATTTATAGTCATTGCTTTGTGCATCTTTTAAATTTTCCAGTGTGGAATATGCGGTATCTGCTATTACTTCATTAACGGTTGCACCTGCTGCTTTACTTTTTTGAACCAGTACTGGAAGTTCCTGACCATCAAATGCTTCGCCGGATGTGATTGTTGCTACTGTGATAATCCGTTCATCTGTCATGGCCAAATGAGTTTTGTATCCGTAAAAAGAAGAATTGACCGCTTTATGGCCAATCCGGGCATCCAGGTCAATGGATTGATCATAACAATCAATCTGATTATCCAAAATTTCGGATAACATAGAAGATTCTTCTTTAATCGTTGGCAGTTCTGAATACGGACTTTCCTGAACTGTGTTTAATAATTCATGACAGTATTCATTATACTCATCTAAAGAAGCTCGTTTTTCAGGTTCATCTGGCAGATAAATGTCTTTATCAGAATCTTTTAAAGCTGCTTTTAAAGAAGTAGAGGCTTTTTTCAATATTTCTCTCTGAGTAGTTTTATGATAACGGGCTTCTGTATGAGTTGAGTCAACAATTATAGTATTGCTTTTTAAAACACCTTGATTTATGGCAAGTTCTACACTTTTATTTATGAGCAGATCAAGTATATTTTCATCTTTTAAACGCTGCTTTCTGAATTTGGTTAAAAGACTAGGATGGATAACCTCTTCTTCTGGCGTTAATTCCAGAAAATATTTAAAAGACATATCATATCGTGATCTTTCAACAACACCATTATCAGAAAGGTTATAAAGATATTTTAAAAGCAGATATTTAAATAGCAATATAGGTTTTTTTGCATTACGTCCATTATCAAGGCAATATTTATTTTTTAATTCATCATATATAAAAGAAAAATCGACCAATTCCCTGATTTTTCTTAGAATATGATCTTTTGGAACAATCATGTCATATAAATCTGAATAATAACTAAGGCTAAGTTTTAGTTGGGATGATAACATTTCAACCTCCGACAATTATGATACCTTAATTATATCAGATATATGATTTTACGACCACTTTTTCAGTGGCGTCCCTATAGAGGTGAGGGAATTCTTGCTACAGTTGTTAAAATATACCAATGTTCTGGTCTTCCCATAAGCATTATAATCTCCAATACGTCATCTATTTTTCTTTCGAGGATCTGTTGGCTTTACCGCATCTTTTGGTATTAGCCAAGTCTTTCCCTTTTTCTCTGCTCCAGGCACTCTTCCCTGGCTACATAAAAGAAAAATTCTTCTAGATGAAATTCCCCATATTTTTGACATTTCGATCGTTGTTATATAATCCATAATTTTCCTCCAAACGATACAACAAGCCTATTATAAGTATATTCTTTTATCGGAATAGTTTCAACCAAAATTAAGTTTTCTTCTAAGCTGTTTGATTTGTTATTGTTTTCTAAGATTTTCACAAAAAAAATCCTCCTTTCGTATGTACGGATGCGTGAAAGGATGAAAGACGCATCCGGCCAAGAAAAAAGAGCCTACGGAAAACTCCGTAGACCCTCATTGCTTTTCTGGCGATTATAATAATATCACATCAAAAGAGAAAAGTCAGTGCAAGACCAGTGCAAACTTTTCATCAGAATTAACTTCTTTGTTTTCCTAATCGTGTTTAATGTATTTAGTGATAGTATCGATTAATTCCTCCATGTTAATCGGCTTGGAAATATGGTCATTCATGCCTGAATCCAGGGATTCCTGAATATCATCTATAAAAGCATTTGCAGACAAAGCTACAATTGGAATCGTAACTGCATCGGACCGCTCTATACCCAATGCTCGAATGGCTTTTGCTGCTTGGTGTCCATCCATGTTTGGCATCATAATATCCATCAAAATAAAATCGTATGTGCCTCGTGGATGATTTTTAAACAAATTCACAACTTCTTTTCCGTCTGATGCGCGTGTTACGGTCATACCAGCATCTTCTAGCATTATCGTAGCAAGTTCAGCATTTAAATCATTATCCTCAGCCATAAGAACATGAATACCCGTCAAATCTCTATGCAGATGTTGTTTTTGTTCTGATTGAATAACCTGTTCTGTCAACTCCAGTGGGATCTCCACTGTGAATGTAGAACCTACACCTTTTTTGCTCTCAACAGCAATTGAACCGCCCATCATATCCACATATTTTTTTGTGATGGCCATACCAAGACCGGTTCCCTTATATTGGGTTCTGGCATTAGCATCATCTTCTTGTGAAAACGGATCGAATAATTTTTTCTGGAACTCTTCGCTCATGCCAATACCATTATCTCGAACAACATAACGAGTTATGATATGTTTCTCATCCGCTCCTGGGTAACTGCTGATATCCAAAGTAATCTTTCCGCCGTCCTTTGTGAATTTCACAGCATTGCCCAGAAGATTCACCAAAACTTCTCGGATACGCACAACATCCGCAAGGACATATGGGTTCTTTGGGATTTCTCGATGTACTTCAAACTTAAGATCTCGAGTATAAAGAAGTCCATATGGATAGATGATGAACCTCGGCATACTCAACCATTAACTGGTATTCTTCTTCTTTAAATTTCACAGTCACCTTATGCTCATAAGGATGTTCTACTTTAGGTCTTCCTGTTCTTGCCATCTGTATGCCTCCTTCATATCTTGTCTATATTATACTTTTGGTCTGACCGAAAGTCAATACATTTTTTCGCTTTTGGCTCATATTTCTCCAAATCCATTCGTATTTCTTCTATATTAATACGTCATTTTTCAAAGCTACTTATAAAACTCGTCATCTACAATATGAAAAGTCTCCAGGTACTCATCAATGATATCCAGATTAACCAACACCAACTGATTGACCTTATAACATGCCTTAGCATCCTTCGCTAACTGCATGAACTTTGATGCACTCATTGAATACATCTCTGCACCTTCTGAGTATCTGACAAATCTCTTATTATTTGTCTTCTTAGTTCTGCTGTCCATTTGCCAATTCCTCCATTACCATTTTGCGAGCGACAGGTAACAAATCAAACTGTCTAATCAAAGCCCTGTCAATCTCTTCTCTCATACCTGAATCCTCAATAACCTTTCCGCTTCTGGCTCTGATGCAACCTTTGGAAATCGTCTGAGCATCTTCCGGCATAAAATCAGAAGTTTTACTGATACCATAGCCACTTACATCCTTCGGATTCAAAATTACATGTACCGGAATATCCTTAATCTTTGTACTTAATGGAACAACCGATACCTGTGGAGCTCCGTCGTGGTTACTTGCATCACAGGAAATAATGACACCAGGTCTGATTCCTCCCTGAATACCACTTGGATTCTTACCAAAATCTGCATATACCACATCAAATTTATTGTATCTACCATAACTTCTCTTACCCATAATTACGAAACCTCCTTAATCTTCATCTCAAGTCTGCCTTCATCTACAGTCACAACAACACCACCTGCTTCATTGATTAAACCGACCTTATAATATGCGTCAGCCACACTGCTAGAAACTGCTGCCATATTTGCAACTACAACACCTTTAATCTGTTTCTTACGAATCATATTCACAATCTGCATCCACTGACGATCCACATCTCTTTGTGAGAAGCCATTTCTTCTCATCTTTCCTACGATGCAATACTCAGATTTCTTTGCAAAATCATGTATATATTTGCTCTGCTTGTCCTCAAGCATATTCACTTTTTCTAATGGAGCCTGTACGGAAAGATATTCGATACAGTCCATTTTTCTAACTTTTCTTCTCATACTGCCTCCTATGCACTTTGTAATGCTTCCTCTAACATAAACTCAAAAGACTTCACTAAAAATCTGCGTTTTTCTTCTGGTAATCTTTTGAGTTTTGAATCTATTGAATCTGACACAGAATCTAAATCGAGTAGTGTATTTGCATCTGTCTCATAGACATCCATAAGAGCATACAGATTTCTCATGCTAAGATTTCTGCCACCCTGTTCTATCTGGCTTAATGTAGATACACTAACTCCAATGGTATCTGCCACATCCTCAACAGTAAGTCCCTTGCCCTTACGAATCTCTCGAAGGACTGGTCCAATCATAATTGCTTCATATTGTTTCATGGTCTTCCTCCGTTTCCTCTGATTCAAAATACTCATAAGCTTCCTGCTCCGTTGGGAACACTCCGGCGATGCTTCCATCGCCGTTCCTTACGATTGTGCCGAACTCCACATTCGTAAATCTTTTGGTTCCACAACTGATATGCAAGTCTGTCTTAGTCTTCAGCTGAATCAGATTCATCAAGAATATCCGGAAGCCATGCATGGTGACGCTTCATATCGAAGAGAATCACTGGGCGATTCAACAGAGTATCAACGAACTTAAGCAAATCATCTGGATCACTGGTAAAATCAAGGATATCGTTTACAAATACTGCCTCTGCTTCTACCTCATCCAATGTCTGGCAGAAATCTGTTACTACCGCACGGTCAATATCATCATTTGCTGACTCATCAACAATCACATCTGTAATAACAATGTCTAACTGCTCAGCCATATCAATCATCTCTGCTGCCATCGCATGAATCTTGTGGTCTGCCTTGCGGCTCTTAATAAATGCAACAGCCTTGAAATTGTCATTGTTCTTTACTGCCTGTGCATTAGCTGCTTCTGTGTTCTCTACTACTCTAAAACTTGTTTTCTTCATTACATTTGTCTCCTTAATATTTGATAATATTTTGGAGAGATTGGGCGCCTTCACTCTCACAAGTGATGTGCTTTCTCAAGCACATTTATATTGTAAGCTGTACAACCCCAAATGCCGACCGTGTGCAGGCTACAATTATGTCGTGTAAACACGACAATTAATCCTGAGCCTCGACTTTCTTTGCAGCTCTCATCATTGCTATAAACTGCTTTATCATCATTTCATCCATATCTGACATCACATCTACTGCCTCTGATATCAATTTCTCTTTCCCATTGTCAGCTTCTCCAGACATGATATATTTTTCTGATACTCCAAGAACTACTACCAATTGCTCTAAAGTATGAGATTTGAATTCACCACCATTTTCTATTGCAGATAATGCCTGTCTGCCTATACCGATACGATGTGCTAATTCATCCTGGGACAATCCAAGTTGCTTTCTTCTCTCTGCTATTCTTAATCCTCTGTCATAATTCTTTTCTCTTGATTTTGTGTTGTTCATAGTAATTTCCATCCTTTCGTTTTGTGCACTTAGAAACGTTGAAGGACGGAAAATTACTCCTTACTATGAAATTTTTTGCACAAAAAAAGGACGCAATGAGAAAGTCCAGTCCTTAACTGGTTTCTTTCTCATGCGTCCGCGGTGAGCCCGACTTAGCAGGTATCAGTCCTGCATGTTTCAGTCGCCTCCCATATCATGAGGTCCATCATTTAGTTGTCTTTGTTCTATGACCGAAGCCATATCTGATATAAACAATGTGATTCTTTCGGCTAGATATAAACTCTTCCCTGCTTATCTGCCTGGGATATCAGCTCTCCCTCTGTGTAATTCTTCATTATCATTACCCTTGTACATTTATGTGTATGGCATCTCATTGTAATTCCTCTAAGCACTGGTGCATTATCATCACCGGATACACTGTATGCCATCTTCAAACTTTTACCACACTTTTTGCAATAAAACTCTATAATATTTACCTCTTTTACCAATTCAGTTCGCTCCTTATTCATACAAAATCACTTGCTACCAATTCCAACAGTTTCGTGCTTTGTACTCGTAAAGGAAGGGAAATCACCTTTGCAAGCCTGCCTACCGGAAGTTCCGTTACAATGCCTGTCTGCATTGCTCCGATAGTTGCTGATCAAAAGCTAACTGATTACATACCACCGTATATAATCAGGCGCCGGCTCTTTCCATAAACCACATATTGTTATCCTCATAATAGAGGAATATCTCTTTGCCATCTACCACACAAGTATAGCGTTCTCCCACACCTCCAGCCTTGGTACTGGCTGCTCTGCGCTTATCCTTTACTCGTGTAATCTCATATTTTCTGCCGTCCTCCCAAGTTATCTCCTTGGGAAGTAGAACTCCATCTCTGGAAAATTCCGCCAGAACATCTACATATACTTTATTACTCAACGCAATCGCCTCCTACACAATTTCTATCTAACCGAAGAACCCATGCGGATGCACCGTATGGTCTTCCTTAGCATTTACTGCTGACAGTACCTTGTCCTGATACATCAGCCCCCGCTGGATACTGTAGAAACCGAATCTTCTTCGGATATCATCTACTGCTGCATCCATTTTCATCTGTTTCTCTCTCATCTCCACACTGGAAAACAGATCAATCTGTTCCCAGTAATTATCAGTTACCAAATCAGAACCTCTGACACCGATACTTCGGATAGGCTTGCTCCAGTTATAATTCTCCGTAAAAATCTGAAATGCGTAAGCTGCTATCTCTCCGGTAATATTCGTTGCATGGTCTATCTTTTTCTGACGGGTAAATGAGAATAATTCATTATCCCGCACACTTATCTCCACCACGCGACATTTAAAACCATTTTCTCTTAGCCTAGCTGCCACACTTTCTGCAAGAATGTAAATCACAATCTTTACATCCTCATCACACTCTAAATCCTTTGGTGTCGTGGTACTGTTCCCCACAGATTTAATAGGAGCGTGGGTATTCTCCAGCTTCACAGGCGAATCATCATAGCCATTGGCGAATGACCATAAGATATCTCCCATTTTCCCCAAGTGACTGTGAAGAATAGATACATCCATCTTTGCCAGGTCACCTATGGTTTTCACACCGATTCTTTGCAGCTTCTTGTTCGTACTTCTTCCCACATAGAGAAGATCCCCCACCGGAAGGCTCCATGCTTTCTGCTTAAATTCGCTCTTATACATGGTAGTGATAGCATCCGGCTTCTTATAATCCGAACCAAGCTTTGCAAAAATCTTATTGAAAGAAACACCAATACTGACGGTAATTCCAAGTTCAGACTTCATTCGATTGCTGATTTTCTTTGCGATGAGCATCCCATCACCTTTTAATGTTGTACTGCCTGTCACATCAAGCCAGCACTCATCAATGCCATAAGGCTCCTGCTTATCTGTGTACTCACTGTAAATCTCGTGAGCCATTCTTGAAAATCGCAAATACAAATCCATCCTTGGCGATATAAATGTAATCTCAGGACATACTTCCTTTGCCTGCCAGAGTGCCATTCCTGTTTTCACACCGTATCTTTTGGCTATGTAGTCGGCTGTTAAGACAATCCCATGTCTTGCCTCCGGGTCTCCTCCTACTGCCAATGGCTTTCCTGCAAGCTCAGGATGGTGCAGATGCTCTATCGAAGCGTAGCAGCAATTAATGTCTGAATGTAATATAACTCGCTCCGACATCTCTTCCACCTCCATTCCTGATGTGTGAGTGATGTTTCTTACAGGTCAAAGTATAACTCCATAAATATTGGACTGTCAACGGACACTTATGTCCCTTTTGCTATTATTCTTGGATTTTACACTTGAAATAGAAGAAAAATTGCTATATACTATGGAATGTAGAGGACACACTGTGTACTCCTCTACGGATGAAAGGTGAATCATAATTATATTTTTTAGAAATGAGGTGTATCGCATGTACTCAATCGGAGAAATCATCGCGACATATAGAAAAAAGAAAGGTTTGCTCCAACAAGACCTTGCTGATGAGCTTGAAAAAGAAGGTGTAAGCATTACCTACAAGGCAATATCCAACTGGGAACGTGGTCTTTCAGAACCAAGTGTAACTGTCTTTTTCAAATTGTGTAAGATTCTTAGTATCACTAATATTTATGAAGCCTATTTCGGAGTAAATCCTAATGATCCGATGTCTTCTCTTAGTGATGAAGGCAAAGAAAAAGCACTGGAATACATTACGCTGCTGCACGCTTCTGGCTTCTATGAAAAACAGACAGCTAAGATTATTCCATTCCGCAACATTGATATTTTTGAAAATGCTGTATCAGCCGGTACAGGCAACTTCCTTGTAGATGGTCCGAAAGAGACCATACAGATTGATGAAACATTCTTACCGGAAGGAACATCATTTGGTGTCCGCATCAGTGGTGACAGTATGGAACCAATATTTCATAATGGACAGATTGCCTGGGTATTACAGCAAGATACTTTAGCAAATGGAGATATTGGAATATTTGCACTCAATGGAGATGCTTATATAAAGAAATTACAAGATGATGAGAACGGTCTATATCTTATCTCACTTAATGAGAAATACGCACCGATAGAGATTCACGAAGATGACCGCTTGGATGTCTTCGGCAAAGTTCTCGGAAAAAGCAATGCTAACGAAATACCCGGTTATCATTGCTAACAAGACTCTTATGTGAAAGAAGGGATTTTATGGCGGTATCAAATAACCTTAAAGAAATACGAGAAGCTCGTGGACTCAATCAAGAAGTACTTGCCGATGCCACAGGCTATTGTAGAAAAACCATTGGTCGGGTGGAACGAGGGGAATCCACTCCTTCCGCTGAGTTCATGCTGCGAATAGCAGCTTATTTGAATCTGATGGTGGAAGATATTTTTCGGGTAGAGGAGTAATCCTCTGCTCGATTTTTTATTTAATATATCTTCTCTATTTCTTCAGTAATTCCATACCGCTGCTTAAACATATCCAGGTCTTTTGTATTCTTTATCAACATAACTTCCTGAAATTTTCCTAAATGAATATCTTTGAAGCCAGCAACTTGCTCACCAGTACAAATACTGGCTCTTATAACAGGAATCTGATTTTCTTTATCATAAGTATCCGTAATATGCTTCTTCTTAGGAAAAAACAAGTGTAACACCTCATCTCTTTGTTTCCTGTAACGATTTCATTACCATCCTTTCAAAGGACTGTGCAAATCGAATATCATCTTCCTCTGTTCTCTTACGAGTTCCTTTGACATGATTCTTGTAAGAAGATCGTCTTGCTTTCTTATTTAGGTGACGTTCCATAAGCATCTGGTCGATATTGTCATCAGTGTACCACTTACCAGATTGATGTATAGCATAAGCACCCTTACCAAGAGCCATAGCAGCTACTCCATAATCCTGAGAAACCACAATATCGCCTCTGTGACAAATGCTAATAAGTTTATAATCGACTGCATCAGCTCCGGCACCAACCACAATTACTTCACTATATTCAGAAGTAAGCACATGATTAGTATCACAAAGAAGAGTAACCGGAATATTATATTTTTCTGCCACGTTTTCCACAATACCTACCACAGGACAGGCATCAGCATCCACAAAGATTTGCATGTTATCCTCCATATACAATAATAGGAGAAGGCGAACCTTCTCCCGTTCTTCTAATACAGCTTTGCTCCTGCTGGAATAGAATCATCCAGCATAACTAGATTAAGCTTCTCCTCGCCATTAACCTGATGAATTGCAGACAGTAACATTCCACATGAATCTATCCCCATCATCTGTCTAGGCGGAAGATTAACAATTGCAAGAAGAGTCTTTCCAACCAACTCTTCCGGCTCATAAAAAGCATGAACGCCTGAAAGAATTACTCGATCTGTTCCTGTTCCATCATCCAGTACAAAATGAAGTAGCTTTTTGCTTTTCTTTACTGCTGAACATTCCTTAACCTTAACAACACGAAAATCAGATTTGCTGAATGTATCAAAATCAACCATCTCTTCAAATAATGGCTCAATTTCAACTGCATTACTTTCTGTAATAAATTAGCCTTTTTTCATAAATCCATGTACCTCCATAAAAGTCCGTAAAACCGCATGGTTGCAAGGTTTCTTAAAAAAGCAAAAGCATAAAGCTCCATGTAAAATCACATAATTTAATGCCATTTGGGCGTAGAAATGGGCGTAGATTGATAGTTCAAAATCGGAGTCCAATGCAATTTTTACTGATAAATAGTACGCTTATAAGTTTCTACGGATAAGACCATACGGCATAACAGAACAAACCGAAAATTTTATATTGCACCGCACAAGCGGGGGTTCACTTAGATAAAGATACCACACCAATCCCACGCTGACTTTTGCTCAACCAATACAGCCGGAGGGCTGGATAACAAGAAAAGGCGGTATGCGCCCCGTGGAGGGGTAGCATATCGCCTTTTCTTGTGGGGGTTTCCAAAGGGGGCAACGCCCCCATTTGGCACACGACTTTGCGAAGCAAAGTGTAGTGTGTTATACGCTCTGTCGGCGTTGTCGTGAAAATGCCGTTGCCGCCGGGGAGGGCAAGGGCATTTGAAGCGGCAAGATTTGAAGCGGCAAGAAAACAGGGCTGTGCTTGCGTGGCGTGGAGCCGCAAGCGCAGGTCTGGTTTCATCAGCAGACAGAGCGTATATGAAAGCCCCCGTCCCTCGTCCTACGCTCCGACTTGTGGACAAAGTGTCCCGAAGTTGTGGCCACACTCCCGGAAAAGTAGCAGGACAGCGGGCAACCGTCAAGGCTGAAATGAACGGGGTTACACCCGGCCTTGACCGCCGCCCGCCGCCCCGCTGGATGGGTGGACAAGGCGG
>OLPB01001340.1_pt1 | contig 11181 bp, 8 predicted proteins | sample 1672001 | NCBI WGS metagenome assembly OLPB01 (sample SAMEA3136635, study PRJEB25190) | human gut metagenome | biome: human gut; feature: human-associated habitat; material: faeces | place: Austria | collected 2013 | reverse complement strand
CGGCGTGCTCTATCGCTTTGCGGGCCTGTGGGCCGGCCGCGAAGGCTCGCTTCTGCTGTGGGCGTGGCTCATTTCGGCTTTCAATGTGGCCGTGGCCGTGCGCGTGATGAAGCGCGACGAGCCCATCGATTGCATGGCGCTGCTCGTGTCGGGCCTCGTGCTCGTGGCGTTTGTGGCGGTTATGCTCTTCTCGGAAAGCAACATGCCCTTCACTGCGACTGCCGCGCCTTATATCGATTCCTCGGGCCGCCTCACGAACACGGGCTCCATGCAAGGCATGAACCCGCTGCTTGAGCACTGGGCGCAGGCCATTCACCCGCCTACGCTGTTCATCGGCTATGCGGGCCTTACCATTCCGTTTGCATACGCTATTGCGGCGCTCATCGTGAACGACCCTTCGAAGAAATGGGTCGAGCGCTCGAGCCGCTTCGCTATGATTTCGTGGCTGTTCTTGGGCATTGGCATTGGCCTTGGCTGCGTGTGGGCCTACGTCGTGCTCGGCTGGGGCGGCTACTGGGGCTGGGACGCCGTGGAAAACGCCAGCTTGCTTTCGTGGTGCGTTGCGCTCGCGCTTGTGCACAGCTTCACCGTGTATCGCAAGCGCGGCGCGTTTAAGCGCTGGTCGATTATGTGCGCGTGCATCACGTTTGCGTTCGTCATTACTGGCACGTTCATCACGCGCTCGGGCATCGTGCAATCGGTGCACGCCTTTGAGGGCGACCCCGTGTCGCTTGTGCTTTTCGGCGGCCTTATTGCGGTTTCGATGCTTGTGGGCGCCCTTGGCCTGTTCATTCGCTGGAAAAGCTTCTGCCCCGGCGAGAACGACGTTATGGAATCGTTCGCCTCGCGCGACGCCGCGTATTACTTCAACAACGTGATCATGATCGTGTTCACGGTGATTCTGTGCTACCTCACGGTGGCAAGCGCGCTGCCTTCGTGGCTGCCGTTTGGTGGCCAGAGCCTGTCTGCTGGCACGTACAACGCCATCGCGCGCCCGCTTGGCGTGGTGTACTGCGCGATCATTGCTGTGTGCCCGCTGCTTTCTTGGGTGAAAACCGACCCCAAGACGTTCTGGAAGAAGGCGCGCATTCCCGCATTGTGCGCGGTTGTGCTGTTCGTCGGGCTTATGTCGTATTTCGTGACCACGCTCTACCCGGCGTATGACGCCATTATTCAGGCGGGCGGCACCGAGGCTGAAGAACTCGCCTCGGAAGGCCCCGTGTGGTACTACAACGGCATTGCCGTGGTGGGCTTCGCCGTGGCGAGCTTGCTGTTCTTCAACACGCTGTTCCTCATTGGCCGCACGGTTGGCGCACGCGCAAAGGCCACGGGCAAAAACCCGGTGGCGGCGTTTTTCGCGAGCCTCGCGGCCGACGCCCCGCGTTTCGGCGGCTACATCACGCACCTCGCGATGTCCGTCATTTTGGTGGGTCTCATTGGCTCGTCGATGTATGTGACCGAGAAGGTCGGCTATGTCGATTTCGACCAAGATACCAACACAGGTGGCACGTTCACGATTGAAAACTACGAGCTTCGCTATGCGAACAACGAAGTGAATCAGACCTCGAACGGCAAGCAGATCGATTATTGCACCCAGTTTGAGGTGTACGACACAAATTCCGGCAGCTACATTGACACCGTGTCGCCTTCGGTGACGCTTCAGTCGGCTACACAACAGACCAAGCTCAACGCGAGCGTGATCAGCTTCCCCATGGAAGACTTGTTCGTGGTGTACCGCGGCGTAAACGATGCCGGCCAGCTGTCGATGGACGTGCGCGTGAACCCGCTCATCACGCCCGTGTGGGTGGGCTTCGGCCTGCTGATGGTGGGCGTTCTGATAGCCACCGCAGGGCGCCGTGGCGCGAAGCGCAAGTTTGACGAGGAGCCTTCCGGCGACGATCTGCCGCACGAGGCTTCGGCCGCGAAGGTCGAGGGTTCGAGCGTGGCTTTCGAAACCGTTGCCGACGTGGTTACGGCCGACGGTGTGGTCGAGGCGGTGGTCAAGGGGGCCGTTGACGTCGCTCTGGGTTCCGCGTCGGTTGCGGCCGCATCGAAGGCCGACGAGAAGAAGAGGGAAGAGGCGTAACGCGCCATGGAAGCTGCGGTTGAGCCTGCGATCAGGACGAAGAAGCTCTCGAAGGTGTTCGGCAACCGCCGGGCCGTCGACAACGTGTCGATCGAGGTGCCGCAGGGCGCGTTCCTGTCCATTTTCGGTCCGAACGGCGCGGGCAAGACCACGCTGCTGCGCGTGATCCAGGGTCTGCAGCGCCCGAACGCCGGCGAGGTGAAGATCGGCAAGACCGTGCGTTTCGCCGTGCTGTCGCAGCATCTGGACGATCTGTCCGAACTGGGCGACGACCGTGTGCGCCAGGTCATCGGCCGCTACAGCCGTCGCACGATGCTGGACGGCAAGGAGATGACGCCCGCCCAGCTGCTGGAGAAGCTGGGCTTCAAGCGCGCCGACCTCAACGAGCCGGTGAAGGACTTGTCCGGCGGGCAGAAGCGCCGTCTGGCCCTCATGTTGATCCTGCTGGACGAGCCGAACGTGCTGATCCTCGACGAGCCCGGCAACGACCTGGACACCGACATGCTGGCCGTGGTGGAGGACCTGTTGGACGCCTGGCCGGGCACGCTGCTTCTGGTCACGCACGACCGCTACCTCATGGAGCGCGTCACCGACCACCAGTTCGCCCTGGTGAACGGGAAGATCCGTCATCTGCCGGGTGGGGTGGACGAGTATTTGAGGTTGTCCGACGCTTCCCCCTCTTCCATGGCGGCCGGCAGTCCCGCACGTCAACGCCCTGCGCACGCCGCCGATTCGGGCTTATCTGGGACCGAAGCATCGCCCGAAAGCTCCCGCCTCTCCGGCGGCGAGCAGCGTACCCTGCGCAAGCTCATGCAATCCAACGAGCGCAAGGTGGAAACGCTCAACGGCAAGATCGAGGACGTGCGCGCGAGCATGGCCGCCGCCGACCCCACCGACTTCACCGCGCTCGGCGACTTCCAAGCCCAGATTTCCGATCTCCAACAGCAGATCGATGCCCTTGAGGAAGAATGGATGGAAGCCGCCGAGAAGCTGGGGGAGTAGCTACCGTACCTCTTTGAACGGAACCGGACGGACGGGTTTGCTGACGAGCGTGTCGTTGGCTGGTGATGCGGCCGCGCGTTCGAAGCCGATGAAGGCCTCGATGATGCCTTGGGCCTCGAACGCCCGATTGCGCTTGCCGATGTTGATTTGTCTGACGATGCCGGCTTCTGCAAATCGCTCGATGACTGTGTTTGCCGTCGGCATTGATCTTCCGATGGCGCGAGCCATGCTCGCCGCAGTGAAAATAGGCCGACCTGCCATGGCATCGGCCAGTGCGCCGAGCGCAGGCGTGCGTTTCCCGAGAGCCTCGTGTCGGCAAGCAGTGCCCGATGAATGGTTTTCAGCAAGGCCACTGATACGGGTTCCTGCGCTGCTTGCGTGAGCGCCTCGTTTATGGGTGGGAAGAGCTTCGTGCAAGCGGGCGATTGGGATGGACACGGTGCTTTCGGGCTCCATCGCCTCTGCTGCGTGCGGAATCGGCTATGGTACAATTCCGCCATGAAGCAAGGGGAGGAAAACGGAAGTGGTGAGCGCGCCCGGGCGGTTGACCGGTATCTTCATACTGGTTCTTTCGAGGCGTTCAGATCGACATTCCTATCCGGTTTGGTTCTTGCTTTTTTCGGCATAGGCTTCTACCGGCTCTGGTACCAGTTCAACTTCTACAACCTGCATTTTTCCGCCGACGTGGGCATGGTGACGGTGGGTGCGAACGTCGCTCGGGTGGTGGTGATCGCGCTGCTGGTTTTGCTAGTGTACAAGGCCGGTTTCACGCGTGCGACGCGCGGTGTGTTCGTATGGTCCGGCTTCGTGCTTATGACGGTTTCCAGCTTGCTTTACTTGCTCGATCTCTTTTTCGACGCGACCCGATTCGAGGCGCTACGCGTCATCGTCGGAGGAATAGGTCTGGTCGGCGGCGAGATCATCTGGATTTTCTTTCTCGAACGGCTTCGTCCTGGCGAAGTATTCTTCTACGCTGCTGGCGGCTTGGCTCTTTCATGCGCGCTCTCGCTCGTCATGGGGTATTTGGATCCTGTCGTTTCGGGCATGATCAACCTGTTCATTCCCGCCCTGTCGGTGTTCGCGTACTGGCAGGCGATGACGCGCCTTGACGAGCGCGCCAAAACGACGCGGGCGGGTCGGGAAGACGGCATGGGGAAGGCTCCGGGGGTCGATGCGCTGTACGAATCGGATCCGTTTCGTACAGGAGCCGTGCATGCGCTGATCGCGTTCTTCCTGTACGCGCTGCTGCTGGGCATGGCGCTTGGATACCCCGATGGACGTCATCGAGAATTGTCGCAAACGGTTCGTTCGATTCATCAGGTGCTCGTGGTGCTGCTGATCGCGTTCGTCGTGTGGCTCGTGCTGGTGCGGGGACGTTCGTTCAAGTTGTCCGGATACTGGCTGTTTCAGAATGCGCTCATGATGGCCAGCATATGCTTTTTGATGAGCGGATCGAGCGGATCCGAAGAAGCCAGCACGTTTCTTCTGACCAATGCGGTGACGTGCTTCTATATCCCCCTCGTGTTCTTCATTTGTCTCATCGGCCGCCACGTCCACTATCAGACGACGTTGGTATACGCGGTGGTTTACGGCGGTTCGCTTCTGTGCATGGCCGTTGGACGCATTATTGTGTACGCGGTAGGCCCGACGCTCGATCATAGTTTGTGGCTGCTCATCGTGATGGCGATCGTGGTGCTGGTCGAAGCGACGCTCATTATGAGGCCGCGTTTCATGGGCGATTACCCAATCGGCTTCGAGCTTGGGACTATGCGAAACGAAGCGTCCGAAGGGGCCGCCGAGGTCGGGGTCGTCGATCCTGTTGCGGCATTCGCAGGGTTGTACGGCTTGAGCGACGTCGAGAGGGATATCGTGTCGCTTATTTCCCAAGGTCGAAGTCGATCCTTCATCGCTCAAACGCTTAATTACTCGGAAAACACCATCCGGAATTATACGAGGACGGTGTACCGTAAAGTCGGGGTGCATTCCAAGCAAGAGCTGCTCGACAAAGTTGCCGACGCGCGAGAATAATATCAGCAAAAGATCGCCCTGACCGCAGAAGGAATATACGGCCAGGGCGTAAGGAAGGTGCGTCGGGGAGGGGTAGGCTTAGCTTGTCGCGTGCTGTGCCGCCTGCATACCGGCTTGGCGTCCGAACGTGATGCAGTCGGCAATGGCGTTACCGCCCAAACGGTTGCTTCCGTGAATGCCGCCGGTGCATTCGCCGCAAGCGTAAAGACCGGGAACGACTTCGCCATCCGCGCTCACGGCCTCCGTGTTGACGTTGATGCGGATGCCGCCCATGGTGTGATGAACCGTCGGTACCTTGCGGCATGCATACCACGGTCCCTCGGTCAACTGCCGGTCGGCGGTATTGTTTGCTTTGAAGCCGAAAGGATCCTCGGTTGCGCCGGCAACGACCTGGTTGTAACCGTCGATGGATGCTTGCAGCTTCGTGGCGTCCATCTGCGTCTGCTCTGCCAAGTCTTCAACGGTTTCGCCTTTCACGATATGGCCGAGCGCCAGCATGTTCTCGATGGTCGCGCCGTTCGCGTCGGGCTCGGTCTCCGAGGGGTAGCGAACCTTGTTGACAACGATCCAGTACGTCGATTCAGGCTGTGCGAAGATGGCTTTGCACAGGGTGTCACGTTCGGCGCCTTCGTTGACGAATCTCTCCCCGCTCTTGTTGACGAAGATGCGGTTGCGTCCTGAGGTGCGGATGTCTTCCATGAGGCCGGTGCCGGGCGTGCCGCACGGATGCAGCTGGATGTCCGACAGCCCGATGAGCTCCGCGCCGGCTCCCTCGGCAAGCTTGAGGCCTTCCCCTTGCGCGCACGGCTTGATGTTCGTGCAGCCGATGGTGTCGTCGAGCTTCACGTCGGCCCATACGCCGTCGTTGACTTGCTGTCGGTATTCGACGTTGGCGCCGAATCCGCCGGTGGCTACGACAATCGATTTCGCGTTCACGGTGATCTCTTGGCTTCCGCGGTGCACGGCCGTCAGACCAGCGACGGAGCCGTTTTCTAGGATGAGCTCTTTCGCTTGAGTCTCGTGCAAAACGACGAGTTGGTCAGCGTGGTCTGCCGCGAACGCTTCGAAAGCGCGGATGTAGGTGTTTCCCGACGGCGTGGCTGGATAGTGGCTTCGCTCGCCCAGCGATCCGGTGGCCGATCCCGTTTCGTCCTTGAACTTCACACCGAGCGATTCGAGCCAATGAACCGAATCGAGCGCGTTGTCGGTCAGGTAGTGTATGAGTTCGGGCGTGCCCTGTTCGTGTCCTCCTTCATAGGTGACTTCGTAGAACTGCTCGACAGAGTCTTCGATTCCCTGCTTCTGCTGACGTTCCGGATCGACTGCGTTGAGCGCGCCTTCGGAGACGTTCGTCGATCCGCCCGTGATGCCGCATTTCTCGACAACCACAACGTTGGCTCCGGCTTGCACGGCAGAGATGGCGGCTGTGAGGCCCGCACCGCCGCCGCCGACAACGCATACGTCGGCATTGTAGGACGATTCTACGGAGTCGTCCGGGCCGGGAGCCTTTGCGAGGGTTTTCGCTGCGTTTGCTTGCTCGGCGCAATCCTTCACACCTTGCTGGAGGCTCATGCTAGATAGGGTGGCGCCGGTGACGGAATCCACGTTCAGCGTCTGATATTCCATGATCTTGTTCGACAGATCTTCAAGAGCCGATGCGCCGACGCCCAGCGACTCCTGGTTCGTGCTGGTGTCGATGGCGGTAATGGCGTTCTCCGAGAATGTTACGTCGACGGTGAACGGGGCGTTATGGCCGGTCACATTGGCAGAATAAGTGCCTGCTTTCCACCCTTGCGCGGCCGCGCCGCCGGTATTCGCTGGCGTGCATCCGGTTAGACCGAATCCCATCAGTCCGCCGCAGGCGCCGAGAAACGCGGCTCCCTGCAAAAACGTGCGTCGATCGACGACGCTCTTGCGAAACAAGGACGCGCTGTTTGCGGCACCTCGTTTCGTGGTCGCTTCGATCAGATCGTCGTAGCGCGAATCTTTCATGCGTACCCCTCCTTCGCCCGCCACGTGCGGGCATTCGGTTTTCCCTACGGGTCGAAATCGTAGGGCGAGAGAGAGGGAAGGTGCTAGGCACAAAGAGTACACGCTGGTGTCCAAAAGGTACTTTCCTAGTGCTTCCACGTGCGTCCCGCGGGGTCGTTGGCTTCGCGCGGGGCGGACGACGGGGTCGGCGTTTGGGACGACGCGGGGTCTTCGGGTCCCCGGGACCAGGGATCATCTTGCTGCGCGTACTTCACCCAGGCGTCCTCCTGGCGCGCTTCGGCGATCCAGTCTTCCTGGGTCTTCGACACCACGCTGCCGATCATCCACACGATGCCGCACAGGATGCCGCCCACCACGAAGGCGATCCAGCTGATGGCGAAACCGCCCGCGCCGCGGCGGATGGCGTCTTTGAGCGCGAACTTGTCGATGCCGTCCCAGCCGCCGATCTGGTCGAACAGCGGCACGAAGCCCCACACCAGGAACACGATGGTGGCCAGCAGCATGATGCAGCCGCAGATGACGCCCATCACGCGTTCGGCGCGAATCTGCTCGGGTGACTTGACGACGGCGGTAGAGGGCATGTCGGCACCCAGGTTGCGGCGATGCGCGATGTAGGTGAGCTCGGAGAGGTCGTACTTCGACTTTTGCATGCAGGCCCAGATGAGAATGCCAATGGCGATGGCGAGGATGAGCATGAAGGGGAACATGACGAGCTCCTCCACGTATGCGCCGTTGATCATGGAGCTACTGTTGTCGGGTACGAGGCCGATTAGCATGATGACGTCGATGAGGATGAGACCCACGCCGACGGCGATGAGCGTCGGGTAGCGTTGCCCGAACCGATCGAGCGTGTCGGAGGAGTACCGCGGCTCGATGGAAGGGTTGCGACGCTTGAATTCGCTGTGGTTGAGACTGCCGACGACCAGGATTACCACGCCGATGACGATGCAGGAAAGCAGGGCGACGGTCTGCAGGTTATCCGGCCAGCCGAAGGCTTCAAGCAGCGCGTTCAGACCCACGCCGACCAGGATGCAGGCGACGCCGGCTGCGATGGACAGGTCGAAGCGGTTCATGTGCTCGTCGTAGCGCTCGGTGTCGTTTTCTTTGACGACATGCACGCTGCCGCGCATGAGGTCGTCGAGGCTGGTATGGAACAGGTCGCATAATTGCAGCAGCTTGTCCATTTCAGGGTAGTTCGTGCCGGCTTCCCATTTGCTGACGGTCTGGCGCGACACGCTTAACTGCTCGGCAAGCCCTTCCTGCGTGATGCCGTAATGCTGGCGCAGGTACACGAGGTTGTCGGCGAAACTCATGGCGGTCCCTTCTTCGCGGTCGATTGCATGATACCCGAAGCGCGGAGCTGAGCGGCCGCGCTTCTGCGTTTACCATCATGCGGTTGCAGAGCCGCCCGCTCTACCAATCTGGTGTTGCGTTTTGAGATTTTCTCCGCACGCTCAGGGTGCGAAGCATTTTGAACTGGGGTTTTGTAAAACAGGTATCAAGTTCGTGCAAAGTAGTCGTGTAGGGTCACGCAGGTTGACGCGAGCGTCGTACAATGATCGGAACACGCGGTTATTTCAAGGAGGGCTTTCTGATGATCAAGCTTATCGCCAGCGATATGGACGGCACGTTCCTCGACGGAAACGAGTGCGTGCCGGAAGGCTCGTACGACCTCGTTATGCGTTTGCGCGATGCGGGGATCCAGTTCGTAGCATCGTCGGGTCGGCGCTTCGACACGCTGCACGAGCTGTTCGAACCGGTGGTCGACTGCATGGACTTCGTCGCGTCGAACGGCGCGCAGGTGATGGTCGCCGGCGAGCTGGTCGACTTGGAGGTGTTCTCTCATGCGGCCGTGAAGCGGTTGGCCCGTGTCGTTGATATGTTCGACACCATGCACCTTGCGCTGTTCGACGAGACGCGCAGCTACTTGTTGGACGACGAAGCGCGCTTCGAGCGAGAGGTGGACAAGAACCTGCCGAACCCCGTGCGCGTGTTCGACGTGCCCTCGCCGCAGACGAGCATCCTGAAAGCATCCGTGTATTGCGACGATGCCGTCATGGACATGGCCTACATCCTCACGCGCGAGCTGGACGACGACTTCGTGTTCGCGCCGTCAGGCCGTAAATGGATCGACGTCATGCAGCGCGGCGTGAGCAAGGCGACGGGCATCCAGCAGGTGCTGGACGCGCACGGCATCCAGGCGAGCGAGATGATGGCGTTCGGCGACTCCATGAACGACTACGAAATCCTGCGCATGGCGGGAACGAGCGTCGCCATGGGCAACGCTCGGTCGGCCATCAAGCAGATCGCCACGAAGGTGATCGGCACGAACGTCGACCACAGCGTCCAGCGCGAGCTTCACGCCCTGCTGGAGGGCGCGCGGTAGGACGGTTTTGAATTTGTGCAGACGGTGTCTGCACAAATGGGTTCGCTCTGCAATGGCATCCTTTTGGGTGGGACGTAAAATCCGTGCTGCAGAAGGCCTGCGCTCTTCGAAAGGCGCTTCGTTACGCGTGGATTACCAGCTCGCTTGTCGGGATGCGCTCGGTGGCGTGGCGGTCGGGGCTTTTCAGCTCGCCGGCGGGATGCCCGACGGCCAGGATGTTCACCGGGATCAGCGTTTCCGGCAGCCCGAATTCCTCTCGGATGACCGTAGGGTCGAAGCGGCAGATCCAGACGCTTCCCAGGCTCAAGTCGGTGGCGGCCAGCATCATGTGGTCGGTGAGGATGGACGCGTCCACATGAACGGTGCTCATGCCGTCGAGCGGACGCTTCCACGCCTTCTCGCCGTCGGCGCACACGACGAATGCGAGCGGCGCGTCGAACACGTTCGCGGCTTTCGCCAGGCTGGCGAGCCCTTCCTCGCTGGTCACCTGGAGGATGCGCACAGGTTGGCGGTTCGCGGCGGTCGGCGCGACGCGGGCCGCTTCGACGATGGCGTCGATGTGCTCCTGGCTGACGGGGACGGGCTGGTAGGCGCGGGTCGAGCAGCGCTTTTTGGCGAGATCGAGAAACGACATAGGTGCTCCTATCTCTGAGGCGAGCGACGGTTCGTTCTTCTTCCATACTACTCTTCGGTTTCTGCGGGACAAGTAGATACTTTTTTGGAATATACTACCCGAAAAGAAAGTATTGGACGGAAGAGGCTGCGCATGAAAACCTGTCCCGACGCGTACCATTGCCCGGTCGAGGCAACCATCGACATCGTGGGCGGCAAGCACAAGGTGCTCATCCTGTGGCACCTGAGCAAGGCCGGCGTGCTGCGCTTCGGCGAGCTGCAACGCCGCATGTCGCAGGCCACGCCCAAGATGCTCACCCAGCAGCTGCGCGAGCTGGAGGCCGACGGCATGGTGCATCGCGAGCTGTACCACCAGGTGCCGCCCAAAACCGAGTACTCGCTCACCCAGCGCGGCGTCAGCTTCGTCCCCGTCCTCAACGCCATGTGCGCCTGGGGAAAGGACGTGCTGGACGAGGTGGGGAAGCCGTCGCCCGAAACTTCGGAGGTTCTGGCGGGTTGACCGCTTCGGCATCGCGCAGTATGCTGGGCGACGCTGTATCCGCCTCAACGAGAAGGCACACATGAAGCTTTGCAGAGTAGCGGCTCCGCGCATGATCGCCGATGAAGCATCGCACGGAGCCGAGGGACATATTCATCGGCATCGATAGACGCGCCGCGCAAAACCCGGGCGCGCGTTTCCTTTGATGCCGGCATGACGGACTCGTTCAGCGCCGCAGGTGATGATTCATCTGCGGCGTTTTTTTGCGCCCTCGGGCGCTTCGTTACGTTTCCGCATTCCGAATTCTCAGAGGTGAACATATCGTGTCAGATGCTTCTCTTTCCTTTACCGAGGGGCCGCTGTTCAGGCGGTTGCTGGCGTTCGCGTTGCCGCTCATGGCGGTGAACCTGCTGCAGTACGTGTACCAGGCTGTGGACATGGTGGTGGTCGGCCAGGTGGTGGGGCCGGTGGGGCTCGTGTCCATCAGCAACGCGACGAACGCCGTCTATATCGTGAACGCGTTCGTCATCGGCCTCACGGCGGGCGGCGGCGTGGTCGTCGCGCGGTTCGTGGGCG
>OLPB01001339.1_pt1 | contig 11182 bp, 2 predicted proteins | sample 1672001 | NCBI WGS metagenome assembly OLPB01 (sample SAMEA3136635, study PRJEB25190) | human gut metagenome | biome: human gut; feature: human-associated habitat; material: faeces | place: Austria | collected 2013 | reverse complement strand
TGGAAGAGCCGGCGGTAACAGAATCTGAGCCGAAAGATCAGGAGGCCGGCGGCGGATCTCTGGAGAATAGTGCCGGATCGGAGAGCCAGGAGCCGACGCAAAGCGATAGCGCGGGCGGGCTCGACATGGCTGACGATAGCGCCGTATCGGACTCGATGACGAGTGCCGAGCAGGATGCCGCGGCAATCGAGGGCGCCGAGGTCCTGCAACAGGGCGATGGTGAGGCGACGGGCAACGTGCTGGTTGCTGATCGTGCAGCGGTGGATGCGCTGGGCGGACGAGACTTCATGGGTGAGTCCACGAAGGTTATCAACGGTGTTACGTACATCCTGATTGGCAACGAGCAGCAGCTACGCGCGATCGGTTCGGACAAGAAGGTCATTTCCGGTCAGGTCTGGTCGATTGAGCAGCATTGGGTCGACGATGGCTTGCTTAAGGGTCATTGGGAGGATACCGAAGGCACCAATCAGCTTGTGTATGCAGGCGATGCCGATCTTGAAACCGAAAGCACCCTTCACGATGGAACCTTCAAGGACCATGAGGGCGGCGTTGTTGGCAATACGCGCACAAAGTTCTATACCATTGATGTAAAGGGTCGAAATGATGATGTGAAGACGGTCGAAACAGGTCTGAAGTATGCCATCGACGCCAACTATCTCATTTTCCGCGACATCGACCTTGGCGCGAATGCAGACGATCCCACCAACACGGGATGGACGCCGCTCATGTTCTCGAGCACGATGCTCGGTGCAAAGAGCGATGCCCCCGGTACGGCGGGCAGCCTCTGGAACTGCATCGGCGCCGACGGCAAGAGCATCACCGACGTTACCGCCGTCGCCAATCCCGTTATCTCCAATGTGAGCGTGGTGCAGTCGGGCAGGCTGAGCGTGGGCGAACAGATGGGCGTCGGGTTTTTTGGAACCATTTCGGCCGACCACGACGATAACGATGTCTTCGCGCGTCCCTCTGCGGCAACGGTGAGCAACATCACGCTTAAGGGCGTTACGGTTGACAATGGATTTACCGAGGCATATGTCGACCAAACTCTGGTAAGTTCACTTGCTGGACTGCTCGGCGATCTGGTCGGTGGCCTGCTGGGGTTGCTTCTAGGTCCGTTGTTGGCGCTGTTGGGCGTTCCTGACTTGCCGGGCCTTGTTTCTAATCTTCTTAAAATACGCGCTGCAGATCCTACGTCTTTGGCGACGGGGGCGTTTGCGGGCCGCATCGTGGGCGCGGTCAACGTGTCGGGCTGCGAGGTTGCCGATGTCACAGTGGAAAGCTCTCATGGGTATGTGGGCGGTTTCGCAGGATATGTTCAGGGTGAAACCCTGTACGGGACTATTTCCGGATTGCTTGATGGTTTGGTCAAGCTGCTCGCGGGGTTGCTGAATGTCGTTCCCGGTATCGGCCTTGGCGATGTTATTACGCTGCTGCTCGATAGCAACGTCATTAAGGCGGGCCAGCTTATTCCCATCGACTATATGAACCCGGAAATTTCGGATTGTTCTGTACGGAATTTCGGCCAGAACGAGACGATCGGTCTTGCAGATAAAGACTACGCCGGCGGTTTTGCGGGCGTTATGGTGGGCGCCATCGCGCAGGAGTGCTCGGTGGAAAGTGCCAACCCTTACATCGTGTCGGCTCGTTTGTATGCGGGCGGTTTCGCGGGACTGATGCGCAACGACGTCATGAAAGGTGCTTTGTCTGAGGTCGGTGTTGAGTTGGTTCGTGTCGCGCAGCCGCAAAGTGCTGCTGCGGGATGCGCGGTTCGTTCGGGCGTCACGGTGAACGCCGCCAGTTATGCGGGCGGTTTTGCAGGAGCTATGGCGAACAGCTACGCGGTGGATGCTGTCGTAGAGGGCGCGGTTGATGTTTCCGCTACCGGTCATGAAAAAGAACATGACGGCAAGCGCTCTATCAAGGCGTTGGCGGGCGGCTTTACGGGCGCGGCTACGGTTGGCTGGGCAACCGATCTCGGCCAGGGCGAAAGTAAGAACTCCGATCTTTTAGCCGGCGTCAACGGTCTACTTACGGGTCTTCTAACCAGCAATCCTGAGGCGGCGCAGAACCTGCTTTCGCTCGTAGGTGTTGAGGAGTCGAAGTTGCTGGGCGTGCAGATGAAGGGAGATTTCACTATTCATTCTGCCAATGACTTCGCAGGCGGCATGGTGGGCCGTGGCGACGGTGCGGTTATTGCAGCATCCGACGATTCCCATGTAAGCGACATCAAATTGTGGAGTCAAGGCACCGTTTCCCACGCGGCGAGCGGCATGGGCTGCTCAATCGAAGGTCTTCGTTCGGTTTCTGCCGACGGCTCGTATGCTGGCGGTGTCGCGGGCGGCTTGGGTACGGCATCGGTCGGCGGCGTGCTGAACCAAACGATTGGCTTGGGCGGATACCTGCCCTTCAACGTGAGTTCGACCACGGTGAGCGGTGTGACGGATGGCTTTACCGTGACGGCGGGGGAGTCGTGCGCCGCGGGAGGTATCGGAAAGGCGACGGGCGGCAAGGTCGGCCGCGCCGACGATGCGTATGCATCGGCGGAAGCAGCGCCGAAGACCAGTGTGGTCGTAATATCGAATATCAAGTCGGTCTCGGCGAAGAACAACGCCGGCGGCTTTGCGGGCCTGGTTGGTCCGGGCGACCTGGCGTCAACGGGTGGCCTCGACCTCCTGGGCTTGGGCGCGCTCAAGCTCAACGGCCTGCTCTCGGTGGCAGATGGTCTCGAAGTAAAGATGGATGGCGTTGCGGTTTCGGGCGTGCCTGCGGGCATGGCTGTGGAAGCGACGGGAAACAATAAAGCCGACGGTGGCACCACGCGTTTCGCGGCTGCGGGCTTCATCGCCTCCGCAAACAGTGCCGAGGTTACCGACGGCCATGTAAAGAACCTCGCGAATGTCACCGCGCATTTGGAGGACGGCGTCGCGGGCGGCTTCGTGGGCGTCTCGCGCACGGGCGGTCTGGCAGATGTCGCCAACGAGGCGGCCATCACGGGATTGCTGGCTGCGAACAACTTGCTCAACGCCGTGGGCTACATGATTCCCTCGTATACGAACGTCGATGTTTCGTATATCAATGGCGGTAGGGTCTCGGCCGATACGGCAGGTGGTTTTGCGGGCGATTTTCAGAGCGGAAAGGTTGAAAACCAGAGTAGCCCTTGGGCGGTCTATAACATCGCTCAGGTGACGGGCGGTAGCTATGCCGGCGGCTTTGGCGGCAAGGTGACGTCCGGCGCGCTTGCGGCGGCCGACGGCGGCGTGAGCATTCTGGGTGGCATTGTCGATTTGAGCATCGGTATCGATCAGCTGCTGGGCGTGATGGGCGCTTACGTTCCCTCCATTACGAGTGCGGGTGTGAAATCTGACGCCTCTACGGTTGAGGCAACCTCTGGTGTGGCGACTCCCGACGCGAAGAACCCTGGTTTCGTTGTGGCCTCGACGCGCATGGACATGCTTGATTCCCAGTCCGGATCTGCGGGCGGCTACATCGGATACGGCTCGGGCGTACAGATTTCCAATTGTGACGTTACGCAGCTTCGTCATACGGGCGTAGTGGAACCTGCGGAGCTTGAGGGTGCCGACGGCAGCTCGTACTTCAACGGGAAGAGCGCATATGCCGTAAAAGCCCCGCGCTATGCCGGCGGCTTCATAGGCAAGATGGATGTGGGGTCGGCTGCCTCGGTGGGCAAGGGTCTCAACGTGTTGGGCAAGGCGATCAAGCTTACCGACATCGCCGGTGCGCTCTCCGTGGTGGTTTCGACGATCGAGCACTCCGATGTAAATGGAGGTACAGGCGGCTTTGCCGTTCTGGCGACCGAGACGACCCTCCCTCAGGGCGATTTGGGTGATGGCTCGGCGGATCCCGGCAGCGAGGCCAACCCGGTGGGAAGCGCCGGCGGTTTTGTGGGCGAAGTCAAGGGTGGTCACATTCAGGATTCGAATTCGTATAACTTCTCGTATGTCATCGGTCAGGTTGAGGCGGGCGGCTACGCCGGTGGCATTGCTCCGGGTGACGTGGCAAGTGTGCTTGCAGACAACACTTCCATTCTCAAGGGCTTGGTAAGCACCAATGGTACGCTGGCGTCGTTGGTGCAGGATTTCGTTCCCACTATCCGCAACAGCAAGACGACGTGTGTGCCGTGCGGCGGTGCGGTGCGCGCCCAGGCGTCTTCCGACAAGCTGGCGTTGCGCGGCATGGCAGGCGGTTACGTGGGTCATAACGAAGGTGGTCATATCTGGGGCAAGAATAACGCTTCGTGGAAAAAGGAAAACGACACCTCCAACCATTACGAGGGTACGCAACGTGTGGCCGCTGCCGAGCGCATCCGTAGTGTGTACGGCGCGGAATTCGCTGGCGGCTACACTGGCCTCCTTGAGCCCGCCGATACGGCGAGCACGGGAAATCTGAGCCTTCTGTTCGGTCTGGTCGAAGCGAACAATCTGCTCGGCGCCCTTGAGGTGACGTATCCCACGCAAGAAAGCACTGAGGTCACGGGCCCCTTGCGCGGCATGGATTTCAAAAGCTGGAACGCTTGGGCCGAACACGTGGGTGCGACGGGCGGCTACGGCCCGCAGATCGGCGGCGAGGCGAACAAGAACTTTGCAACGCAGGAAGACTTTGACAAGTTCATCGCGTCCTATGTCTTCGGCACCAATGTAGTGGCTGGGCGAGCGGAGCACTCTGCTCAGGTCAATGCGGTGCGCGGTGGAATTGCGGGCGGCTATGTTGGCCTGATGCACGGCGGCGTGGTCACAGACGGTCAGGCGACGGATACCAAGCTCGTCAGCGCGCTACGTGCGGCGGGCGGTTTCGCGGGCTCCATGGAAACGGCCGACGCGGCCAACCTGGGAAGCGTCGACCTGCTGAATCTGCTTAATTTGAACTTGAGCAAGCTCGTCTCGGCGCTCGATGTTTTGGTTCCAGTGGTGAAAAGCTCCAGCGTCACGGGGTATCGCAAGGGTATGACGGTGCGCTCTACGGCGCCCGACTCCTCGCACGAGCAGGGTTTTGCCGGCGGATATGTGGGCTACGCCTCGGGTGCTCAGATCTGGGGCGACGCCACGTTCGCCGATGCCAATAAAGACGGCGACCGCTGGACGGTCGGTGCTACGCATGCGCGCGCGGAGGCCACGGGTTGCAACGTCGAAAACCTTCGCAAGGTGTCCGGCGTCAACTGTGTCGGCGGTTACGCGGGCGTCATCACCGCGGCGGGCGTGGCGGACGTGAACACCAACGATGTTTCGAGCGGTTTGTTGCAGAAGTTGCTGAATACGCTCATCGGCACCCCGCAAAGTGTCGCGTCGGTGCTGAATGCCACCGTGTCCACGGTGCGCGGCGCATCGGTTTCCGCCGTCGGCGAGGGGAATACCGCCTCCGCCACCGCCGACCCCGCCGCAAGTGCGTGGGGCTTCACGGTCGAAGGCGCGTACGGCAATGCGGATGCGCGCAAGTACGCTCGCGCTGCCGGCGGCTTCGCCGGTTTAGCCAAAGCGGTCGTGGTCGGCACGAAGGACGGTGGAAAGACGGGGCTGGATACGGTTGCGGTCAACGGCTTGCGCGGCGTCGAAGGTGGCCAGTATGCTGGCGGCTTCGTGGGCCAGGCCGATGTGACGGGTGTTGCGAGCATCGCCGGTGGCACAGAGGGCGACCAGAGCACGAATCTGCTGCTTAAGCTCATCAACGCAGGCAACATCGCCGCGGTGGACGCATTCCGTCCGTATTTCTACCACGCGAACGTGGACGGCGTGGCCGACGGTCTCCAGGTGCGTGCGCATGACAGCTCAACGCAGGGCATCATGAGCTCCAAGCAGTTCACAGGCACGGCCGGCGGTTTCGCCGGGTCCCTCGTGAACGGCTCGGTGAAGGATTGCGCTGTGTCCGACCTTATGAGCGTGTCCGGCGTGAACTACACGGGCGGCTTCGTGGGGCATCTGGGCAAGGCTGGAACGGTCGATGTGGATAACGTGCAGGCCAATAAACTATTGGGCGCCACGGCTGGCGTGCTTGATGTGTGGGGTTCGCATGTCGATTGCTCCACTGTTATGGGCATCGCCGACGGATACACCGTGACGTCCTCCCATCAGGGCGCCGATTACGGCCTGGGCACCAATGCGGCAAAGGGTCGCGAGGTCGCGGCCGGCTTCGTCGGCTACGCCGACCTCGCCCGCGTGAACGATTGCGACGCGGGCAACCTCAAGCTGGTCACGAGCGGCGAAATCGCAGGCGGCTTCGCCGGCGAAGCCCTGCGCGCCCATCTGGTGAAAACGGAAGTGAATACGTGGCTTTTGGATTTGGTTCTCTCCATCGTGAACGCGTTGCTCAAGGTTCTGTATGTTCCAGGCCTCGAGAACCTGGGCGTCATCAACCTTGGCAAGTGGTTCGGTATCGACAAGATTTTCGACCTTAAGGTGCTTGCCGACGGCGACGCAGTATACGTGAACCTGTTCGGTCTGAAAATCGGCGTGTCGCTTTCGAAAAAGAGCCCTGAAAACAAGCAGGAAACGGACGTGGCGATCGTCACGATCGGCGACTCCACCATCAAGCTTCCGTGCAACGGGGAGGGCGTCATCGATCCAGCGAACGCCAAGTCCAACCTGACGATTGAGCTCATCAAGGGCAACCGCGCCCGCGTGGAGGGCTGCTCTGTGACGGGCGTTGCCAGCGGTTACGACGTTTTCGGCGGCGCCGCTTCCCAAGATGCCGACGGCGTGTCAGGTCGCGCCACTGGCTATGCGGGCGGTTTCTCGGGCTTGAACGATGAAGGCGTGTTGTACCACAACGACATGTATTACGCCGACGTGGTGCGTGGCACGGCCGAGAAAGTCGATCCGTTCGCGAACACCAAGCTCAAGAGCGTTTGGAACTTCAACAACATGGAAGACATCGTGGGGCCGGATGACGCGAACAATTACAACGTGTACCGCATCTACCGTCCCCACGTGCAAGGGGCCACGAACGCCGTCGTGCATAACGGCGTCGGCGGCAGCTCGACGCTTGCGGCCGCCGTGGTTGATGCGGGTGCTGGCACGTTCGACACGGGCCTCGATCGATACGACGTCAATTTCTTCGATCTGGTGAACTGCTACGACCAGAACACGGCATCGAGCGGTGCTGCCGGCGACGACGATACCAAGTGGGTGGGCGTTAAAGACGCAATCCGTCTGGGCGCTCCGGGCACAGGCTTCAAGGAGCCGCTCGGCGTGTACGAGAGCTCGGCTAAGGCCGTGCTCATGCTCGACACCGCGCAGGCAGGCAGCGGTGGCGTGTTGACCCCCGAGCCCGATGAAGGCCAGGATCCCTGCGAGGCGCGTGTGGACGTGACCATACAGAAGATTTGGAACGACGCTGGAAACAAGGAGGGTCTGCGCCCTGAGGCCATTCGCGTGAAGCTTGTCGGATCGTATTCCAGCGGCCCCGACAAGGTGGTGCCGAACGAGCTCGTCATGCAAGACGGCAACGGCGGCGTGTCCGCCCCGCTGCCCAATCCGCAATGGATCGAGCTGAGTAAGAAGGAGAACGCTTCCGGATGGACGGAAACCTGGCGCAAGGTGGCGACGGGCTTACCCGTGGCGTTTAAGGATGCGTCGGTGACCCCGTCGGTCATCCGCTACTACTCGTATGAAGCCAGCGAGGCGCAAGTGCTGGTCAACGGCGTTTGGAAGAGCCTCTCCGATGCGGGCTACACCGTTACGTATAACGTAAAAGGTGCTGACCGAGTGATAGAGATTACCAATACGCATATTCCGATGCTTCCCGAGACGGGCGGTCGGGGCACAGTCCTGTTCGTATTAGCGGGCGGCATGCTGCTCGCGTGCGCTGCCTACGAGCGTCGGCGCAGGTCGATGACGTATGCCGGCTATGTGCCCCAGCACGCTGCTCGGGTGCCGATGCACAGATGCGACAATCCGGCTGGGCTGAGGGCTTTTTCTCGGAGCCGTCCCCGGTTTGCGCAGGGGTGGGTCTCTCAACGGCGCAAGTAATGCACCGGTGAAGATAGGTTGTTGTTCATGTCATACGTTTGAGGGAAGGAAGATTCGATGAAAACGATGACAAAGCGTATTGTCAGCATGTCGCTGGCAGTCACGATGGCGCTGGTGATGCTCGTCAGCGCCCTGCCCGCCAAGGCCTTCGCCGCTCCGGCGACGGGCGACCTGACCGTTTCGAGCACGAATGCCGCATTCAACGGCAAAGAGGTCAAGGCGTGGCAGATGTTCTCCGCAACGGCTACCGCCGACGGAAACAATGCAAGCTATACGCTTAATAAGGAGTGGGAGCCGTTCTTCAAAACCGAGATCGGCGGTGCAATGGCCACCCTGGAGGGCGAGCAGCTGTCTCAGAAGGCCGTCGAGTATGTGACGACGCTGGCTCCTAAAGATAGCGAGGCTGTCACTGCTTTTGCCAAGAAGGCTTCCGATTGGGCCAAGAAGCAGCAGCCGCAGCTGACCGGAACGAAGACTGCGACTGCTTCCCAGAGTGGTGACCGGTACGTCGCTACGTTCTCGGGCCTTGATTACGGCTACTACGTGGTGAGCCCGCAGACGGGTTCTACTGACGTTACGGAGCCCATCCGCGGCACCGATGCCATGCTGGCGAATGTGGTCAAGGCCGCCCAGAATGTGGACCTCAAGAGCGTGTATCCTACCGTCGATAAGACCGTCAACGGTGGTAACCATGTTGACGCGCAGGTGGGCGATGTGCTCGACTTCGTACTGACCTCCAAGGTCCCCGACATGTCCGAGTACACGACCTATGTGTTCAACTTCAAGGACGTGCTGTCCAAGGGTCTGACGCTTAATCAGAGCAGCATCAAGGTGACCATCGGTCAGCTCGAGCTCCGGAAGGACGTTGACTACTCCGTTAACGTGACGGGCGGCAACGGCGTCGAGACCAATCTCACGGTTTCCATGGTCGACTTCAAGGCGAAGCACGGCAACAAGGTCGGCCAGGAGATCAAGGTGACCTACTCCGCCATGCTGAACGAGCATGCGGTCGTCGGTATGGATGATGCTAAGAACGAAGCGAAGCTCGAGTTCAGCAACAATCCCGGAGCTCCTGACAGCAAGGGTGAGTCCACCACTGATATCACCCACGGCTACACCTTCGGCTTCGACATCAGCAAGGTTGATGGCAAGGACAAGTCTGCTCTTGCCGGTGCTAAGTTCCAGATTCAGAAAAAGGGGCAGGCTGCGATCAAGCTCATTGTCGAAAATGCTGGCGACCTTAACAATCCTGCTGTCGTTCGTCCTGCCAAGCAGGAGGAAATCGATAAGGTGCCGAGCGATGCCGTTGACACTGTGACTACCCCTGCGAGCGGCAAGATCACGTTTAAGGGCTTTGCTGCCGGTGTGTATGAGCTTGTCGAGACCGAGGCCCCTGCTGGCTACAACAAGATCGACAAGCCTTTCGAGGTGACGATTGAGGCGAAGTATGCCGCAGACGGCACGCTTGAGAGCTGGACGTTGAACAAGGGCGCGAATAACACCGCTATTGAGATTGTTAACAACAAGGGCGCGCTGCTTCCCGAGACCGGCGGCATGGGCACCATCCTGTTCACGCTCGTCGGCGCCGCCGCCATCGGCTACGGCATCTACCGCAAACGCACGGCCAAGACCGTTGCGTAATCGGGTTTCGCAATGAAAAAGTCCCGCGACTGGTTCTCGACATTGGCGATCATCGGCGGCATCCTGCTGGTGCTCTACCCGACCATCTCGAACTTCCTCAACCTGCGCAACGCCACACGCGTGATCGAGCAGTACAGCGAAGTGGTCGACGAGCTCACCGATGAAGAGGCGGCGCAGCTCATGGATGCTGCCCGCACCTACAATGCCAAGCTCGCGGGGCTTTCGGGCATCCCAGCTGCCGACGGCGGCTGGGATGCCATCGACGCCTCGACGGCCGCCCAGCTTCGCGAGGAGTACAGCGGTCTGCTCGACCTCACCGGCACGGGCGTGATGGGCTACATCACCATCCCGCGCCTCGACGAGACCATGCCCATCTACCACACCACCGAAGAAAAGGTTCTGCAGGTGGCCACGGGCCACATCGAGACCTCGTCGCTGCCCGTGGGCGGTGCGTCCACCCACGCGGCGATCTCTGGCCACCGCGGACTGCCGTCCGCAAAACTCTTTACCGAGCTCGATAAGATGCAGCTTGGTGACATCTTTTACGTGAAGGTTCTCAAGGAGACATTTGCCTATCAGGTCGATCAAATTCTCACGGTGCTACCTGAGGAGACCGAAGCGCTCGCAATCGAACCTCGGGCGGACTACATGACTCTCGTTACATGCACGCCGTATGCCATCAACTCGCATCGACTGCTCGTGCGGGCGCATGCCATTCCGTATTTGCCCTCTATGGAAGGCGAGGTTGGCGTGATGGGAAATCCGATCAACCTGTCGTGGCCGCATCTTGCGTTGATCGCCGCCCTCATCTTTCTAGCGGTCGTTTTGGCGGGAATGAGATTGCGGCAATTGGAGCGGCGAGACAAGGATGAGTTTTTGGAAGAACGCGGCAGGGCGTACACGGCATCCGGAAAGGGGGAAGGTCATGAACATGCGGGCAGGCATTTTAAATAGCGTGACGCTCCTTGTCGCGCTGGCATTTGCATGCACGTCCGTGGCTCTGCCTCCTATGTGCGAAGCCGCATATGCTATGGGCTCTATCACCCTGACGTGCAATGTCGACCGCGACGGGGTCGACGTGCCGCTGGCGGGAGACACCTATGAGTTCTCCTTGGTAGCTTCCGCCCAGGTTGATAACGGGGAGCTGACGTACGAGACAGCAGGACCGTTTGCTTCGATTGATTGCGAATGGGATGGCTTGGATGCGGGGCAGCTCCGGAGCAAGGCCCGAGAGGCGGCCGAGCTTGCAGCGCGCAAGGGGATCGCTGCCGCCGCGACGGACTCCACGGATGCTAGCGGCAAGATATCTGCACAGGGCTTACGGCTGGGAATGTATCTGGTGAGGCGCGTGGCAGTTGCGCCTGCGAACGATCGAACGCTCGTCGACCCCATGCTCATACCTGTGCCCGCGTGCGTGGGCGAATCCTTTGAATATCAAGTTATCGCAAATCCCAAGGTGGAAATCGAGGGGGCTGTTCCTGGGCCAACTGATCCGGGCTCGCCCGATTCCAACGGTATATTTCCCTGGTTTGATTTGCCTACAACGGGAGACGTTCAAATGC
>OLPB01001330.1_pt1 | contig 11261 bp, 14 predicted proteins | sample 1672001 | NCBI WGS metagenome assembly OLPB01 (sample SAMEA3136635, study PRJEB25190) | human gut metagenome | biome: human gut; feature: human-associated habitat; material: faeces | place: Austria | collected 2013 | reverse complement strand
TTTCTGAAATCATCCACTGGAAAATTTCACCTGACGTCCGTTCTCACCTAAGGAAAGTTTCTAGGAAGACTTTGTCTTTAGTATTATGCACTGGTGAAATCATAAAAGAAGGCATTGAGTTTTTCAACCAGCTCAAGTGAGGATAGGCTACTTGTACAGATAAAGGGTTTTTTCTTTAATTCTGGCATCATAAAATTAGCTACCACAACGTCTACATCCGAAGCTTCAATATCTTTCACTGTCAGATTGTATTTGATCATCTGTGAAAATTCGAAGTTATCTGTACAATAGAAATTAAGGAAATCAATCATAGATTTGGCATGGTGATCGTCAAAACGACTAATGATCAAGACCTTAATTGATTTCCGACGACGCAATAACTGCGGTAAGAGACGCTCCCAGTGGGTGTAGACCGTATAAATCATATGCTTGAGGATATCCTCATTCAAATCATGCTTCATGGTCTTCATATAAGTCATCAAATGATTCTTCAAATCATCATAGAAAGCTGGGAAAATACTCCTAAAGTCTTCGTTTGTATGGGTCTTAATATCAAATAAGAGAAATTCCGAGAATAATTCTCTACGGACTAGGTGAGACGTATTATGAACGTGCATCAACATCTCATCTAAATTTTCAATTTCTAAATCATAGGTATAACAAAGATTCTTAAACATATCTTTGATAAAGGTAGTGGAATTTTTAGCATATTCATCTGTCTTAGAAGCTTCAATCAAACTTTCTGGACTAAAATAGAAATTCTCTTGAATAAAGATAATGAAGAATTGCTCCAGTACTTTTTCATTTAACTCCACCCCCAGTTGTAAGCTAAAATAGCGCAACATCTCCTCGACATTCTCCACTCCTTGATACAACTCCTTATATTCATCAAAGGTGGTTGGCATATCGATAAAATAGCCTTGCTTGATCCGAGATAGATATACTGTCAAGAGCACTTTATAAGACTTGATAACAGAAAAGGTCAGCGGATAACCATAGAGCTTGAAGAAAAAAGTGATTAAGTCCGTCACGGCATTCTCTTTGAATTCTTGGAAAGGCCACTCCATGTAGTAATAACGTTCCGCAAAATATTGAGCATAAAAGAAACGAACATCCGTTTCATCTCCAATGAGTTTCAAGGGGTTAAGATTAATCTTCACATTGTATTTCGTTTGCAACTTTTGATTAATGGTCCGAATTAAGCGATAAAAAGATTGATAGCTGAGATTAAACTTCTTACAAATAAATTCATTGGACACATCCTTATGAAAAAATAAATATTCGATCAATGCAAATGCTTGCGATTCTTTATAAAAGTGATGATAAACTACTTCTAGTCCAATAGAATCCTCGTAAGCGATTTTGATTCCGTTAGTAGAAGATTCAATCAAAAATTCATCTAAGGTACTTCGAAGATTAGATAAGTCTTCTTTTAAAGAACGTTCTGTACAGTCTAGTCGAGTTGCCAATTCTTTTAAGTGGAACCATCTTTTTTCTTTAATCAAAATTTCCAATAATTGTAATTGGCGTCTTTGTTTTTTCGATAAGAGGAGTCTCATCTTTTTCAACCTTTCTTCATATTTTCTTTCAGAATCATCTTTATTTTAACATATTTAATAGAAGTTGTTGATTTTTTTCTGCAACATTTCAAAAAATAGGTAAAAAACTCTAAAGCCCAATTGGGCAATAGAGTCTAAGATTTGTTAATAATTCCGAATTCTTCTTTCTTCTTCTGCTCTTGGGCCGCACGATGGTTATCATATAAATTCACCAAGAATTTCACAATTTCTTTCCCAATTGAATAGACGGGGATAGCGACCACCATACCAATAATTCCGTAGATATTACTAGAAAGCAATAAGAGGACCATAATGGTAATCGGGTGAACCTTCATCACGCCTCCAACGATGCGAGGATAAAGAATATTTCCATCGATCTGCTGAATGATCAACATATAGATGACCGCTTTAATCATCATGTCCATATCTGTGAAGGCATAGGTAATGATCATCGGAATCAAACCAATGGTCGGCCCTACATAAGGGATGAGATTGGCAAGTCCAGAAAAGATAGCAAAAACCAAAGCATACTTCAAGCCAATAAAACTATAGCCGATATAAGCTAGTGTTCCAATGATCAAAGCATCGATCGAAATACCACTAATGTAGCGAGAGACCGTTTCATTCAAACTAACCAAGAGGCTTGAAATGTGGAGTTTGTCATTACGTAAAATGGTTCGCTCTAACATCGGCAATAACTTCTTCCCATCGACCAAGAAATAAACCAGGAAGATCGGTGTCATGATTAAAATAAAAACCGTATTGACAATAGTGTTAACTACACTTCCCAAGCTGTTTGTGACACTATTTAAGAGATTTTGAAGGATATCCATATAAGAGAGATTCAATTGTTGAATCGTTGATTGGATATTAATATTTTGAAACAACGGATTGGTCGATAGTTTTCGAACCAAACTTTGGACTTCCCAATACAATCCTTGGGTCGAATTGATCAAGCTGGTTAACTGATTAATCAAGATTGGGAGCAGATAAAAGATCCCTAAGCCAATGATACCAAACAAAAGTACCAAGGTAATCAAAATTCCAAACACACGCTTGATTTTTAAGTGTTTTTCCAACAATTCAACAACCGGATTGGTAATATAATATAAAAAGCCTGCAATTAAAAATGGTAAGAGGATGGTATTCAGAACAGATACAAATGGCGAAATCAAAGTCCCCATTGATTTCCAAATATAGAAAATCACCGTCAATAATAAAATCTCACATGTCCAGAATAACAATTTACTATTTCGAAACATTCCCTACCTCCTGTTTTCTATTCTACCATATTTTATGATAGAATTTCAAACAGCATTTATTAGAGTATATTAACAGTCTGTAGCCTTGATTTAATAACATTTTTCAGCTTTTAATGGTTCATTCAACATCATTAGATCACTCCCCAAATTCCACAAATTACTGAACAAAAAAATACCCCTTGGGGTATCTATCATTTATGAGTTCAGCAGGCAAGCAAAAAAAGACACCTCACTCGGTGTCTTTTTACTTAAAACAATTTACAAAAATTCTTTTAAGCATAGCAAACCCCTGCATTTAATTTATCAACGTCAGGAAGTTTAGCTATTTTTTGAGAATCGATATTAATAATCCTTTCCTCTTTAAATACTCTATGTTTTGAATGTTTTAAATCTTCCACTAGAGAACATGTTACAAAATACCAGCTCAGAATTAGTTTATCTCGTTCGCTTCCGCTCTCAACAATTTTTTTCATATCGCTTTTCAAATAATCTAATTTGTTATTTGGAACCTTTTGTATAGAATTAAGATTTGAAGATATTTTTCTAAAATCTTTCCCTTCAAACGTTTTAATTACTTTGTAAAATTCCGGATAATTATATTTAAAATCAGTTTCTAAGGACAATGAAGTTGAAAGGACATCCTCATGAACTAAATAAAACGCCTCTTTTCTAAATTCTATATTTTTTTTAAAATCATATAAAAATGTTAATAATGTCATTACAAGGGTTATTAAAAAAGTCAATATTCCATAAGCCATTATATTCACCTAATTTCTACTTGTTGATTATTTCCTATTCTTAAATTGCTATTTTCTTCCATTAAATTATTATTTTTTTCTCTTAATTCATTGTTATCTCTCATTAATTGTTCATTATGTTGAATAACAGAAGCATTACTTTCTTTAAAAGCTTCCATTGCCAAAGTCATACTTTTTCTAATATGTCTTGTAGCAATTAAATAGAAACACAATACCAAAAAAACAAGAATCAAAAACAATCCCACAGGTATTTTATATGAGAAATAGTCTTTTAACACATTTAACCACTTAGTATCCATTAATAGAACAAAGATTTCCTTCCTCTTTGATTAAAACTAATTATATAATAAATTATACTAAACCATTAATAGCTATCTAAAATTCTAAAATCAATTTAATTTAAAGAACATATCAATTAATCTTGCCGTATGTTTATCTCGGCTAATAATAATTATATTATACACTTTCCCTTAATGTACCTTTTTTTGAACATTTTGTCAACCATCCTAAACCATTCTGCGGTTTTTATAAGTTATTTTCTCGTTTTTTGTCTTTTAACATTAATTTTAGGGAATATTAATGATATATTAGTTCAAATGCTAGAAATATTTCGTGGCTTAAAACGCAAATTTTAGTATCCTTCATCAAAATCTTTTTTAACACTATCCTTTTGATCATCATTAAAAAAATATAGCTCCACTAAAATAAGACGGGGCTATATTTCTGTTATTAGATTCAGTTTAAGTGACAACGAACTTACCTTTATTCTTGTGATAAACATCATCGGTAAAAAAATAACTAGCGCATACAAGAAAAAATTTTCTTCCCTATTGCTTTTATAATGTTAGTATTTGTCTGCCTGCCGGGTATTTTGAATAACATTTTTTTCCTATTGTACTCAAAACCATAGCAAATGTTAACATTTTTTTCAGTGGGCCAATCACGGGCACTAATTATTTTTTCTATAAAATCTTCGCCAATCGGGCTATTGCTTTTCTTAGGATCCGGTATATTGTTGGTGCTGATCTATCCATTTTTTCCACTACATCCCATATAGACAAAGCATTTACATAGTATAAGCGTAATACTGTACGTTCTAATGCGTATGGGTTTTTATCGATCATTCTAACGCTTTCCAGACGTTCATTGATAACCTTTTCTAGTCGTTCTTCCAGGTCTTCTTTCAACTTAATTGTAGAAACTATTTTGTTTTCAGCATTATTATTAGAACTCCTTTGAAGTGGTGAAGCAGAAAGATAACTACGCTTATATACCCCACTGTCAAGTGATTCTATTTCTAGTTTAAGCTCCTCTATTTCTTTATCTAGCCATTTTATATTTTCTAGCTTTTCATATAATTGCTTTATTTCCATTTATGCTCCTGTCTTCTGAGTACTTTTTATCCTTATTGATAAATCACTAATAAGGTAGTCTGTACCGCCATATCTTCACTACTGCCAAACGTTGCTTCTGAGATCTTCACTTCCACCACTTGAACAGTGGCCATAAAGTCATTCACTTCTTGTTCAAATTCTTCTAATGATTGTTTCCAGCCACGACGGATAAATAATTTAGTTTTCATTTTTTTGCTCCTTTTGTTTTAAATTTTAGACTTATTTCTAAAGGTAACTAGGTGGTAATCTGGTTAATTCTAACCACGTTACCGCCAAAACCCTTGATATTACTGGATTGGTAACGAGGTTACGCGGGTAACGAGGTTTTCCTATACCCCTAATACTATTTTTTTACTTTATTTATTATTTTATTCCAACTCCCTTAAACCACGTTACCTACGTTACCATATAGGGTAAAACCTTGGGAGAGTAAGGAACAACCGGTAACTTGGTAGTACGTTACCACCTAGTTACCACGTTACCTTTTTTAAAGAAAGGGATCATCTTCAAATAGACTTAGTTTCCTGTCTTCCACTTCCTCATGTGGAATAAAACTATTAAACCGTTTTTGGTTTGCAACTCGGTAAACGGCCATTACTTCCCCATTAATTTTCTTCTTAGCGGATTCAACCCCTATGGTTTGTAAAGCCTTGCCCATTTTGACGTTATTCTTCCCATAAGTTTTGTCACAAATGTCTATAAGATCATTTTCGTTTGACCTTACCACGTAATCAGACTTCTGCAATTCATTTATCAAATACATCTGAAAATCATCTAAGGCTTCATTACCGTTATAAACTTCTACATCTTTCCAAATGAAATTTTTCCCTTGTTGTTTGAAATAATCCAGACTGGCCAGCAAGAAGCCTATACAGCCCTCTATTTTTGGGTTTTTATCCAGGTCGGTAAATGCTTTCCAATATTTTTCAAAAGTCTGTTCACGTTCCAAATCAGTTTCCCCCTTTGGCCTATCCTTGTATTGAATAAGTACTTTCCGCCCATTCATTTCATCAGACAGCGATACATTTCTATTGGTATCAATACATAGAACGCTGGTTAGATATACCAAACCTTGGTTACCTCCTACGTTACGTCCTAGATGGGTTTTCTCGGTTGCTATAATCTTTAGCACGCGCTCTATTTTATCCCCAATAATATCGCCCTGTTCAGTTGCTAAGGCCATTTCTCCACCGGAAAACGTGGCCCAGGCGTTGCTGGCTTCAAATCCTCCAGCAATAAGGCTATCCAGTTCTACATCAATTTTATTAAGCAGACCAGATAAAGCGATATGACGCAAGCCTTTTCCTGTTCTTACTCCAGACTTGGCAAGAAAAAAATTTGTCTTACTCTTTAAACCACTAGCAACCTGCATCATATAATATGTCTGCAACAGTGCATTGTGCAAGCTATCAGGATCATCAATAACATAATTTAGAAACTCCATTGCTACTTCTTTGCTTTTTATAGCTTGTTCATAGTCTACAGGGTAGTATTTAAAAAATGATCGTTGGTTATCTATTGTAGTGCGCGTGACAGTGTGGGCTTCCAAATCAATTATAAAGTCTTTACCAGCGATTTTATAAAGTTCTAACTTCCTCACTGGTTCAACATGAAAATGTTTGTCAATTCCTTTTAGAATATCCACCACGTAACCAATATCATTTTTAAACCCATAAAGTTTTGCAAGGGTTATTTCATCTATTAGTTCTGCTTGCTGGTTGTTTATATCGTAAATACGATTATCAAATACCACATACCTACCCATTAAATAATCAATTACCATCTTGGCAAAGTTTGGGAATGTGGTCTTGTATGTTAATTTGGGTTCGCCATTTTTTAATATTTTTACACTGCTACAAGAGATAAATTTTTTCTGTTCACCGTTCCTATCAGCTATATACATAACTTCACTTTCAGATATTAAAATCTTCGTTTTGTTATGTTCGATATTATTAAAGCTATCCAATTGGTATATATTAGAAAGTTGCTTTTTATAATCGGCCTTAAGCTTTGACTGGCCATAATCTTCATCAGTCCAATTCAAGGAAACGACTTCTTTCAATTGATCCACTATATTCAAATCACGCTCCCCTCCCTTCTTTGTACTTTTGCATTTTCTTCTTCAGCTTTTTAAGCCTTTTCTGTTCCTTCAGCTGGTCTAAGGTTGGTGAGTGGTCCTTATACTTCTTTTTATCATGATAATGCCCCCTGCCTTGCGCTGGGTGTACGTTATATCTACCCATTTTCCACCCCCAAAAAGATCAAGATATCACTTACTTTATAGTATACTTTGCGCGTGTCTTCCAAGGGTGGTTGGTAACGTTTCAAGCCTTTTTCTTCCCAGCGTTTCAGTGTGTTATCTGTTACGTTCAGTTCATCTTTTAACTGCTTTGCTGTCATAAGGCCTAATAGTCTTTGTTCTGGTTGGCTTTTAGATTTTAAAAAATTATCAACCAGGTCTAAAAGCGCGTGCGATAATTCAAACTCACTTTCTTTACTTAAACTAAACATTTTCATCCTCCATGATTCCGTTAAGTGAAATCTCTCCACGAATTTCAAAAAGAATGTCAGAAATGTTATTTAAACCAGCGGTTAGAGTTTTTTCACCCTCCATAATTTCAGCTAAGAAATCTAGTCGATCCATTGCCTTATCAATCTTGTTGATCAATTCTGTTTTGTTCATGTTGTTCTCCAATCGTTCTTTAAATAATTTAGTACTAAGTCTTATTCGACTTTTAATAAACACCAAAGAATGGTATAATTTAACCATAAAAATATTTCCTAAAACCCTTACGGCTTGCCTGCTGTCCTGTGTTTTAGTTAATTCCATTTTAGGCTTGTTAGTTGGTTGCTACAGGCCTTTTTTTGTTGCTTCAATAATCTTTTGCAAGCCATTCCATGGCTTTTCTATAAATTGATGTTCTCACTTCACCACAAGTGATTAATTTTTTATACGTTACAGGATTTACCCCAATCTCTTTACTTGCTTCTAATGATGTCAGTAACTTGTCAGCTTGTTTTCTCCTCAATGCTCTTGATTCTAAATTACTTACTTTCAAAATAACTCCTCCTTTCTGTAAAGTTTTATTTTACAAGCTTATTTTATAAAGTTTTTCTTTACTTGTCAAGAGTTAATAAAAAAAAACTTTACTTTCGCTAAAAAAATAATTATAATGATACTGAGGAAAGAAGTATGAATAATTTAAAAAAATTACGAAAAGAAAAAGGATTGACCCAACAACAACTGGCTGACGAATTAAATAGCATTTATAAGAACACAAAATCTTATTCAAAAATGAACATTTCAAACTGGGAAAATGAAAAACACTCAATCAGTACATTGAACGCTGAACAACTATCAAGTTTTTTTGATGTTCCGATTAGCTATCTATTGGGATATAGTGAATATCCTGATGATTTTTTTGCATTTTCTGAATTGAGAAAGCAAAATAAGGATGATTGGACCAATATGGCAAAATCTAAAATTTTATCCTTAGTAACTAAAACAGATTTAGAGAAAATCAAAGACAAATATATTAAAATGGATGGGCCTGAATCAGATTGGGAAAGTTACACAATGCTCCTAAGTGCGATAGGGTCATTACCCGATAAAGAAAGTAAAATGTTAACTTTGTTTGCGTTGTTAAGTGATCAAAAACAGGATTTATTACTAGAGCTAGTTCAAACCATGGTAGATGAATAAATGAACCCACGCGCTGATGGTTTACATTAATAATCGCAAAAAGGTAGAAACGAGGTAATAAAAATGGCAAAATAATACTAGAAAAATAAAGGATTAGGAAATTATTTAAAACTTTTAGGAGAAAAATTATGAAAAAGAATATTATCACTACTGCTGTTGTTTTAGCTCTTGCCACTGGCGGAGCAAGCTATTATTTCTCTGAGTATGCCCCTCACCAAACTGCAATAAGTCACTTTGAAAAGTCTGTTGATACTCTTAATGAGAATAATAAAGCAATTGAGAAACAAATTGCTGATACTGAAAAAATCATTAAGGAAAAAGCTGAACCATTAGAAGCTAAGACTTTAGAAGATTTAAAAACTGCTGTCAAAGAAGCAAAAAACTCGATTCGTAAAGCTCCAAAAATGGAAAGCGATACACAAAAGATAGAAGACCAAGCGAAAGAAATTGCGAAACCTGTAGATTATTCTGAAACTCAAAAAAACATCACTGAGAAACTAACAGCCTACCAAAACAGCGTTAAACAATTAGCACAGATTACAAACCCTAAAGATTCTTTCATTGAGGAACGATTGAAAGAAGTAGATACAATTCAAGAAGTGCAACATGCTACAGAAGAACATGACCCTAATGGTTTATTAAATAAACAAGGTGGCTATACTGCTTCTATCTATTTTTCAGATAGTCAAGTAACCGAACCTGTTTACGGGACTGATATAGTAGATAAAGGAACTGAAGCAGGAGGTTGTATTGAAGTTTATAAAACTAAAGATGAAGCCGAAAAACGTAATACATACATATCTGCATTTGATGGTGGACAATTAAATCCTGGCTCTCATTATGTGTATGGAACTATTGTAATTCGCACCTCAATGCACCTTACTGCTAGTCAACAAAAAGCTTTAACTGAAAAAATTTACAATAAACTAATTGAACTGAAGTAGTTTTTACAAAATAGATATTTTGCCTATTCTAATTTCAAGGATTATATCTACCAAACCATAGCAAACCTTAGCACTACTATTTTTCTTTAGGGTGTCCGAAAAGTCCGATTTAAACAAAAAAAGCGTGTTTTCACCGTCTAATACAAGCCCTATGCACGCTTTCTACAATCCGATATATAATCAAACGTCTGACCCTTTAAAATTGAATACAGGGCACTCTGTGAAGCCCTGACATGATATAAACCACAAACTAAAACCTTTACGGCTTGCCTGCTGATGAATTAGAAAGGTTTAGATCATGAAAATTACAGAACATAAAAAGAAAGACGGTACAACTGTGTATCGTGCTAACATTTACCTTGGTATCGACCAAGTAACGGGAAAAGATGTAAAAACTAGTATCACAGCTAGAACTAGAAAAGAGGTCAAACAGAAAGCCAAGGAAGCTGAAATAGACTTCATTCAAAATGGTTCTACTAGATTCAAAGAAGCGACAATTAAAACATATAAAGAACTCGCTGAATTATGGTGGGAAAGCTATAAGCATACAGTAAAACCAAATACTCAAGGCAACATGAGTAAGATTTTAAATAAACATATCCTGCCATTATTCGGGGGTTATAAGCTGGATAAACTAACCACTCCACTAATTCAAAACATAATTAACAAATTAGCTGGAAAGACAAATAACGGGGAGCAAGGGGCTTATTTACACTATGAGAAAATCCATACTGTAAACAAGCGTATCTTACAATATGGTGTGGTTATGAAAGCCATACCATTTAACCCAGCTCGTGAGGTCATTCTCCCAAGAAATACCCAGAAAGAAAAGCGCCAAAAGATTAAACACTTTGATAACATTGAGTTAAAAACGTTTTTGGACTATCTGGATAACTTGGATAGTGATAGATACCGCTATTTTTACGAGAAAACACTTTACAACTTCCTACTTGCTACTGGTTGCCGTATTAATGAAGCGTTGGCCCTGGAATGGTCTGATATTGATCTAGATAGAGCTGTAATTCACGTTACAAAGACACTAAACCGTATGCAAGAGGTGAATAGTCCTAAATCAAAATCTAGTTACCGTGATATCGATATTGACCCCAAAACGGTTACAATATTAAAACAGTACAAACGTAGACAAACCCAAGAGGCTTGGAAGATAGGACGAACTGAAAAAGTAGTCTTTTCAGATTTTATCCATGAATACCCGAATAACAGTACTCTTTTTACAAGATTAAAAACACATTTTAAACGTGCTAAAGTGCCTAATATTGGTTTCCATGGTTTCCGCCACACTCACGCTAGTTTGTTATTAAATGCTGGAATACCATATAAGGAACTCCAGCACCGACTAGGACACTCTACGTTGTCCATGACAATGGATACATATAGTCACCTCTCAAAAGAGAGTGCAAAAAAAGCCGTTTCATTCTATGAAACAGCTCTAGGGAGTTTGTAACTGAACAAATAACTGAACAAAGTCAGAATACAACGTATTACGACAAGCAAGAAACCCTATAACAATGGGCTTTCTGATAAATCTATCTTTAAATTAAAAGATTTTATGATAGAATAGAGGGGATTTTAATCAAAAGGATGAAGTTATGAATAATTTGATTGAACTACAAGACGTCA
>OLPB01001327.1_pt1 | contig 11307 bp, 10 predicted proteins | sample 1672001 | NCBI WGS metagenome assembly OLPB01 (sample SAMEA3136635, study PRJEB25190) | human gut metagenome | biome: human gut; feature: human-associated habitat; material: faeces | place: Austria | collected 2013 | reverse complement strand
CGGATCAATTTTAATGAGACCTACACAATCCTGATGTTGTTGAATATCATCAACAGATGCATTTAACATTTTGGTATTCTCAATCTTATAATTATAGACATATAAAGATGCTCCTGCAGATTTCAATCTTTCATATTCTTCATCACTGACACAATAGAAAGAAACTTGTTCCTGTAAGTAACCTAAATAAGGGACAGTTGTTCTTTGAATTGTATTATAGACTTGATTTTGTATCTGAATATCTTCTAGTTCATCTGTTGTAATTAATGAAAGAATATATTGATGAGACAAATCAATCACTTCATCATCTTGGGGCTGTTTAAGTTCAAATGTCTGATGAGAATCTTGAGCTAATTCTTTTAATTGAGAGTATGGAATTAAAGCAAATGTATTCTTTTGATGAGTTGTACTAGCATAACTTCCTTCAATCTGCAACATTTCAATATAGGAACTATACTGCACATCATTATGTTCTTCTATCACTTGCATAAATTCATTTTGGAGATTAGCCTGTTGAGAAAAAATCTGATACGTATAGACATTTTCAAAATCATGTATCATCTGACAACGTTCATGCATAGCCACACCTGTAGCTAATGCTGTGAGGGCACATATCATTAATACTGTTACAATCGCATAAGTACGATAATTTTTCTTCATACGAAAGATAATCTGATTGATCCATAAAGTTCTTTGTTTCTTGTATAGAAATCTTTTATTGGAAGCCAATGTCTGATAAATCAATGGAATGAAACCACCAAAGAGCAAATAGACACCAATGATGACCAAAATAACTGCTAATAAGGCATTAGCCATTGTTTCCATGCCACCTTCTTTAATGGCATAATAATATCCTAAAACCAGAATGATAATTCCAAGTATGGCTTTTAAAAAGAGAATCACTTTATTTTGTTTCACATATTCATTTTGACGATTGGCACTGACCATATCTAAAACACTGCTTCTTACTAAATTGATATATCCTTTGAAAACAAAAATCATATAAACAATAAAGTAAATCAAACTGCTCCATAAAATGGCTGACAATGAAATTTCAAAAGAAAGATTGACTTCGATATCAGAAATCGTTACTAAAGTCATTGTAAACAACTGAGATATTAAAATGCCAAAACCGATTCCCATAGCCAAAGCAACAAGACCAATCAGCATTGTTTCCAACATATAAAGTTTTCCAATTCTTTGATTTGTGAGTCCCATAAACACATAGACACCAATTTCTTTTTTACGTTTGGTTAAAAAAACGTTTGTAGCATACCAGATAAAGAAAAACATAAAACAGCTTAAAACAACAATCACACATTGAATGACAATCTTTATATTTTGACTATTTATTTTTCCTAATGATTCCATAATAGAAGAATCCATAAGATTAAAGAAATTAAAAATAATAAGAACTGTAAAAGCTAATGATATAATCAGTGAAACATAGTTTTTAAAACTTGCTTTGAAGTTCATGATGGATAATTTGGCTAAGCTCATGAAAAATCACTTCCCATAGACACTTGCATATCAATGATACGATCATAAAATTCTTTACGAGAATCTCCTCGCGTTAAACGACATTTCATCATACCATCACTTAAAATATAGACATCTTTAGCATACGAAGCACTTAAAGCATCATGTGTCACCATTAAGATAGTGGCTTTTCCTTCATCATTGACCATTTTAAGACGTTCCAGTAAATCACGACTTGATTTTGAATCGAGAGCGCCCGTTGGTTCATCTGCAAATATGATTTCAGGTTCACTGATTAATGCACGACAAGTGGCTCCTCTTTGTTTTTGTCCGCCTGATAATTGGTAAGGATATTTCTTTAAATGCTCCTTTAATCCAAAAACCTGTGCTAAAGCCTGGCATTTTGATATACATTCCTGAGAAGAAACACCATTTAATGATAATGGCAAGGAAATATTATCTTGTAAAGTCATTGTATCCAATAAATTATAATCTTGAAAAATAAAACCAATCTTATCTCTTCGTATCTGAGATAATTCTTTATTTTTTAACTTTGTAACATCTTTACCATCCAATAGAACTGTTCCTTGTGTCGGTTTATCAATCGTTGATAAAATATTCAACAACGTTGTCTTTCCACTTCCACTCGGTCCCATAATCGCAATAAAATCATTTTCATAAATGGTTAAATCAATACCTTTTAAGACTCTTGTTTGAAAACCTCTTGTTCCATAGTTTTTGACTAATCCTTTGATTTCAACAACTTTTTTCTTATCCATAAATCATTCCTCCTAACACTTTCCATTTTAAGATATCATTGATGAGAAATCCTTACATCTTGATAACAATATCTATTTATATCTTACATTGACTGAAAGGTTAGCGATAAAAATAATCTCTTTGATCCCGAAATGTTATATGAACACGGGTAAACTTTTGAAAAACACTATCTACTTCAATAGAATGACCTAATTGAGAAATCACTTTTTCCACCATATATAATCCCATTCCAGTAGATTTATATTGTCCATTATGATGATTTTGACCAGTAAATCCTTTTTCAAAAATTCTAGGCAAATCTTGTGATTGAATACCTTCTCCATTGTCTTCAATATATAAATCTATCTGCTCTTCATGATGTTCACTCCAGATTTTTAATTGAGGTGACTCTTTGGCATATTTAATGGCATTGTTGATAATCTGATCTAAAACGTAGATGAGCCATGTTTTATCACTATATATCTGTAAATTCTCTACATTTACATCCATTTCAAAATGCTTATTAATCAAAAAGAATTGATTATTCTTGATGGATTGATAAACACTGTCTTTTAATGAAACAGGTTTAATGTATATATCATGAATCTGACTTTGAATACGACTCACCACCATGATTTGATTCAGATACTGGTTCATTTTTTCTAACTGTTCCTGCATATTTTGTTTTTGTTGATAATCTGTATTTTTCTGATTGATCAATAAACTAGCTGATAATGGAATTTTAATTTCATGGCACCATTTTGTCATATAATCCTGTAAATCATTATTGACTTGATATATTTCATCTAGCTGCTTTTGAAGAACATGAACATCGTGATAAGCAATATCAATATTATCAAAATGATCAAACTCAAAACAAATGACTTCTTTTGATTGTAAATAATCCTTTTTCTTATCTAAACGGTTTTTTTCATGCATAAAGTCTAAAAAAATGAAAAAAAGAAGACATACCCCTACAACAACATCAAAATAAATCAGATATTGTGTATTAGCTCCAGGAACAAGATAAATAAAATAGAGATTATAAGCCAATATAATCAAGGTTATGACAAGGATATAGCGACTATATTTTCGTAAATAAATCATGATATATAATATCCCTGTCCTTTCTTTGTACAAATAATATCCTGATGACATTCATCTTTTAATTTTGTACGCAATCTGGAAATAAGCACTGTTAAAGAATTATCTGAAATAAATTCATCGGTATTCCACAACGCTTCCATTAATGCCTGTCTTGTGACTATGGCTCCTTGAGATTCTAATAAAAGACAAACTATCTGACTTTCTGATTTTGTCAGATGAATTTCATGTTCATGATAAAACAAGCTGCCCTTTGTTTTATCATAATAAATATCGGCATTGATTCTCATTTGATCTTTAACTTTATATTGATATGTTCTTCTTAAAATAGCTTCAATCTTAGCCTTCAACAATTCCAAATGAAATGGCTTATCGACATAATCATCCCCACCTTGAAGAATGGCTCTGATTTTATCATGATCATCATTACGACTGCTTATAAAAATTAAAGGAACTTGTGATGTATTTCTAATTTGTGTACACCAGTAAAAACCATCATAATATGGTAAATTAATATCCATTAAAATAAGATGAGGTTTATAATTATAAAAATCTTCAGCAATATTTTCAAAATGTGTTGCGATAACAGCATAATATCCCCATCTCATCAAAAAATCTTTTATTTCTCTAGCAAGTGTTTCATCATCTTCTACAATCATGATGTGCATTTTTTCCATTTCCATCACCTCTTAAAAATATTATATATTTTTCAAATCTTCACGAAAAGAAAAAAGCACAACATTACAAAAATGTAACATTATGCTAAGTCTATTCATATATCTTCTTGGCTATCAATATTGAAAATATAATAAGTTTCCTTTATCATGAATTTTCATTATATTTCAATAAAACATTAATATTTAATGCCACAAGATATGTGTGATGATTCTCGTCTTTAAATGTTATATATTGGTCAGTGTCATAGCCACTTAAAGCTGTTGTTTTTTGTAACTTGACATCTTGATTCAAGAAAACTTTCGCAAAAGTCTTTGCTGTTTCTTTGGCTTGCTGTTCACTTGTCATACGTGTTGGTAATGTATCTAAAAAACCATATTCCTTATTAACAAATTGAACCAATTGACCATCCTGATAAGCAAAATCCAAGCGTAAAGTAGGGTTATTTTGATCATTGCCAATTGTGATAATATCATCTATTTCATGAACCACTTTTTTATTTGTTAACTCCTGATATATCTCTTCAGGCATTGTCTGTTTTATCCCATCCATAAGCTGCTTTTTTTCAGCTTCTACAACTTTTTGTTTGTCATCTTGTTTGATTGATTGATTATTTTTTAACTGATCATTTTGAATTGTTTGTGTACACCCACTTAAACAAACAACAAGTAATACTAACAATAATTTTTTCATTTTTTTATTCTCCCATCTTTTATACACTATGATTATAAGTCTTTGATGTGGATAATATATGAAAAAACTGTTAATCAGTTTAGAAATGAACAGTTTCTTTTTCTAATAATTACCAATTGTGGCTACCATGACAGCTTTAATTGTATGCATTCTATTTTCAGCTTCATCAAAAACAACAGATTGTGAAGATCTGAAAACTTCATCTTCAACTTCTCTAATATCAATTCCCTGTTCATACTTAGCCTTAGCGACTTCTGTTTCAAAGTCATGAAATGATGGTAAACAATGCATAAAAAGTGTAGACTCTTTTCCCGTTTTTTTCATCATTTCTGTTGTCACTTTATAAGGTGATAACATTTTGACTCTTGGTTCATATAAAGCTTCATCTTCTCCCATGCTAACCCAAATATCTGTATAAATGACATCAGCATCTTTCACCGCTTCATCAACATTATCTAAAACCTCAATTTTTCCACCTGATTTTTGTGCTTCCTGTTGACAATATGCTAAAACTTCAGGATCAATTTGTAAATCTTTGGGTCCTAAACATACAAAATGCATTCCCATTTTCATTGCACCATACATCAGCCCATAACAGACATTATTTCTAATATCTCCTGTAAAAACAAATTTGACTTCTTCTAGTGGTTTATTTAAATGTTCTTCAATAGTCATAAAATCAGCCAATGTCTGAGTTGGATGATCAACATCCGTTAATCCATTCCATACAGGGACACCTGAGTATTTGGCTAAATCTTCAACAGTCTTTTGTTCAAATCCTCTAAATTCTATACCATCATACATTCTTCCTAAAACTTTCGCTGTGTCTTCTAAAGATTCTTTTTTCCCCATTTGTGAATTGCTTAAAAAAGTCACATGTCCACCTTCATCTAAAGTGGCAACTTCAAAGGCACAACGTGTACGTGTTGATGTTTTTTCAAATAATAAGACTACATTTTTTCCTTTTAATGCTGTTCCAACTCTTCCATTTTTCTTTGCCTTTTTTAAACGATGTGCCATATCTAATAAATAACGAATTTCTTCTTTAGAATAATCTTTTAATGTTAAAAAGCTTCTATTTTTTAAATTGACCATATAATCCTCCTATCTTGTAAACATTGTTCCAATACCATCTTTAGATAACATTTCAATTAAAATAGAATGAGGAATACGACCATCAATAATCACTGCTTTTTTTACATTTTCGCGAATGGCCCTCACACAACATTCTACTTTAGGAATCATACCACCACTAATAATCCCTTTATCTGTTAATCCTTTCACTTCATAGACATGAACCAAAGGAATCAATGTTGATTCATCATCTTTATCCATTAATAATCCTGGTATATCACTCACCAAAATCATATTCTCTGCTTGGATTTGGGCTGCAATTTCAGCAGCTGCCGTATCAGCATTAATATTATAAGTCTGTCCTGTTTCATCAGTCCCCACACTTGAAACAACTGGAATATAGCCTTTATCTAATAAATCTATAATGATATGAGCATTAATTTTGACAATATCCCCTACATATCCCAAATCATCTTGAGATTCATGTTTTTTCGCAACTATTAGCTGATTATCAATACCACTGATTCCTACTGCATTACCACCTTTTTGCATAATTAATTTTACAAGATCTTTATTTGTTTTACCAGCTAAAACCATCTGCACAACATTCATTGTTTCATCATCCGTATATCTTAAACCATGAATAAACTGAGATTCAATATTCATCTTCTTTAATGTCTGATTAATTTCTGGTCCACCACCATGTACCAGAATGACTTTAATCCCAATTTCTGATAATAACACGACATCCTGAATCACATTCATCTTTAATTCTTCATTAATCATGGCATTGCCACCATATTTAATCACAACAACTTTATCATGATATTTTTGAATATATGGTAATGCCTGAGATAAAATTTCTGCTTTAATCACTGCGTTTTGATTCATAATTATTCCCCTTTATGTGCGATAATCGCCGTTAATTTTGACATAGTCATAAGTTAAATCACATCCCCAGGCAGTTGCCTGATCATCTCCATCATGTAAATCTATGATTATTTCTATCTCATCTTCACTTAAGATCTGAGCAGCTTCTTCCTCACTAAAAGGATATCCACCACCATTTTGACAAACACAAATTTTCCCCTTTTTACTTTTAAAATCAACATCAATTTTTTGAATATCATAATCAGCATCACTATAACCAATAGCACATAAGATACGTCCCCAATTTGCATCTTCACCAAACATAGCAGCTTTCAAAAGTGAACTTGTAATAACAGATTTAGCAACAATCTTCGCATCCTTTTTTGTCTTTGCATGTAAAACACTACAAGTTAAAAGTTTTGTTGCTCCTTCACCATCTTTCGCAATAGCTTGAGATAAACATGTACAAATATACATCAATGCTTTTTTAAAGCACTGATAGTTTTCATCTTTTTGTGTAATTTCATTATTTTGAGCTAGACCATTACACATTAATGTCAACATATCATTAGTAGAAGTATCCCCATCCACACTCACCATATTAAATGTATCATCAACAACTTCATGAATAACCTCATTTAACATGTCTTTAGAAATCGCAACATCACTTGTCACAAAGGCTAACATTGTAGCCATGTTAGGGTGAATCATCCCACTACCCTTTGCGATTGCTCCAATATGACAAGTCTTGCCATCAAGTTCAAATTCAACCGCATATTCTTTTTTCACAGTATCTGTTGTCATAATACCTTCACAGGCATCCTGACTTCCCTTCGTTGATAAAGCATTGATCAAATCTGACATATGATTTTGAAAAGGTGTCAGACTTAAAGGCTGGCCAATGACTCCGGTAGATGCCACAACAATGTCATTTGCATCAATATGAAGTTCATTTCCACATAATTGACAAATTTGATCTGCTATTTCAATGCCATCAGGATTGCATGTATTGGCATTACCACTATTACAGATAATAGCCTGTGCTTCATGATTTTGTAAGTGTTGTTGTGTGACATAAATAGGTGCTCCTTTCACCTTGTTTTGAGTATAGGTACTCGCACAATGACACATAACATCACTGACAATTAAAGACAAATCTTTTTTACTTTTATTTTTTCTAATACCACAATGGATTCCAGAGGCTTGAAATCCTAGAGGGGCACACACCCCTCCATCAATATCTTTAAACATATATTTTCCCCCTTAAAATGATGCTGGTACCATCATTAATCCTTCTTTTTCATCAAAACCATACATCAAATTCATATTTTGGATAGCTTGTCCAGCTGCCCCTTTCACCATATTATCTATTGTTGAAACAACAATCAGCTGATGATATCTCTCATCATAATGTAAAGATATATCACAGAAGTTAGAGTATTGAACAAATTTTAAATCAGCTACTTGCCCTTTTGGTAAAACTCTTATAAAATACTCATCCTGATAAGTCTTTTGATAGATATCATAAACATCATCAAAATCAACATTATCTTTTAATGGAACATATATTGTTGAAATAATCCCACGATTAACAGGTAATAGATGTGGTGTAAACATGACATGAACAGCCTGATGAGCCATCTTTGATAATTCCTGTTCAATTTCAGGTGTATGACGATGACTTGCTATTTTATATGGATGAAATGATTCATTACATTTAGGAAAATGGGTATCTTCTGTTAAAGACTTTCCAGCTCCTGTTGTTCCAGATTTAGAATCAATGATAATCTTTTCATCTTTTTGCATATGATTTTTTAATAATGGATATAACCCTAAAGTAATGGATGTTGGATAACATCCTGGATTTCCGATAATTGATGCCTGTTTAATCTGTTCACGATTGACTTCACTTAAACCATAAACCTGTTTTTCATGTAATTGTGGATATTGATAATCATGTTGATACCATTGTTGATAATCTTTTTCTTGATCCAAACGAAAATCTGCACCTAAATCTATAAACTTCTTTCCTTGTTCATCACATTGTTTAGCATATTTTTCACTGAGACCATGAGGCAATGATGCAAAAATCATATCAGCTTTTTCAATGACTTCCTGATCATTCGTGAATGTCATATCAAAGACTCCATAAAATGATGGATATAAATCTGAAATCATCTTTCCTTCATAACTTTGAGAGCTGATTGCAACAATTTCAACATGTGGATGATTCAACAACAAACGATATAATTCTGCTCCTGCATAACCACTAGCACCAATAATTCCCACTTTAATCATGATTCAACGCCTCCAATTGTTTTTCCATTCTTGCGATGGCTTTTTGACAAGTCTGTGGGGCTGGCCCACCATCTACCACACGATTTTCTACACATGTTAATAATGAAATAGCCTGATAAACATCTTTTTCAAAAACTTCATCAAAAGACTTATAGATATCAAGTGGAAGAGTTTCAAGAACTTCATCATGATCAATACAATAAGCAACAAGCTGTCCTGTTGTTTTATAGGCATCTCTAAAAGCTTTTCCTTTTTTCACAAGATAATCTGCACAATCCGTTGCATTAATAAATCCTTTAGCTGCACATTCTTGCATACGTTGTTTATTCACTTTCATTGTGTTGATCATATCACTAAAGACTGGTAAACATAATTTCACCTGATCAATCGCATCAAATAAAGTTTCCTTATCTTCCTGCATGTCCTTATTATAAGCAAGCGGTAAACCTTTCATCATTGTCAGTAATGTAGAAACATCATTGATGACTCTGGCACTTTTTCCTCTGACCAGTTCAGCAATATCTGGATTTTTCTTTTGTGGCATGATGCTTGATCCTGTCGCATAAGCATCATCCAGTTCAATATATTTGAATTCCCATGAACACCATAAAATGATTTCTTCACTTAAACGTGATAAATGCATCATAATCATAGCCAAATCATTGGCAAGTTCAATTGCATAATCACGATCACTGACACCATCTAATGAATTATACATAATATCATTCATATGAAGTTCCTGTGCTACAAAATGACGATCAATAGGATATGTTGTCGTCGCTAATGCCCCACTACCTAATGGTGAAACATTGAGTCGTTTCATGCAGTCATCCAATCTTGTATAATCACGATAAAACATTTCAACATAAGCCATTAAATGATGGGCAAATGTTATGGGTTGAGCACGTTGCAAATGTGTATAACCACACATAATGGTATGTGTATGCCCTTTAGCCTGATTGATAAGCACTTGCATCAATTCCATTAACATACCCTGAATATCTTTGATTTCATCACGTGTATATAACCTTAAATCTAAAGCAACCTGATCATTACGTGATCTGGCAGTATGAAGTTTTTTACCACTTTCTGGGTATCGCTTTGTGAGTTCTGCTTCAATAAACATATGAATGTCTTCAGCATGAGGATCAAACAGCAAATCACCATTTTCCAATTCAATTAATATATCATCTAATCCCTTTAAAATTTCAGTTAAATTCTGCCTAGAAATAATGCCTTGTTTCGCTAACATTTTAGCATGTGCCTGACTCCCCATAATATCATGTTTATACATTCTTGCATCAAATGATATGGATGAATTAAAAGCATTCACATTGGCATTGATTTCTTTTTTAAATCTCCCTGCCCATAACGCCATATTTTCAACTCCTATTTCTTTCTTTGTTGATCTAATAAAGCTTTCACTTTAATAGGTAAACCATATAAATTAATAAATCCTTGAGAATCCATTTGATTATAATCTTCATCTTCTCCAAATGAAGCTGTCTGTTCACTATATAAAGTATCTGGTGAAGTCATACCAGCTCCCATAATATTTCCTTTATATAGTTTTAATTTCACGTCTCCATTGACTGTCTTTTGTGTTTCATCAATAAAAGCAAGTAATGCTTTTGTTAGTGGTGTATACCATTGACCGTTATATAAAATATCTGCTAGCTTTTGAGAAACCTGATATTTGAAATGTTGTGTTTCTTTATCAATTGTGATTTCTTCCAAATCAGCATGTGCTTTATAAAGAATTGTTCCACCTGGTGTTTCATAAACACCTCTTGATTTCATACCAACTAATCTGTTTTCAACCATATCAATGATGCCAATACCATTTTCTCCGCCAATTTTGTTTAAAGCAGTAATCAAATCAATACCATTCATTTTTTCACCATTTAAAGCAACTGGAATTCCTTTTTCAAAAGTAATTGTAATATATGTTGGCTTGTCTGGTGCTTTTTCTGGTGTGACACCTAATTCAAGAATCTTGTCATACATAGGTTCATTTGCAGGATTTTCCAAATCTAATCCTTCATGTGATAAATGCCATAAGTTTTTATCCTTAGAATAATTTGTTTATTAATTTTTAAAGGAATATTTCTCGCTTGGGCATATTCAATTTCATCTTCTCTACTCTTTAATTCCCATACTCTCCATGGTGCAATAATATCTAATTCCGGTGCAAAGGCTTTGATTGTCAGTTCAAATCTGACCTGATCATTTCCTTTACCTGTACAACCATGACAAATGGCATCTGCCCCTTCTTTTTTAGCAATCTCTACTAATTTTTTCGCAATGATCGGTCTTGCTAGAGAAGTTCCTAAAAGATATTTTCCTTCATACACA
>OLPB01001326.1_pt1 | contig 11316 bp, 7 predicted proteins | sample 1672001 | NCBI WGS metagenome assembly OLPB01 (sample SAMEA3136635, study PRJEB25190) | human gut metagenome | biome: human gut; feature: human-associated habitat; material: faeces | place: Austria | collected 2013 | reverse complement strand
CCGCATGGTATTCAGGCGACTTACCTCGTCTAGGCGAAGTAGTTCACGCCGCCCTCGAAGAGCGGTTGATACTTATCGCCCGGCACATTCTTGTACAAGCCAGCGCCACTGCGCTCAGAGTGACCCATCTTGCCGAAGATGCGGCCATCGGGGCTCGTAATGCCCTCGATGGCGAGCACCGAGCCATTCGGATTTGCACCGAGCGCCATGCTCGGCTCGCCCGCGGCGTCGACGTACTGCGTGGCGATTTGGCCGGCGGCCTTCATCTGGGCAATGACTTCATCGCTTGCAACAAAGCGGCCCTCGCCATGAGAAATCGCCACCGTGTGAATGTCGCCCACTTCGCAGCGAGAAAGCCACGGCGAAAGGTTCGAGGCGACGCGCGTGCGCACAAGCCCGCTCTGGTGACGGCCAATCTCGTTGAACGTCAGCGTCGGCGCTGCGGCGGTCGCGTCAACGATGTCGCCGTAAGGCACCAAGCCCAGCTTCACGAGCGCTTGGAAGCCGTTGCAAATGCCCAACATAAGGCCGTCACGATTCTGTAGCAAATCGCGCACGGCTTCGGTCACCTGCGGCGCGCGGAAGAATGCCGTGATGAACTTCGCGGAACCATCCGGCTCGTCGCCGCCCGAGAAACCGCCCGGCAGCATCACAATCTGGCTGCGGCGAATAGCCTCGGCCAGCGCAGCCGTGCTTTCGGCAACCTTGGCGGGCGTGAGGTTGTTAATCACGAACACCTCGGCCTCGGCACCAGCGCGCTCGAAGGCATGCGCCGTGTCGTATTCGCAGTTCGTGCCCGGGAACACGGGAATCACGACATGCGGGCGCGCGATAGAGCCAGCGAACGTAAGCGGTTTGGCTTCAGTGAAGCTCACTTTTTCAACCTTGGCATGGGCGGCAGCGTCGTCGGCGGCGCTGCGATACGGGAATACGCCTTCGATGCCGTGCTCCCAAGCTTCCTGCAGTTCAGCCATATCGAGCGTCTCGTCAAGCGTGCCGAAGACATATGCCTCACTGGTTTCGCCCACATGCTCGATAAGCACGCCATCGGTTGCGGGAATCTCAACGCCATCGGCAAGCTCGATGAAGAAGCTGCCGTAAGCGAGCTTGAACAGCTCATCGGCGGAAAGCACGTCATTAAGCACCACGCCGATCTTGTTGCCCAGACACATTTTGAAGAGCGCCTCAGCGGAGCAACCATAGCCAGGCGTTGCCGCAGCGAACACCGAGCCGTCGCCGATGAGCTTCTCGACAAGCGCGAATGTGGCGTTGAGCGAATCGGCCGCAGGAACCAGGTCGGCCGCATCGTACGCGTTGGGAGCGATGCGAACCACCTTGTGACCTGCGCCCTTGAACTCAGGAGAAGTCACGCGATCAACCTTGCCGGTAGAAACCGCGAACGAGATGAGCGTCGGAGGCACATTGATTTCGGTGTCACCTTCCTCAAAAGAGCCCGACATGGAATCTTTGCCGCCGATAGCGCCAATGCCCAGGTCGATCTGCGCTTCCAAGGCACCGAGCACAGCCGCCATGGGCTTGCCCCAACGCTCGGGAACATCGCGCAGGCGCTCGAAGTATTCCTGGAAGGAAAGATATGCGGCATCACGCGTGAAGCCTGCGGCAACAAGGCGCGCAACGCTTTCCACGACCGAGATATACGCACCCTTGAACTGGTCTTTCTCCATGATGAAGGGATTGAAGCCCCACGCCATGGCGCTCGCGGTGTTCGTTTCGCCATCGACTGGGAACTTCGCGACCATAGCCTGCGCGGGCGTGAGCTGGCGCTCGCCGCCGAACGGCATGAGCACCGTGGCCGCACCGATGGTGGAGTCGAAACGCTCGCCCAAGCCCTTGTTCGAGCACACGTTCAAATCGGTCACGAGGCTCTTCATGCGCTCGGCAACCGTGTCACCCTCCCAATGCGGAGCGTAGGGCTCGGCGGCCACTACATGGGCAGCCTGGTGCTTCGGCGCGCCATTGGAATTCAAGAATTCGCGCGAAATATCGACGATAGCATCGCCACGCCACGTCATGAGCAAGCGCGGGCTTTCGGTAACCGTGGCAACCACGACGGCTTCGAGATTTTCCTCATGCGCATAACCGATGAATTCCTCGACGTCCTCGGCAGCCAAAGCAACCGACATGCGCTCCTGGCTCTCGGAAATAGCCAGCTCAGTGCCATCGAGACCATCATATTTCTTGGGAACCATATCCAAATCAATGGACAAGCCGTCGCACAGCTCGCCGATGGAAACGGAAACGCCGCCAGCACCGAAGTCATTGCAGCGCTTAATCAGGCGGCACGCGTCGCCACGGCGGAACAGGCGCTGAATCTTACGCTCGACGGGGGCGTTGCCCTTTTGCACCTCGGCGCCCGAGGTCTCGATGCTGTCAACATTCTGCGTTTTCGAGGAGCCGGTCGCACCTCCAATGCCATCGCGGCCCGTGCGGCCACCAAGCAGCACGACCTTGTCGCCAGGAGCCGGGCACTCGCGACGCACGTGGTTTGCGGGAGTCGCGCCCACAACGGCGCCGACTTCCATGCGCTTGGCCACATAACCGGGATGATAGAGCTCATGAACCTGGCCAGTCGCGAGGCCAATCTGGTTACCATAGCTCGAATAGCCCGCGGCGGCGGTGGTCACGAGCTTGCGCTGCGGGAGCTTGCCCGACAGCGTTTCGGAAACCGGGCGCGTGGGATCGGCCGCGCCGGTCACGCGCATGGCCTGGTACACGTAGCTGCGGCCCGAAAGGGGGTCGCGAATCGCTCCGCCCACGCACGTTGCCGCGCCGCCGAACGGCTCAATCTCGGTGGGATGGTTATGGGTTTCGTTCTTGAAGAGGAACAGCCAGTCCTCGTCTTTGCCATTCACGTCGACGGTCACCTTCACCGTGCAGGCGTTAATTTCCTCAGACTCATCGACATTCTTCATAATGCCCTTGGCCTTGAGGTACTTCGCGCCAATGGTGCCCATGTCCATGAGGCACACCGGCTTATGCTCGCGGCCAAGTTCGGCGCGCATAGCCAGGTATTTGTCAAACGCGGCCTGCACGCAGGCGTCATCGATGGCGATATCGGTAAGCTCGGTGCCGAACGTGGTATGGCGGCAGTGATCGGACCAATAAGTGTCGACAACCTTCACCTCGGTAATGGTGGGGTTGCGGCCCTCTTTTTGGAAATAGCTCTGGAAGAATGCGATATCGGCCAAATCCATCGCCAAGCCGCGCTCAGAAAGGAACGCCTCCAAGCCCGCTTCGTCGAGGTCGATAAATCCGTCAATGACTTCGACGGGATCGGGGTTCACGACCTGCATATGCAGAGTCTCGCGCGGCGCAAGAGATGCCTCGCGGGCTTCAATCGGGTTGATGACGTAATGTTTGATGGCATCAACATCGGCGGCGGAAAGCTCGCCCTCGAGCACGTACACCTTGGCGGAACGCACATCGGGACGCTCGCCTTGGCTAATGAGTTGCACGCATTCGCTTGCAGAATCGGCGCGCTGGTCGAACTGGCCAGGCAGGAATTCCACCGCGAACACCGCCACGCCCGCAGGAGCGCTCACGCTTCCGTCGTCGGCGATCGTCGCGCCCTCAACAGGCAATTCGGCCGTTGCGACATCGGCCTGCGGCTCGCTGAATACCGTAGGCACGCACTGGTCGAATAGTTCAGATGAAATGCCCTCAACGTCATAGCGATTGATCAAGCGTACGCGGGAAAGCCCGTCGATACCGAGAATCGTGCGCAGCTCGCCCGCGAGCTGGCGCGCCTCGACGTCAAAGCCGGGTCGTTTCTCAACGTAGATGCGTGAAACCATGGAGTTCCGCCCTTCCATTAAAACTTGCAAAGTTGGCTGTTCGCATAACTGTTTCATGATATCCCACTCTTGAGAGCTAAAGCGAGGGAACCCGCATTTCCTTGGGGCAAACGCACGAAACGCGCGAGATTCGGAAAGAGAATCGCGCCCCTCCTTCGCAATTGCCGCCATTCATTGCTCGATTTGTATCCCTTAATTAACTTTTTTCGCAAATGTACTTGGCGAAAGGCCGGTCATACGGTATAAGCACTATTTGTTAGCCGTTGGTAACTGTTTACAGAAAGCGGTTGCCTTTTGCATACGAATCATTTTGATAGGAGACACCATGAGCAAAATCGCAATTGTATATTGGAGCGGAACCGGAAACACCGAGGCCATGGCCGACCTCGTTGCACAGGGCGTTCGCGCGAAAGGCAGCGACGCCGACCTCATCAGCGCCACGGATTTCGGCCCCGAGTGCCTCGACGAATACGAGGCATACGCCTTCGGCTGCCCGGCAATGGGTGACGAAGAACTGGAAGATACCGAGTTCTTGCCGATGTACGATGCCGTCGAGCCGCTGCTCGAAGGCAAACGGGTCGCTTTGTTCGGGTCGTACGATTGGAATGACGGCGAATGGATGGAGCTGTGGGAGCAGCGCGCCGAAGAAGCGGGGCTCGTCGTAGTCGATTCGGTTATCGCGAAAGACTACCCTGACGATGACGCGAGCGCCGATTGCATGCGCCTTGGAAGCCTTATCGCGCAATAGACCCATGCGGCATGCCATGAGCAAATAGGATCTTTCTTTGTGCATAACGGTTTTCTATACATCGTATAGAAAACCGTTTATCATATGCCGAGCAGAGAAAGGAAACCCGTGGCGTACGCAAAGCAACAACGCAAAAAAGGAACGCTCACTAAAGACGAAATCGTGCAGTGCGCGTTCAATCTTATTGCCAACAAGGGCACCGAAGGGTGCTCAATGCGCGCGCTGGGCAACGAGCTTGGCGTAAGCGCCATGGCCCTGTACGGCTACATCCCCTCGCGCGAGAGCTTGCTCAATGAAGTGGTCGAACGTTTTCTGAAAACAGTCGACACTCGCGCGCTGCGAGGCGAGCGCTGGGAAGACACGCTCATTCGCACAACTCTCTCGCTGCGTCGAGCCTTCGTTTCTTCCCCGCATTTCGCCGAGCTCATGTGCGACCCGTGCGTCGGGCCCGGCATCGAACCCTACATGCTCGAGCTGCGCCTTATCTATCTTGGCCAAGGAATGCCAGAAGATATCGCCGTGCAGCTCATCGCTATCACCGACTCGTACCTTACGGGCTTCGCATTGCGCGCACGCCAAAACTTGCGCATTGAGCAAGCCGAAGCAGCGCGCAAGCAGGCAGAGGCCGATGCAGCGCGCTTTGCGACGACATCGCGCGTCCCCGGCATGCTCACAGGCAAAGCGAACCCCGCCGCCGAACAACCGCGCTTCAACGAGCGCTGGCGCCAAACCGTCGCCGAAGGCTATTCCGAGACCTCGTTCCAAAAGGGCCTACTCGTAATTATCGAAGGTATTCGCGCCGGCATGGCAGGACAGCCCGCGAACTGGCAAACGCCGCAATAACCTGTTAAATGCTCGTAGCGTTTAACAGGTTCCTGAACATATATCTCGACAGAAAAAATGGGTGGCTCCGTCGTGGAAGCCACCCATTTTGTTGAGAACATACGAGCGTTCAACTCATGCGGTTTCAGCCAACCCACAAGATAAACGCAAGCCAGCCGAAAAACCTTGCCGCGTCGTTCTAGAACAATCCGCCTAACCCAGAACCATTGCCCGAACCACCGTTGTAACCGTAGCCATAACCATAATCGTATCCATTGCCAGACCCATAACCGTTGCCTGAGCCGTAGCCGTTGCCTGAGCCGTAGCCGTTGCTCGAACCGCTATTCGAGCTCATCGAGTTCTCATCGCTGCCAAGCGTCACGGTAATAGTCTTTTCTTCGCCATCGCGATTCACAACGACATCAACCTTGTCACCAACATTTTTCGAGCGAACGTCAATCGTGAGCTCGGAAGGCGACGTTACCTTCTGGCCGTCAAAAGACACGATGATGTCGCCTTTCTGAATGCCTGCATCGGCAGCAGCGGTTCCGTCATAGACATTGGCCACGTACACGCCCTCGTCGGTAGCCAAATCGTAATACGTCGCCATTTGAGAATTAATTTGCGCCATAGAAACGCCAAGCTGGGCATGGGTGGGCGTTTTACCTTCGATAATCTGCTGTGCAAGGTCAATCGCATAGTCGATGGGAATCGCAAAGCCGACGCCCGAGGAAGAACCGGAGTACGACGAGATCATCGAGTTAATGCCAATCAATTTGCCTTGGGAATCAACCAGCGCACCGCCCGAATTGCCTGGATTAATGGTCGCATCGGTCTGAATCATGTTCGGGTAGATCACTGTTTCGCCCGTGGTGGAGTCTTGCATGGTATTCGAACGCTGCAACGCGCTCACCACGCCGGTCGACACCGAGTTTTCCAAACCGAACGGGCTGCCAAGCGCCATGACCCACTCGCCCACCTGCAAATCGGACGAGCTGCCAATTTCGACCGGCGTCAAATCGTCGGCCTCGATCTTAATCACCGCGATGTCGCTCGAAGAGTCGCTGCCCACGACCTTCGCGTCGTATTCCACGCCATTCACGGTCGCCTTAATGGCGTCAGCGCCCTCGACCACGTGGTTGTTCGTGATGATATATCCATCTTTCGAAATCACGACGCCACTGCCGAGCGATGTATTGGTAAGCGTGGAATCGTCGTTGGTTCCAGGCATTTCGAAGCCATTCATCAAGCTCGAAGACGAGCTCTTGGTATAGATGTCAATGCTCACGATCGAGGGCAGGCATTTCTGCGCCACCTGCTCGGCAAGCGTCGAGGAATCACCCGAATCATCGGGAGAAGCAGAAATCACCGTGCTTGTCGTGGAGCCAAGCGTGGCCGAACCCCCGTCACTACCCGTAAGCGCACTGTAGCCGGCAAACCCGCCAGCGCCAAGCACCAACGCAAGCGCGGCGCCGCCAAAGCCCGCCGCGAACGTTTTACCGAGGCCCGCCTTCATGTTGGAGTCGGCCTTGTGAGCCGCTTTGGCATTCGCTTTGCTTTGAGCCTCGCTCGCCTGCTGAGCAGCATATACGGAATACTGGTACGCCTGCTGCTGATAGGCCTGCTGGCCATAGGGCTGCTGATTCTGCGCAGGCGCGGTGTATGCGCCCTGCGGGTATTGCTGGGGCTGCGGAACCTGAGCATCCCGGGGATCAACAGAACCAGGGAAGTTTTTATTCTCGTCGGTCATCTCAACCACTCGCTTTCGTGAGTTCGTCCTTTGCTGAATCGAACTCTAACACCGCGCGATGCCCTCGAAGAAGCGACACGCATTTTCGTAACAACCGCGTTGAATCGCGTACGTCAAACAGCGTACGCCAACCATATTTCGAACACAAAACTAAAAGACCCAGCCTAACGAGCTGGGTCTTCGTCGCAAAGTTGCTTGGAATTACAGGCTGTCCACGTATTCCACAAGGTCGCTCATGGTCTCGAGGCCTTCGGGTTCGCCGAAGTCAACGTCCAAGCGCTCTTCGAGCTCGCAAATGAGCTCGACCATATCGAGCGAATCGACGCCGAGCGATTCGAAGGTCGAATCCTCATCGACGTTTTCGGGCGCGATGTCGAGGTTTTCCTGAAGAATGTCTTTAATGGTGTCGAGCGTGGCCATGTTCGTCCTCTCGATGTCGTCCAATATCACAAAACATGTCATGCGTCGCTTATTGTAGCGCTCTTTCGCTTATTTTACGTGCAGGGCGATAATCGCGAAGCAGGCAAGGGAGAAAGCGGCGGAAAGCCCGAATGCAGCATGGAAGGCCGCCTCGCCCGCCAATGCGCCGCCACAAGCGAAGAACACCATGCCGGCGCAGCCAATCGAGGCGCATGCTTGACGTGCGGCCGTGCCAAAACCCGAGCCGTCGGAAATCTGGCGACCGCGAAGCCCCGACAAGCTCCACGCGATAAGCGGACCAATAAGACCCGAAACGCCCATTGCACGCACGCCTTGCATAACGCACACGGCCCACAAAGGCGTCGAGGCGCCGCATGCGACCATAAGACACGAACCCACAACAAGGCACACCCCGAAAAACAGCGTGACGGGTCGCGCTCCAATCTTGTCGACGAGCAGGCCCGCAAGCGGGTTCGCGATAAGCGCGGCAACCGTGCCTGGCAAAAGCACGAGACCAGCCTGCATGGCGCTGCCCCCGCACAGTCCTTCAATATAAAGCGGCACAAGCAGTGTAATGCCCATGAACGACGCGAACAAGCAATTGAGAGCCCAGAAGCCGTCGACGAATTCCCTGTTGTCGAAAATAGCCAAATCGACAAGCGGGTTTTCCAAAGAGCGCTGTCGCTTCGCAAACGCGAAGAGACACACAGCCCCCGCAATCAACGGAGCCCACACGAACGGATGGATAAAGGAATATGACGAAACCTCCGAGGCACCCATGAGCAAACCGCCAAATCCAAACGCGGAAAGCGCGAAAGAAAGCACATCGAAGCCCGCAGGATACGAAGCATCGTCACGGCGCTTCACGGCAAACTGGCAAGCGATTCCAACAACAACGGTCAGTGCGACAAGCAGCCAAAAGAAGCTTCGCTAGCCAAGGCCTTCCACCATCGCGCCGCCAATCGTGGGGCCGATATTCGGCGCAAACCCCATAGCAATGCCCGAAATGCCCATGGCGGTTGCTTTTCGCCCATCGGGAAAGCGTGTCATGGCGATAGTCTGCACAAGCGGCAAGAGCATACCCGCTGCAACGGCTTGCGCCAAACGGCCCAAAAACAGCACACCAAAACTCGGTGCAATCGCAGAGACAAGCGCGCCCACGGCAAACAACGCGATGGCAATAAGCGTGAGGTCTTTAAGACGGAATCGACCCATGAAGTACGAAGACAGAGGCACAACGACGCCCAACACGAGCATGTACGACGTCGTGAGCCACTGCCCCACCCCCTCAGCGATGCCGAACTCGACGCATACCGAAGAGAGCATCGCATTCAGGCCAGTCTGGGCCAAATTCCCCACCGATGATGCCAACACCACCAACGCGAACAATACGATAGTCTGTCGATGCTCGTTCTCTCGCACGGTATTCCTTCCACGCATGTAAAAAAACCGCCCCGAAGGACGGTTCGTAAATGATACCTCATTTAAAACATTACGCGCACGCTCCGAACTATGAGGCGACGCACGCAATCGCCTCACGCGGATTCGCGCTGCGGCGATTTCGTGTCGGGCCGTCCGGAGCGACGGCGGAAGAAACGCATCATCCGCCGCTCGTGCGCTTCCCAACGGCAAAACCTCGGGCTACATAAGCGTCGTATCCCTTGAGATAGTGGCGCCTTGGCCCTTCTTCGCCGTGCGCATGAGGAACTCTTTATTGTCGTCGGTCTGCTTGAGCGACTTGATGAGCATATCCATGGCACGCTCGGTATTATTCATATTCGCGAGAATGCGACGAACCGCCCAAATGACCGGAGCCTCCTGGGGGTCAAGCAACAAATCTTCGCGACGCGTGCCGCTTGCAATCGGATCGATTGCCGGGAAAATGCGTCGATCGGCCAACGAGCGGTCAAGCTTGAGTTCCATATTGCCCGTGCCCTTGAACTCCTCGAAAATGACCTCGTCCATCTTCGAACCCGTCTCGATAAGAGCGGAAGCCAAAATGGTGAGGCTGCCGCCGCCTTCGATGTTGCGGGCCGCGCCAAGGAATCGCTTCGGCGGGTAAAGTGCCGTAGAGTCAACGCCACCCGACAGAATGCGGCCGCTCGCGGGCGTTGCCAAGTTGTAAGCACGTGCGAGACGCGTGAGGCTGTCAAGCAAAATAACGACGTCTTGCCCCATTTCTACCAGGCGTTTCGCACGCTCGATGACGAGCTCGGAAACTTGGATGTGGTCTTCGGTCGGCATATCGAACGTGGACGCGATAACCTCGCCAGCAATGGAACGCTGCATATCGGTTACTTCCTCGGGTCGCTCGTCGACGAGCAGGCACATCAGGTGCACGCTCGGGTTGTTCGCCGTAATAGCGGCGGCGATATCTTTGAGCACCGTGGTTTTACCGGCCTTCGGAGGCGACACGATAAGGCCGCGCTGACCCTTGCCGATAGGCGAAACCAAATCAATCACGCGGGCGGTAATCGTGGAATGACCATGCTCCATAGTAAGCGGCTCATCGGGGAAAATCGGCGTAAGGTCGGCGAATTTCACACGACGGCCCTGCTCTTCGGGAGCGATGCCGTTAACCGAGATGACCGTTTGGAGCGCGGCGTACTTCTCGTTTTCGCGGGCGGGGCGCGTTTGGCCCTTCACCATATCGCCCTTGCGCAAATTGTTGCGGCGAATAACCGACGTGCCAATATGCACGTCCTGCTCGCTAGGCAAATACCCCTTCGTGCGCAAGAATCCGTAGCCGTCTTGCATGATGTCGAGAATGCCGGTGACTTCGATAAAGCCTTCAGCACGCACGCTTGCCTCGAACACCTTATCGACGAGCTCGGCCTTCTTCATGCCGGCCGTGATTTCGATTTCGAATTCAGCGGCCTTTTCACGCAGCTCCGCTACACGAAGGGCAGACAGGTCATCGATATTGGTTTTCGGAGCATATTGATCGCGGCGATTGTTGCGGTCGCGGCGATTGTGACGGTCGTTGCGGTCGTTGCGTCCGTTGCGCGAATCGCGATTGTCGCGCTGGTTTTTGCCATTGCGATCGCCGCGATTATCTCGACCGTTGCGCGAATCGCGTTCGCCCTTGTTTTGGCGATCATTACGCTCCGCACGCTGGCCGCGATCGCGCTTCTGATAGCGCTGAGCATTGCCGTCAGCCTTCGACTCGCCCTCGTTGGAGGATGCGTCGCCCTCGGCAGCGGAATCGTCATTTGAGGAGGTGTCGATTTGCACGGATTTGCGGGGGCGAGCTGCGCGACGACGCTCGGTGCGCTCTTCTGCGCCAGATTCGTTGGAAGCATCGCGCTCTGAAGCAGTATTCTCACGCTCATCATTACGGGAATCATCGCTGTGCGCAGCCTCTTTTTCAGAAGCCTCGACGACGGCGCGAAGCTTCGTTGAGCGGCCTGGACGCTTGCGCGTCTTGGGAGCCTCTTCGGCCTGATCTTTCTTATCGGATTGGACGCCCTCTTCGCCCTCGGAGGCAGAAACACTCGCTTTGCGACGCGTGCGGCGCGCGGGCTTTTCGGCCACGGCTTCGTCTACAGTCTTATCGGCAGAAGCAGCCGACTTCGTGCGGCGCGTCGTGCGCTTGGGCTTTGCGGTCGGCTTTTCGGCTGAAGTTTCGGTCGCAGCATCTACCGCAGGCGCGGCTGCGGCGGAAGAGGCCTCGGAATCGGCCTTGCGAGGACGGCCGCGACGCTTCTTGGAAGCTTCGGCGGCAGGTTCAACAGATTCGGAAGTCGCTTCATCAGCTTTTT
>OLPB01001325.1_pt1 | contig 11337 bp, 9 predicted proteins | sample 1672001 | NCBI WGS metagenome assembly OLPB01 (sample SAMEA3136635, study PRJEB25190) | human gut metagenome | biome: human gut; feature: human-associated habitat; material: faeces | place: Austria | collected 2013 | reverse complement strand
TGATAAGCCTGCCTTAATGTCACCCCGTCTTTCTGCTGGGACGGCAGACGGTTTTCCAGAAGCCCGGTAAGATATTCTCCCGCAGAGGTTCCTCCGCTTTCCCGTGATAGCACTGCTTCCGGGTCTTCTGTCCGGAAAATATAAACATTTTCACCAACAAAGGGCTCTTCCTTAAGATATTCCATAAATATTTTCCAGCCTTCCCCTTCCAGAAGTCTGTCTCCCATAATGATTACCTGCAGATGGCTCATATCCAGATATTTTTCCTGAGAGCGGTCATAGATCCTTTCTATTTCATAAAAATCACTTCCTGTTATAGAAAGCACAGCCTCACTTCCTGACTCCTCCTGTTTCTCCTGCCCGGTAGCCTGAGGAAGATCCGGCATTCCATAAATAAGAGAAAACTCTGATTCTTCACTGTTTACTCCCAGTGCAAGAGGATACATTCTTTTTTCCGGCTCTATGGCTGCACATCCGCTGAAAAACACCACGAAGCAGAGGCCGGCTGCCAGCGCTACTTTTTTCTGTCGCCTGCGTTTTCCTCTCAGCGCCATAAACACCTGGATCAGAAGCAGACCGGGAACAAAGATGCGGCTCAGATAAAAGTCAAAGATTTGCCGGATTCCCGTCCCCTGAAATTTTATCAGGGACAGCCCGAAGATCACTGCAGGCAGCCACAGTTTCCCGCTTCCCATACGGGTCCGGTCGAGGATCCTGTGTCCGTAATGGAACAGACTGCCCAGGGCAAACAGAAGACTGTATAAAAGAAATCCCATCCACAGTACATCAAATCTTGCCAGTACATTTCCCGGAAGATCTGCCCCTGCCAGAAGGGGAAGAACCGGATATGCTTCATTTCTGAATCTCTGCCATCCAAGCACTGACGGGATCAGTACAAGCATTCCCATCAGGATCCCTCCCAGAGTAACAATTCCGAGGACCACAGGCTTTCCTGCAGTTCCTCTTTTTTCTACATCCTTCAAAAGAAAGGGCAGAAGCCCGATTCCGGAAAATGCTGCAAGGATTCCATAACAGCTTTTTAAAACCTCTTTTCCCTGCAGAACAGAAGCTTCTGTCATTTCTGTAAAATATTCCGGCGTGATCTGCCACAGACAGAGAACCATCATCAGTAAAACTCCGCCCAGAAGAAGTCCGCCTGACACCTCTGCCATTCTTCCTCTTCTCTGCATACCTTTATGGGTTCCAAAGCTGCAGACCGCTGCCGCCAGAAAAGAAATCACAATTCCCGGAATACCGGTGATCAGAACAGCCGGAACCAGCTCATCCATCAAATCCAGAAGATATGCGCCTGTCAGCGCCACATAGCTCAGAAAAAACACTCCTATGATCCTGCCGCCTGCGGCTCCAAAGGTTTTAATCGGATCCGTGTACCAGGGCGTCAGTCTTCTCAGAAAAAAGCTGTAGATCACCAGAAGCACCAGAGCAGCCGCCACTCCCACAATCCCTGATATCCCTGTGACGCGGTTTTCTCCGGGAAGACACAGAAGAAAAGGAGCCAGAAACGCCAGAACCATCTGCCGGTACAGCTGTCGGTGCGAAATTCTGTTATTTTCTGCAAATTTCATGATTTTTCCCTCCTTTTCAGCCTCAGACTCTGTTCCTGTCTGGCATAAAGAGGGCGGATCCGGCGCTTACGGAAGGGAAGCCTCAGAATCCCATCCCCAACATCCTTTATGGGAGATTTTTTTACAAAAGGCAGAAGATAGGGAATTCCAAAGCTTAACAGTCCTGACAGATGAGCTGCCGTCAGGTAGATTCCCAGCACAATGCCAAAGATCCCCAGATATCCTCCCAGAAACAGAAAAACATATTTCAGAAGCCGGAAAGCAGAGGCAAACTCCTCATTTGGAATCACCATTCCCCCTAGGGCCGTAAGGGCTACGATCATCACAACAATCGGACTTACCAGATTTGCGCTGACAGCCGCCTGTCCGATGATCAGACCTCCTACGATTCCAATGGCATTTCCCAGAGAACCGGGAACGCGGACGCCTGCCTCCCTTATAAGTTCAAAGGACAGTTCCAGAAACACAAGCTCCACAACACTTGAAAAGGGCACTCCCTCCCTGGCCTCTGCAAAAGACAGTAAAAGGTTTGTGGGAAGAATCTGAGTGTGAAACCGTATCACTGCCAGATAAAGCCCGGGAAGAAGCACCGCAGTCATCAGCGCCAGATAGCGCAGAATCCTTAAAAACGACGCCATTTCAAAGTGGTGATACCAGTCCTCGCTGCTTTCCATAAATCCGTTAAAGGAGCTTGGAAGAATCAGGGCATAAGGCGTATTGTCACAGATCACTACGACTTTTCCGTTAAGAAGCTCCTGAGCCGCCCGGTCCGGCCGTTCTGTTGTCTGATACTGAGGAAAGGGCGAATACCAGGCTTCCTCGGTAAGCTGCTCCAGCATTCCGCTGTCCAGGATCCCATCAATCTCAAATTCCTCCAGACGGTCTTTGATGGCCTGCAGAAGCTCCTGGTGAACCAGATCTTCAATATAAAGAAGCTGGAGCACAGTATTGGAACGGACTCCGATGCTCATTTCCTCTACTTTCATTCTTGTATCCCGAAGCCGTTTCCTCACAAGGGCGGAGTTTGTTTTTACAGAATCGGAAAATCCTTCTCTGGAACCCCGGAGAACCTTTTCTGTTTCTGCTCCCGACACTCCCATATTTGGATAGCCCTTACTGGAAATTTTCATTGCCCGGTCATAACCGTCCATAAAAAAAATGGCGTTTCCTGCAAGCATAGCCGCCACGGCATCTTCCATGTATTCAAATTTTTTTACATCTGCGATTCCCAGACTGTTGTTTCTCATAAACTCCTGAATCTGTTCCGGTGAGCTTTCCCAGAAATGGTTAATCATTTTTCCAATAGCCGAATCATCCAGCATCATATTGGAAACTGCCACCTCAATATATACCATCAGACAGTCTGTTTTTCCCATAGTTCCAATACGCATGGGGCGGATCAAAATATCCGCGCAGTTTTTACAGCGCTCTCTTATATATGCTTCATTGTCCTTCAGCCTGGAAGAAATTTTTGTTTTTCCCATATACAACTCCTGCTACATCGTCTGCAAAAAAGAGGACACTTCCTCTTCCAACTCTCTAAATCATGGTAAATAAAAAGAGAGATACCATTTGTACCTCTCTTAGAATAACCATATTTTTCAGTTTTATTTACGATCGGATGCCTTTTCCCTGATTTCCGTCTCCTCCCGGATAGAGCATACAATGGCCTCTCTCTGATTTTCTATATGGCGGAAAGAGATCTCCTGGGCTTTTTTTACATCTCTTGCCCGTATCGCCTCATAAAGCTCCTTGTGTTCCTTAACCAGAAGATTCCTTGTCTCTTCATCCTTCAGATACTCTACACGATATCTGTAAATCTGCTCCCGGAGATTGTTCAGCACCTGGTTCAGACGGCGGTTGTCTGAAGACTGGTAGATCACCTCATGAAAGGCCACGTCTGCCTCTGCAAGCTTTACCAGATTTCCCTCAGCCATTGTTTTTTCAAACTCCTCCGCGGCATCCCACAGCTGGGCTAACTGCTCTTCCGTCATACGGGCGCAGGCTTTTTCTATGGAAAGATTTTCAAGGGCAATGCGAACCTCCAGAACATCATTGAGATCCTTTTCTGTAATATTTGCAACCTGAGCGCCTCTTCTGGGGATCATCACCACAAGGCCTTCCAGTTCCAGCTTCCGCATGGCTTCACGGACCGGAGTTCTGCTGACTCCCAGACGGTCTGCCAGAGCGATCTCCATCAGTCTTTCTCCCGGCTTCAGCTCTCCCTTGAGAATTGCCTTGCGCAAAGTATTAAATACAACGTCTCTCAACGGCAGATACTCATTCATATCAACAGAAAAATCATTCATCCTTTGTATTTCCTCCTTATCACTGATGTCTCCGGAATATCTGAATTGCGCGCTTACTCAGAACGGTTATAGATCCGTGAAGCAAAAACTGTTTTTGCCAGACCGCTCTTTTTCAGAGCCTCTGATGCGACAAACATTTTTTCTCTGTCCTCAAAAATACCAAATACAGTAGGGCCGCTTCCGCTCATCATTGCCTTCAGCGCTCCTCTTTCTTCCATAAATTTCTCAATCTCGCCGATCACCGGATATTTTTCCATAATTCCCGGCTCAAATACATTCTCCATTTTTTCTGTTATGGAGCGCAGATCCTGGTTTCGGATAGCCGCGATCATTCCGTCAATATCCGGCCGTCTCTGAATGGCGTCCAGCCTCAGATTTTCATATGCTGTTTTTGTGGAAACATTGATGCCCGGTTTTCCGATCAGCACATAGCACTCCGGCATTGGCGGCAGAGGCGTTAATTTTTCACCGATCCCCTCTGCCAGGGCAGTGCCTCTCATCACACAGTAAGGTACGTCTGCCCCTACCTGAACAGCCCTTTTCATAAGCTCCTCCTGGCTGAGACCCAGACGGAACAGACGGTTCACTCCCACAAAGGCTGCGGCTGCATCCGAACTTCCTCCTGCCATTCCTGCTGCTACGGGAATGGATTTGGTAAGCTTCATGGAAAGCCCCTCTTCCACATGAAATTCATCCATAAGAATCTTTGCAGCCTTATAGACAAGATTTCTCTCGTCTGACGGAACATAGGGCAGGTTGGAGCGCAGGGAAATTCCCGGTGCCTGTTTTTTCCTGATCTCCAGAGTATCATACATACGCACAGTCTGCATGATCATGCGCACCTCATGATATCCGTCCTCCCTTTTGCGGATCACATCAAGTCCAAGATTGATTTTTGCCATTGCCCTAAGACGCATAAGCCATTCCTCTGTCCTTTCGTACTTTATCTTTTATACTTTTTATTATGCACTGCCGTAAAAGCTGTGGACAGCAGCGTTTTTTTCTGTACTTTGTATACAATTCTTTGCAAATATTTTATATGATTTTTACAGGAATTTCAATAGTCATTGTTCCACTTTTTTTATAAGGAGCAGAGGCTGCCCCACAGAGATCTCTCCGTCCTTCAGTTCATTGACTGTACTGATCTCCTCCACTGTAGTATAAAATTTCTTTGCGATATCCCAGAGAGAGTCTTCCGGTTTTACCACATAAACAGTAATTCCCGGCATTGCCCGCACCTTTTCCTCATCCAGAGGCTGCTCCTCCACCTTATCTATGACCATTGTTTCCTGGCAGCTCATAACAAGAAGATTCAGGCTCACAGTTGCCCTGATCTCTATTTCATCACTGTCCACCATGGAAGTGGCAAGCTGTTCCAGATCTGCATGAAGATAATACACACTCTGCTCTGTGATTCCGCCTGCTTCCACCGTCTGAGTAAAGGGAATCATGGTCTCCATGGAATAAAACGGCATATCGTCATTTCCCACAATATAAAGGATTTTAAGCTGAACAATACCGTCTACCTGCACGCCGCCCTCTACAATCCTTGTTTTATCCACCTTCACCTGTCCCTGGCTGTGACAGATCTGAAGGATCTTCCCTCTGGTTTCCTTCATTTCGATCCTGTCAGACAGCCTGCACTTGGAAAAATTCCGGATCAGCAGACTTTCCAGAGCCTCTGTTTTTCCTTTTGGAATACACTGGCGCAAAGGCGTATATACATCCAGGACCACCTCATGCTCTTCCTCCCGGTAAAGCTTCATATCCACTTCCAGTACCATATCTGCGATCAGAAGCCGTTCCTCCCCGTCAGAATCCGGCTTCACCTCCACTGACTGGCTGATCACGGCAGCCTCCATATTGGGGATCATATCTGCCGTACATCCCGGACACTCCACCTCCCCGGAAAACGGAACCGAATATTCCAGCCACTGGTGCGTCCTTCCCTCATCGTCTCCGGTATAAAGAACAAATACATACAGCTCTCCCTTTGCCTTTACTCTGTCCTCTTCAGGCCGAAGATCAAGGCCCCGGACTTCTGCAGTGTGCCACAAAAGCTCTGCTACATTGGGCTTATTGGAGGATAAAACAATCTCCTCCTTTTTGCGCAGAGTGTCCTTTTTATGTACGGCAAGACTTAAAAGCTTCATGGGCTTCTTTTTTACGGAAACAGTTTCATCGTCCACAGCCACAGGCAGACGGATTCCTGCCAGCTCATCCACAACTGCATAAAATGTCACTACTGCCTTTATGTTCAGCTTTCTGGAATGGATCAGATGAAGACTCAGATCCTCGATCTCCCATTTCAGGCACATTTTATCTCCGCTTACAATTCCCTCCAGATTCAGTGTCTCTTCCACAGGAAGCTTCGCAGAAAGACTGTACACTCTTCCTTCCTCTTCCCCCACATAAAGAAGATCTACATTGAGGCTTCCGCGGACAAAAGCGTGCCCGTCATTTAAACGGACCTCCTCCACCTCCACCTCTCCTTTATTCTGGATCATTCGTCCGATATCCGGCTTGACATCCGGAACATTGTAATCAGCATCAAAGGTTACCTGACTGGTTGCCCGGCTTTTTACCCGCAGCGTCTGAATATCTTCTTTTTTTAATTCCACTTTTCTTTTCCTCCTGTCATTATTGAAACTGTACCGGTTCCTTCCGGTACTGTATTTTTACTGCTATATACGGATAGGACGGCGCTCCGCTCTGTTCTTCTGCAGAGGGACCCATCAGCTTTGTCTCAAAAAATACAGCTGTGGAAGAAACTGAAAGATCTTTTACCTGAATACTGTATCCGCCGCTCATCTGTTTTCCGTAGCCTCTGATCAGATAAAGCTCTTCTCCGCTCTGGTATGTGACTCTGAACTCCGAAGCCTTTTTTTCTTCCACAAGTGAAGCCGCTTCCTCAGGAAGCTGTTCCGGTTCCACCACCTCATACTCAAGAGGCGTTCTTTTTTCTTCCTCGATGCGCACCAGCCGGCAGCCTCCCAGAGACAGAATCAGAATCAGATAACAGACCAGAAGGACTGTCTTTTTCATAATGCCACCCCAATCCGTTCCTTGATAAGTATTGTATGTAATTGCCAAAAGATTTATTGCAACAATTTCATTTAATTTGTATAATGTTACTATTAAGGCAGCCGCACATGATATGGGCTGCCGTATACGAAAGAGGTACGATTATGATTCGCTTTTTACTTGTTGCTGTCATTGTGATCGGATTTCTGATTCTTTCCATTCCCGTTCTTATTGTGGAATGGATCATCGGCAAATTCTCTCCCATGACAAAAGAAATCAGCTCTCTCCGGCTGATCCAGGGCGCTTTTAAATTTATTCTGTGGGTTGCCGGAACAAAGATCACTGTGATCGGCGAAGAAAATGTCCCAAAAGATACTCCTGTGCTTTACATCGGCAATCACAGAAGCTATTTTGACATTCTTCTCACCTACAGCCGCTGTCCTATCCGCACCGGCTATGTGGCAAAAAAAGAAATGGAAAAGATTCCGCTTCTGTCAAACTGGATGAAATATCTGCACTGCCTGTTTCTTGACCGTAAGGATATCAAGCAGGGGCTGAAAACCATCCTCACTGCCATTGAAAAGGTAAAGTCAGGAATTTCCATCTGTATTTTCCCGGAAGGCACCAGAAATAAGGCAGAGGACGAAACAGAGCTTCTTCCCTTCCATGAGGGAAGCTTTAAGATTGCCTCCAAATCAGGCTGTCCCATTATCCCCATTGCCATGAACAATACGGCAGAAATCTTTGAGGCACATTTTCCGAAGATCAAGCCCTGTCATGTGATCGTGGAATACTGCAAGCCCGTTTATGTAAAGGATCTGGACAAGAATGACCAGAGACATCTTGGAGAATACACCCAGAACATTATTCTGGAAACAATTAAGAAAAATAAAGAGCTTGTATAAGCTGTTCATTACATGCGGTCCGGACAAAATCCTCTGAAAAGCTGATTTTTCCGGAGCCGCATTATTTTTAAAGGAGGAAAACATTATGAAGTACCGTACACTTGGAAAAACAGGTCTCAATGTCAGTGAGATCGGTCTCGGAGGCGAATGGCTGGAACGCCACAACACAGAAGAGGTAAAAGAGATCATTGACGTCTGTCAGAAAGAGGGCATCAACATCCTGGACTGCTGGATGTCCGAGCCAAATGTCCGCTCCAATATCGGAAATGCCATCAAAGACTGCAGGGACAAATGGATCATTCAGGGACATATTGGTTCCACCTGGCAGAACGGCCAGTATGAACGTACCAGAGATCTGGACAAGGTTGATGAAGCTTTCCGGGATCTTCTTACAAGAATGCAGACTGATTATATTAATCTGGGCATGATCCACTTTGTTGACAGCCCTGAGGAATTTAAAGAGATCATGTCCGGCGAATTTATTGCCTATGTCCGGAACCTGAAAGAAGCCGGAACTATCCGCCACATCGGAATGAGTACCCACAATCCCACAGTGGCAAAAACAGCCGCTCTTCATGGCGAAATTGAAATGATTCTGTTCAGCATCAACCCGGCCTTTGACCTTCTGCCTCCAAGTGAAAATCTGGACGATTATTTTGTGGAAAAATACGCGGACGGCCTGAACCGTATTGATCCGGAAAGAGAAGAGCTTTACCGTATCTGCGAACAGGGAAATGTGGGAATCACTGTTATGAAGGGCTATGCAGGGGGAAGACTTTTTGATGCAAAAACCTCTCCCTTCGGCGTTGCGCTTACACCTGTCCAGTGCCTCCACTATGCGCTGACCCGCCCGGCTGTGGCAAGCGTTATGGCCGGTTTCGATTCACCTGAACACGTATATCAGGCAGTTGCCTATGAGACCGCCACAGATGAGGAAAAAGATTATGCAAGCGTACTTGCAAACGCTCCCCAGCATGCCTACGCGGCAGGACAGTGTACCTACTGCGGTCACTGCGCTCCCTGCCCTGCCGGAATCGACATTGCCATGGTGAACAAGCTTGCGGATCTGGCGCGGATGCAGAAGGAGGTTCCCCCCACAGTCCGCGCCCACTATGAAGCACTGGACGCCAATGCCTCCCACTGCCTGGAATGCGGCGGCTGTGAGGAAAGATGCCCCTTCTCCGTACCTGTCATTGAATGGATGCAGAAAACCCGGGAGCTTTTTAGTTAAGACCGTTTAAGTCTGCTACCGGGAACCAGTTACAGCAAACACCCTCCTGTTTGAATGAGTATATTGTTTGTTAGTATTTCATATACATCATTCCGCAGAGGGTGTCTTTGTTTTATGCCATATTTTATATCTGTTCATTTAATTTTTATGTAATGCAGTTATATCCTCATATAATTCCGGGAAAATATTTTTATTGTCTCTGATCAGCCAGCGTTTAAATGCCGCAAAGGAAGAGCTGTCCCTCAGTTCCTTTCTTAAGAGACATCTCAAATCCCCTTTTTCCTGCTCATCCTCTTCTTCCTGATATTCCCGAACATATTCTTTGAACTCAGAAAGCTCTTTTCTCAGTGCCCGTCTTAACACCTTTGCCTCTATCTGTTTTTGAGGAGTTGAACCATAATACACTTCCTGAAGCAGTTTTACCGTATTCTCCGTCTCTGTACGAAAATCCAGACTTTCAAATATCAGTCTCTCTTCTGTTCCAAAATATCCTTTTTTACGAAAAGCAATAAAATCTTCTATGTTTTCTTTTGTGCAATCCAAAATAGGAGTATACTTATCGTTCTTAATGTTATTACAATGCGCACAGGACCAGAAAAGATTGTTCCAATCATATTTTAAATCTACATTTCCATGATGGGGCATTAAATGCTCTATCTGAAACGACGTAGTTTGCTTATTTTCACAGATATAGCATTTTCCATAAAACATTTCCCGCAGGGCCGCATTAACCTCCGGAGTATTATAAGAACTGTTTTTAATTTTTGCAGTCTTAAGAGCTTCAATGGCTTTTATTGTTTTATCTGTTTTTCTGCGTTTAATTTTTATCATAAACCATTTCCTTCAATCTCTTCAAACCGCTCTCTTGCTTCACCGGACAAGCCACGGGGAATATTTTTAAGCTCAATACGCAACTTTGCCCGTTCTGCCCTCTCATCATCAGTGAGTTCTTCCTTTTGTTTCAGATACTGATATCTGCAAATCCTTTCTCTCAGTTTATCAGAATACTCATCCGCATCAAAATATCCCTCTGCCAGTCCCTCTGCAGAATAGGATGACAAATCTTCCATTTCAATACAGCGTTCCAGATCATAAGCTTTAGCATTCGAAACTGAGTTAAGAATGTACGGAGAATGTGTTGTAACAATAAACTGAATCCTCGGAAAGAATTTTATGAGAAATGGCAAAATTTTTCTCTGCAATTCTATATGAAGATGAGTTTCCAGTTCATCGATCAGCACAATTCCCTCTGCATCATAACTACTGAGTTTATTTCCCAGAATCCAGTTCTTATCCATTCTTAACATAAGATCTGAAACTATATGAATTACAGAAGAATATCCATCTGACAATTCATCCAGACCAAACGGCGTTCTTCCCTTCTCACAAATTTTAAAATCATATTCTTTGTAATTATACTCCAGCGTAATTGAGGGAGCATCCAGTAAGGTTTTCAGCGCATCTACAAAGCGATCAAACCAGGCCTGGATTCTTTCCGCATTTTCCAGATCTCCTTCGTTTCTGGCATAAGACTGTTGTGTTTTCAGATGAACCATATATTTGTGCAACAGCTTTCCCGGCTCTGAATTTATGCTGTAAGCTTCATTCAGTTTAATATCCTCCACACCCCGAGAGCGAAGGATTTCTGTTTTTCTGTTTGCCGGAAAGAATGCTGTCACAAATTCCCCCTGACTGTACAGCGCATCCAGATCTTCAGATTCATTAAAGCGGATATCTACACCATCTCTGTATTTTTTTATCAAATCCATCCCCAGATTGTATTGTTGTTTTATTTCATATTTTTCTTTTTCTGTCTGTACCGCCTTCAGGCTTTCCTCCAATTCCAAGCTTTGGGGAATATAAATATCATTTAACCTGTTTAATTTTCCGTCATTAATAGCCTGCAAATACTTTTGAACCGCAAGTAGCAGGGAGGTCTTTCCCGAACCATTTTTACCCGTAATAATCAAGTGCTGTCTGTTTTCTGTATTTAATGAAATTGATATATCTGATAAATGCCGCAGCTGATTAATTTTAATTTCTGTAATATAATGCTGCATCTTCATTCTCCCTTCAGAATTCTATAGTATTCATTATATTTCACTTTTTCAGGTAATTCAATCCCTCTTATTTGTTGTCCGATAATTACATCACACATGTCACGATCCACACGGAAGCTGCCATCCCGGCAAGCGTAGCAACAAGTGCGCCTGCAAGAGTATATCTTGTTTTCTGTATACCCACAGAGCCAAAATACACGCTCATGCAGTAAAACACACTTT
>OLPB01001324.1_pt1 | contig 11337 bp, 8 predicted proteins | sample 1672001 | NCBI WGS metagenome assembly OLPB01 (sample SAMEA3136635, study PRJEB25190) | human gut metagenome | biome: human gut; feature: human-associated habitat; material: faeces | place: Austria | collected 2013 | reverse complement strand
CCCGCGCTACGACCAGACCTCGCGCCGCGGCCAGGTCCCGCGCTCCAGCCGGACCCCGCGCAATTTGCGCACGCGCATCGCAGGAATCGCCGCGGTGCTCGTCCTCATCGCGCTTGTCGGCATGGGAGGGACGGCCCTTTTCCGAGCCATGTCCAAAGGCGGCAATCCCTCGCAGGACAAGCCCGGCAGCGCGCCCATCATAGAAGACAGCACGGCTGGCGGCGGCGCCGGCGAGATCGTCATCGGCCTCAACGGATCCAAAGACACCTATGTGCTCAAGGGAGAGGAATACCTCGAGGCGGGTGCCCATGCCGCCGAGCCCGCCGACGGCTTGCTCAACGCCAAGATTAAAACCTCGGGCAAGGTCGACACCTCCAAACCCGGCACGTACAAAGTGACCTATCGTGTGTCGGACTCGTCCGGTCATACCGCAAAGGCAGTGCGCACCGTGCATGTTGTCGAGTCGATGGAAACCATGCAGGACGGCGTGCCCGTCCTCATGTACCACTACGTATACGACCCCGCAAACCCGCCGGCGGACCTCAACGGCAACTTCATCGCCAGCACCGCGTTTGAGCAGCAGCTCTCTCACCTCAAGGAAAACGATTTCTACTTCCCGTCGTATCCCGAGGTGAAGGCCTTCATCGAGGGGAAGCACAGCCTTCCGGCAAAGAGCGTCGTCCTCACGTTCGATGACGGCGAGATGGGCTTCCTAAACGTCGGTGTGTCCCTGCTCGAAAAGTATCAAGTGCCCGCGACTTCGTTCGTCATCGCCAGCGACGCCGACGCCGCCCAAAAGGTCATCGACCACCGCAGCCCTTACGTCGCCTTCGAGTCCCATTCCTTTGGGATGCACAAACCCGGCGGCAACGTGGGGCACGGCGGCATCATCAGCGCCATGAGCCGCGATGAGATCACGGCAGATCTCAAGCACGCGCAGGAGATCGTGGGCGGGACCCAGGCCTTCGCCTATCCCTTTGGCGACGTCACCGACGACGGCCGCGCGGCTGTGCGAGACGCCGGCATCCTCTGCGCCTTCACCACGCAAAACTCGTGGGCGCATGTGGGCGACGACGTCACCGCCCTCCCGCGCGTGCGCATCTCCGGAGAGTATTCGCTCGATTCGTTTATCGCCCTGGTGAACGGATAGGACGCGCCGGCGGCAGCCAGCAGAAATGAATTCGCCCTCGCGCGTGCCGACTCGCGGGCGCCCGGCGAGCCCATGCTCACCCGACCTGGGTCAGTCCATCACATAACGCTCCAGCATGGACGCGTCGTGGATGACGATGCGGCCGTCGTGCCCGCTCGTCGAAATGACGCCCTGCTCTCTGAAACCGCGTAGGATGCGGTTCACGCTCGTGCGCGACGAGGTCCCGCAGAACTGCGCGATGTCCTCGTTTGTGACATCGAGGGCAATCACGCTCCCCTCGTCGCACGGCACGCCGAAGCGCTCGTTCAGGTCGTACAAGAACCCTCCCACGGCACCGACCTTCCCGTTCATCGTCAGGTAACGCATGCGATAGAGGCTCTCCTCCAGGCTCGCGCGGTAATAGTCCTTCACATAGCCCAGCAGGCGAGAATCCTCATTCACGAACTCCCAGAACCTCACGCGGGGAACCGCCATGTAGATCGCTTCGGGAGATTCCACGCGCACGCTGTAGGGGGATTTCGCACGGCTGCTCACCTCGTCGCGGAGAAGCGAGACGGGGCTCGGACCCTTGATGTAGGAGATGTTGAACCGGGTGCCCTCGCGCAGCGTGACACTCGCCTTGACCACGCCCTCCACAAGAACGAACACGTACTCCTGATCGAAGCCGTAGTACGAGAGATACTCATGGCGAGCTTTGCGCATCTCGTGAAATCCCCGCTCGCGCAAAAAGTCGACGAGATAGTCAGATCTCTCGATCACGCGCACCCCTCCCATACCTGACCTCTGGAAATCGCAACTCTATCGGACTGTGAAGCCGAAGCTGTACCAAATGGTAACAACATAGGTCAGACCGCCCCGATGCCATCACAACCATAGTTACCCCTCGTCCGTACCGGCAATCAACCAAGAGAGGGGCACACATGTTTGATATAGATTTGCCATATGACCGAGGACGGATGCATCTGAGCCTGCCGGATGAAAGCGTCGTCGGCGTGCTCGCGGGCAAACAGGGAGACTTCACGCCCGACGCTGGGCAGGAGGAGCTCGTCGAGCGGGCGCTCGACACCCCTTACGACTCGCCCACACTCGAGCAGCTCTGCCAGGGCAAACGTGACATCGTGATCATCAGCTCCGATCACACGCGCCCGGTTCCCTCACGCGTGACGATGCCCATCCTGCTGCGTCGCATTCACGCGGCGGCACCCGAGGCGCATGTGCGCATCCTCGTGGCGACCGGCATGCACCGTGCGTCCACACATGAGGAGCTCGTGGACAAGTATGGCGAACGCATCGTCGCCGAAGAGGAGATCGTGATGCACGTCGCCACCGACGACGAGGCGATGGTCGCAATCGGGACCCTGCCCTCCGGCGGCGAGTGCATCATCAACCGTATCGCCGCCGAAGCCGACCTGCTGCTCGCCGAGGGCTTCATCGAGCCACATTTCTTCGCCGGCTTCTCGGGGTCTCGCAAGTCGGTGCTGCCGGGCGTGGCCTCCTACAAGACCATCATGTACAACCACAACGGGCAGTTTGTGCACGACCCGCGGTCGCGAGCGGGCATCATCGAGGGCAACCGCGTGCATGACGACATGATGGCCGCCGCCGAAATGGCGGGCCTCGCCTTCATCCTGAACGTCGTGCTGGACGGAGAGCACCATGTCATCGGAGCGTTCGCGGGCGACATCCATGCGGCGCACGAGGCGGGTTGCGATTTTGTGCGCGGGCTCGCCGGCGTGAGCGCCGTGGACTGCGACGTTGCCATCACCACCAACGGCGGCTACCCGCTCGACCAGAACATCTACCAGGCCGTCAAGGGCATGACCGCCGCTGAAGCAACGCTCGGCGAAGGCGGGGTCATCATCGCGGTCGCGGGATGCGCCGACGGCCACGGCGGAGAGGGCTTCTTCAAGAACATCGCGGAAAACGACCCCGCTGCGTTCGAACGCTCCTGCATCGACCGTCCCAAGGACCAGACGCTGCCCGACCAGTGGACCGCCCAAATCTTCGCGCGCATCCTCGCCCATCATCCGGTCATCCTCGTGAGCGACCTGTGCGACCACGACATGATTCGAGCCATGCACATGACGCCCGCAAGCACCGTCGACGAGGCCGTGCAGCTGGCCCGCGAGCTCAAGGGGCCGAACGCGCGCTTCGCCGTCATCCCCGATGGGCTCGGCGTCGTCGTTCAGCGCTAACGACTCGGCCCGCCAAATAAGATCGCCGCCACCGACAGACCAGCACGACACACCACGGCAACGATCGCCTCAGACGAAACGACCACCGAAAGGAACCCCATGATCAACCACCTCTTCGCCGAATTCGCCTCGACCGCCCTCATGATCGTCTTCGGCGTCGGCGTGCACTGCGATATCACGCTCAAGGGCAGTAAGTACCGCGACTCCGGCCACATGTTCGCGATCACCACTTGGTCGTTTGGCATCAGCGTGTGCCTGTTCATCTTTGGCGGCGTGTGCATGAACCCCGCCATGGCCCTTTGCCAGGCGATCGTTGGCCTCATCCCCTGGAGCAGCGTGGCGCCCTTCGCCATCGCCGAGATGCTGGGCGGCGTTGCAGGCGCATGCATCGCATGGCTCATCTACGCAGATGATTTCCGTGCCTCCGAAGGCGAGGTCGACGGCGTCACCATCCGCAACATCTTCTCGACCAACCCCACGCCCGAGTCCTACAACCTGGTGCGCAATTTCTGCATCGAGGCGTTCGACACCTTCGTGTTCCTCACCGGCATCCTCGCGATCGCAGCTCAGGCGGGCGATAACCATCTCGCGCTGGGAATCGGCGTGGGACTGCTCGTCTGGGCCGTGGGCATGGGCTTGGGCGGCGTGACCGGCTTCGCCATGAACCAGGCGCGCGACCTCGGCCCCCGCATCGCCTACCAGCTGCTGCCCATTCGCAACAAGGTGGACAACAGCTGGCTCTACGGCCTGGTGGTGCCCGGCATCGCCCCGTTCGTAGGTGCCGTCGCTGCCGCGCTGTTCACCACTTCCGTGCTCGGAATCGTGTTCTAGCGGAAGCGTTGCCGCATCCCTAAGACGTGGACCGGGGCCGATGGCCTCATCCTCGCGATTGTGCTCCTGGGGATCACGTGCACCCCATCCGCGATAGCCGGCGTCGCGACCGACCTCATCCTCATGGCGTTCGGCCACGCCCAAAACGCCTCGCTGCCGAGCATTTTTCTCTGTCCCATCGTGGGGCTGCTGCTCACGCCCGTCGCCGCAAAGCGCTCGATTTCCCTGCCGCCGGAAATCGGCGACACCCAGATCTAAGGCCGCAGCCCCTCATGGAGCTTTTTCGTATCGATTTGACGATTTGCGTTATAGAGCCCTGGCGTATGTAAGCTTTTCCTGCAAATACACGCACCAAAACATGCTCCATACTCGACCAACCTCCAAATTAGTACGAAAAAGCTCCGCGAGGCTAGGGCGCGCCATCCCGTGGCCGCAGCTCGAGCCCAAGTCGCTCGCACCTCATGCGAAATTCGTCAATCGCCCGGCAGACAACCGCCCCATGCCGTGCATCTGCCCTCAATCTGACGGGCCGCCTGACGTCATCCAACGTGGACCCGTCGCATTTCTGACAATTATTTGTATTGAACATGCAGGTAGAACCGTTAATTTGCCATTAGCTACCGTTCGGGGGAATCCATTGCCCCACAGGCAGACGTCCCTTATCCTGTCCGCCATGACAAAGGTTCTCTGCGACATATCCGCACTGCGGTACTACAGGACACCGCCCCGCTACCTTTATGCCCTTCCCCCGATCCCCGACTTCGATACCCCCTATGGACGAGCCCTGCTCCGTCAAAGCCCGGTCGCGACAGGCATCATACACATCCCGATCCATGCACTGAGCTTCGGGCGCGACCGCCTGACCTCAACGCTTGTGAAACAACATCTGTGGACCAAAGACATGCCCGCGGAGGCGATTGTCGACACGCCGTTCGACGTCTCCGTCACATCTCCTCTCCTTACGCTGCTGATGCTCTCAACCCATCTCGACCCCATCAGCACGGCCTTGCTGATATACGAATTCACCGGTTCGTTTTCGTTTTATTCCCCCAACATTAAAATGGACGACGCCATCTATCAGTCGGTAATACAAAGCGAATTCAAGAGGCTCGATTCCTGGCAATGCATCACCGATACCCAGGGGAAACCTTCAGATTTGTGGACCAGACCGCCCCTTCTCGAATTCGACGATATCCGCTACATCCTCAACGCCGGGAAGGGGATGCGCGGCCGGAACCAACTTGCAAAGGCGATGCGATACGTAACCGGGAAAGTCGCCTCCCCCTTCGAGGCGAAAGCCTCCATCCTTATCGGGTCGCCTCGACGGGTGGGAGGCCTTGGGCTCGGCGGGTTTAAAAACAACCTTGAAATCAAGCTCGATGATAGCGCCCGGCGCATTTGCGGACTGAAAAAGGCGTACGGTGACATCGTGTGGGAGGAGACACCCGATCACCCTATGGTCATCGTGGAATGCCAAGGTGAAATGGTGCACGACAGCCGCGGGAGAGCGCAAGCCGATGACGACCGGGCGCTCGCATTGGAAAGCATGGGCATCGAGGTAATCCGCATCTCCTATAAGCAGATTTCGGACCGTGCGCGTTTCGAGCTGCTCGCACAACGCCTCTCCAACACCCTGAATACAAAGCTGCCAAGTCCCACACCGAGATTGGACCGAAAGCAATCCGAGATGCATGACGCGCTTTTCCGTGCTTGGCCCTTCCACGAAAACCGTCCATCGGGAACAAATCGCTGAGCCCATCTCAGGCTCAGTGAGCTTTTTCGTATCGATTCCTGAATCCGCCTGATATATAACGCTTCGCCCTCCTTAAAACCGCAGGATTCACTCGAGCAATGCGCTCCAGCTACTTTGTGATTCCTCAAATCGATACGAAAAAGCTCATCCAGTTCAAGCAGTTGAACCGGAATGCAGGGCGAATCGGTCGACATAGGGTTAACGTCAACCGATATCCAACGATTCGCCATAGTCTTCTTGACATATGAGCATACGTTCATATAATCATTTGTAGTTGATGTATGAGCATGTGTTCATATGAGAGGAGGTACCATGGATACCCACGAGAACCAGCACTGCCTGAACGCCGGCACCCCGGAGCACACTCTGGACGACGCCGCGGAGTCCCTCCCCGAGGAGGAGCTGCTCTACGACCTCGCCGACCTCTTCAAGGTCTTCAGCGACACCACGCGCATCAAGATCCTCTACGCCCTCATGAACGATGAGAAGAGCGTCAACGAGATCGCCGAGAACCTCGGAGCCTCGCAATCCGCAGTCTCCCACCAGCTGCGCATCCTCAAGCAGGCGCACCTGGTCAAATTCCGTCGCGACGGCCGCAACATCCACTACTCGCTCGCCGACGACCACGTCCTGACCATCCTCGACCAGGGCCTCACCCACATCTGCGAGTAGCCCTCACCTCAATTTAGGGACTGTCCCCAAATTGAGGAGCCGCGAGTAAACGCCCATCCGGGCGATCTCGATAGTTTTCCAAACCAACGGAAAGGAACCCATCATGCGTAAGGTATTCAAGCTCGACGAGATCGACTGCGCCGTCTGCGCCGGCAAGCTCGAGGAGGCCATCAAGAAGCTCGACAGCGTGCAGGACGCCAAGATCAACTTCCTCACCCAGAAGCTCACCCTCGAGGCTGCCGACGAGGACTTCGACGCCGTCCTCGATGCCGTGGTCAAGCTCACCGCCGAGGTCGAGCCCGACTGCGAGATCCTGCGCTAAGACGCGCACGCTGCGCGATGCCCGCCGGCGACGCCGAACGAACCGCGCGCTCGCCGACCGCCCGCCAAGCCCGCACAGATACCTGTGAACCGCCGACGACCGGCGAGCCCCATCGATTGGACCATTCATGAACAAAAAGCAAAAGAAGTGGTTGAAGCGCATCCTGCTCGCACTCGCGCTCTTCTTCACCGTCATGGCGCTCGACGAGCTCGGCGTGCTCGCGGGCATCTTCGGCGAGCCGGGCGCTCTGTACGCGAGCTTCGCGCTCTACCTCATCCCCTACCTCATCGCCGGACACGACGTCCTGCTCAAGGCATGGCGCAACATCCGCCGCGGCGAGGCCTTCGACGAGAGCTTCCTCATGGCCGTCGCCACCATCGGCGCATTCGCCATGATCTTCTTCCCCGAGACCGAACCGCACATGGCCGAGGGCGCTGCCGTCATGCTCTTCTACCAGGTGGGCGAACTGTTCCAAAGCTACGCCGTGGGCAAGAGCCGCAAGTCCATCGCCGCCATGATGGACATCGCCCCCGATTACGCCAACATCGAGCGCAACGGCGCGATTGTCGAAGTCGACCCGGATGAAGTGCAGGTCGGCGACATCATCGTGGTCAAGCCCGGCGAGCGTGTGCCGATCGACGGCGTCGTGGTCGACGGCACCTCACAGCTCGACACAGCCGCCCTTACCGGCGAGTCCGTGCCGCGCCACATCGAGGTGGGCGGCGAGGTCATCTCCGGCTGCATCAACATGACCGGCGTCCTGCGCATCCGCACCACCAAGCTCTTCGGAACGTCAACCGTAAGCCGCATCCTCGAGCTCGTGGAGAATGCCAGCGAGAAGAAGGCCCGTACCGAGAACTTCATCACGCGCTTCGCCCGCGTCTACACCCCCATCGTCACCCTCGCCGCCGTCGCCATCGCCGTGGTCCCGCCGCTGCTGGGCATGGGCGCGTGGGCCGGCTGGATCCTGCGCGGCCTGACCTTCCTCGTGGTGAGCTGCCCGTGCGCGCTCGTCATCTCCGTGCCGATGTCGTTCTTTGGCGGTATCGGTGGCGCGAGCCGCCTCGGCATCCTGGTGAAGGGCTCCAACTATCTCGAGGCACTCGCGCAAGTCGACACGGTCGTTTTCGACAAGACGGGCACCCTCACCTCGGGCACCTTCGGCGTCGTGGGCGTGCACCCGGCAGACGCTATCGACAGCGACCAGCTGCTCGCCATGGCCGCGCATGCCGAGGCGTTCTCCGACCACCCCATCGCCCTCTCGGTCAAGAAGGCGTATCTGGACGAGGCTCCCGCGGATTCGGAGCGCATCATCGACCAAGCGCGCATCGAGGATGCCGCCGAGGAGTCGGGACACGGCGTGAAGGCGACCGTCGACGGACATGCCGTCCTGGTGGGCAACGACAAGCTCATGAGCGCGCACGGCATCTCCTGCTCCGACTGCGAACTCACCGGCACCATCCTGCATGTGGCGATCGACGGCGCCTACGCCGGCCACATCGTCATCGCCGACACCGTGAAAGACGACGCCGCCCAGGCCATCGCCGACCTACACGCCGCGGGCGTGGAGCGCTGCATCATGCTCACGGGCGACCGCGAGGAGGTGGCCCGCTCCGTGGCCTCCGACCTCGGTCTTGACGAGTACCATGCCCAGCTGCTGCCCGGCGACAAGGTCGAGCAGGTGGAGCGCATCCTCGATTCCGCCCGCGGCAACCTTGCCTTCGTGGGCGACGGCATCAACGACGCACCGGTCCTCACCCGCGCCGACGTGGGCATCGCCATGGGCGCCATGGGTTCGGACGCCGCCATCGAGGCTGCCGACATCGTGCTCATGGACGACAAGCCGAGCAATATCGCCCGCGCCATCCGGGTCGCGCGCAAGACCATGCGCATCGTGCACCAGAACATCGTGTTCGCGATCGGCGTGAAGCTGCTCATCCTCGCGCTCGCCGCGGTGGGCATCGCCAACATGTGGCTCGCCGTGTTCGGCGACGTGGGCGTGGCGGTAATCGCCATCCTCAACGCCATGCGCGCGATGAACGTGAAAGATTGCTAGCGACGCGAGAACACGCCCGCATCACCCATATGACGCCCCGTCGATCCCGGCGGGGCGTTTTGCATCGTTGGAGGCCGAATCAGGCCGGCAAACCGCTTTTCGCGAGCACGGCGCCCCTCGTCGAGGGCGCTCGCCCGCCGGCTCCCAGCCATGGCATAATGGTCAATTTGAACACCGATGACGCCCAAATCACGATGGGAGAACCGTGACACCGAGTACTCGCACCGACACCCCGGTCGCACCCGCCGCGCCTCAGGACACCGTCCACCTCACCCCGTACGCGCTGCTGTGCATCGGCCTGCTCATCGCGCTCGGGTTCTCACTCGGCTGCTCAGAGTTCATCGTGATCGGCATCCAACCCGAGATCGCGCGTGATTTCGGCGTTCCACTTTCCCAGGCGGGCATGCTCATGAGCGCGTTCTCCATCACCTACGCCATCGCAACGCCCGTGTTGGCCCTCAGCACCGGCCGCATCCCCCGCCGCACGCTGTTGATCGGCTACTCCATCCTATTTTGCGCTGGCAACGGCGCCGCGGTGCTCGCCACGAGCTTCGAGATGCTGCTTGCGGCCCGTGTGCTCATCGGCCTGGTCTCGGGCGCCCTACTCGCCATCGGCGCGACCTACATCCCCGAGCTCGCCGGCATGAAGCGCATCTCGATCTGCATCTCGCTCGTATACGCCGCGTTCTCCATCGCCATGGTCATCTCTACCTCGGCGGGCAAGTTCATCGCCGCCACCTGGGAGTGGCACTACGCCGTCATCGGCACGCTCGTCATGTCCCTCGTCGTGTGTGCGGCGCTCATCCTCGTGCTGCCCCGCACCGGAGCGACCGATATCCCGGCCACCGCACGCGAGCAGATGCCGCTCCTGCGCGATCCACGCATCATCGCCGGAACCGCCATCTTCATGTTCGGCGTGGGCTCCATCTACGTGTTCTACGGCTACGTAACGCCCTACCTCGAGAACATCCTCGGCATGGGGACCCTTGAGGCGAGCGGGGCGCTCATGGCGTACGGCGGCATGTGCTTCGCCTCCAACCTGCTCAGCGGCTGGTGCGACGCGCGCTTCGGCGTGAAGACCATGCTCGTGAGCTTTCCGATCCAGGCAGTCCTGCTCTTCGGCCTCTGGGCGGTCGGCCCCGCCATGCCCTGGGCCCTCGCGATCATCCTCGGCATCGCCCTCACCATGTACGTGGTGAGCACGCCGTGCATCTCGCTGTTCATGACCACCGCCGCCGAGGAGTACCCGCAGGCACTCACGCTGGCAAGCTCGCTGGAGCCCACGGCGTTCAACGTGGGCATCGCCTTCGGCACCGCCGTGGGCGGCGCGGTCATCTCCGGGCCCGGCATGCCGTACGTGGGCCTGGTGGGCGCTGCGTTCTCGCTTGTCGCATGGGCGCTCGCGGCGCTCACCGTGCGCCTCGCCACCAAACGGCGGTAAGAGCCTCGGCTGCGGCAGCGAAGACCCGGCTACGCCATCCCCGGATACAGCGGATGCGCCTCGAGCAGGGTTTCCACGCGCTTGCGCACGCACATGCGCTCCCTCGCGTCTTGCGGGGCAAACACCACGCGCGCGATAAGGCCGCCGATCTCATGGAACTCCTCGGCCGTGAAGCCACGCGTGGTGGCCGCGGCGGACCCCACGCGGATACCGCTCGTCACGAACGGGGAACGCGTCTCGCCGGGGATCGAGTTCTTGTTGACGGTGAGCCCCACCGCATCGAGCAGCGTCTCGGCATCCTTGCCCGAGATGCCCGCGGGCGTGAGATCGACCAGGCACAGGTGGTTGTCAGTCCCACCGGACACGAGTCGCAGGCCGACTGCCGCCATCCCCTCGCCAAGTGCCGCGGCATTCTCGACCACATGGTCGATATACGTCTTGAACTCAGGGCGCAGGGCCTCGCCGAATGCCACCGCCTTGCCCGCGATCACATGCATAAGCGGACCGCCCTGCGTACCGGGGAACACCGCCTTGTCGATCGCGCGGGCGAGATCGTCATCGTTGGTGAGGATAAAGCCGCCGCGCGGGCCGCGTAGGGTCTTGTGGCTCGTCGAGGTGACGACATCGGCATGCGGAAAGGGCGAGGGATGCGCGCCCGTCGCGACCAAACCGGCGATATGCGCCATATCTACCATGAGGCGGGCACCCACACCATGCGCGATGGCGGCGATGCGCTCAAAATCGATGATGCGCGCATAGGCGGAGGCACCGGCCACGATCAGCGCCGGGCGCTCAACCTCGGCCAGGCGCTCGAGCTCGTCATAGTCGATGGTCTCGGTCTCGAGAGACAAGCCGTAGGGGGCGAAGTTGTACAGCTTGCCCGAGAAGTTCACCGGGCTGCCGTGGGTGAGATGGCC
>OLPB01001323.1_pt1 | contig 11348 bp, 13 predicted proteins | sample 1672001 | NCBI WGS metagenome assembly OLPB01 (sample SAMEA3136635, study PRJEB25190) | human gut metagenome | biome: human gut; feature: human-associated habitat; material: faeces | place: Austria | collected 2013 | reverse complement strand
TAAACCCTGTAGCAATAATTAGGTCAAAGTGTTATAAAAAAGCTTGACCACAACAGCTGGTACAAAAAGTGATTTTATGATTGATACAGAGAATGACCGTTTGGAAACAAAATTATATGAAAATATAAAATTAAAGATGAACCGAACAACAGGATTAAGTGAGCTGAATGCTTGGCGAAATTCATTAAAAGAAATGTATATTACATTGAATGATTCTGATATTCCAAAGGATGCAGGTGTGGCGATTGAATATAATATTCCACAGACTTCAAAACGAATAGATTTTCTTATTTCTGGTTATGGATTGAATGGAAAAGGAAATGTTGTTATTATTGAATTGAAACAATGGGAAAAATTAACAGCTATAGATGGTCAGGATGCAATTGTTGAAACCTATACGGGCGGTGCGAACCGAAGAGTTGTACATCCATGTTATCAAGCTTGGTCTTACGCAGCTTTAATCAGGGATTACAATGAATATGTTCAGGACAATGAAATCGGTCTTCATCCCTGTGCGTATCTTCATAATTATCCAAGAATAGAAAATGATCCATTGGATAAAGAACAATATCAGGATATTATGGAAGAGACGCCTGCATTTACTTATGGGCAAAGGGAAGCTCTTCGTACATTTATCAAAAAGCAAATTGTAACGGGCGACAAAGAGGACACACTGCTGAAAATTGAACACGGAAAAATTAAACCTTCTAAGCAACTTCAAGATGCACTTGTAAATATGCTTAAAGGGAACCAAGAATTTGTTATGCTGGATGAACAGAAGGTCGTATATGAGAGCATTCTTGAGTATTCTTGTCAGTGTCAAAAAGATGGAAAGAAAAGAACGATTATTGTTGAAGGTGGTCCTGGGACCGGAAAAACAGTCATTGCAATTAATCTACTGACTGAACTCACAAATCAAATGCAATTTGTTCAATATGTTTCAAAAAATGCTGCACCGAGAACGGTTTATCAGTTTAAATTAAAGGGGCATATGAGAAAGAACAGTGTAGATAATCTCTTTAAAAGTTCTGGAAGTTATACAGAAGCACCAAGAAATTCAGTTGGAACATTACTGGCTGATGAAGCACATAGGTTAAATGAAAAATCCGGTATGTTCCAAAATATGGGAGAGAATCAGGTGAAAGAAATTATTCACGCCGCTGCTTGTAGTGTGTTTTTTATTGATGAGAGTCAGAGGGTTACATTATCAGATATTGGGAGTGTAGCTGAAATAGAAAAGTGGGCAGCTTTGGAAGAATCAGAAGTTATTAAAATGCAACTGATTTCTCAGTTCCGTTGTAATGGTTCTGATGGATACTTGGCATGGCTAGATCAGGCGCTGGAAATCCGTGAAACAGCAAATTATGATCTTGACGGAATTGATTACGATATTCGTATCTGTGATACACCTGAAGAAATGGAAGCAATTGTGCTTGAAAAGAATCGCGCCAGAAATAGAGCAAGAATTCTTGCAGGTTATTGTTGGAATTGGCCGAAGGCTACCAGAAACAATACAAATTTCCATGATATTGAGATTGGAGATTATTCCATAAGCTGGAATCTAAATGGTGGAGATGCCTTTGCAATCAGTGATGAGTCAGTTCATGAAGCCGGATGTATTCATACATCACAAGGATTAGAATTCGATTATACAGGTGTTATTATTGGGAATGATATGCGATTTGAAAATGGGAAAGTGATTACAGACTATACAAAACGTGCAAAGACTGATAATTCCTTGAAAGGAATAAAAACACTAGCGAAGAAAGATAAAGAAAAAGCAGATCAGGTTGCAGATGAAATTATAAAAAATACATACAGAACACTCATGACCAGAGGTATGAAAGGCTGTTATGTATATTGCACGGATGCCGCTTTGGCACAATATTTTAAGAAACTGTTAAAACAAAAATGATAAAAGGGTAAAGATTTATGAAAGAAAAAACAATAGAGCGTATTCGAAAATTTACAGAAGAGCGGGATTGGGATCAATTTCATAGTCCGGCAAATCTTGCAAAATCGATTGTGATTGAGGCGGCAGAGTTGTTGGAGTGTTTCCAATGGAGTGATACAGAGTATGATCTGCAGCATATAAAAGAAGAGCTGGCAGATGTACTTGTTTATTCACAAAATCTTCTTGATAAATTGGAGCTTGATGCAGATGAAATCGTGAATATGAAGATAAAACAGAATGAAGCAAAGTATCCGATAGATAAAGCAAAAGGAAATGCGACGAAATATACGGAGCTGTAGTCTGCTTATTATCAAAGGTGTGAATTGGAAGAAATTGGCCGTGTCGTTTTGAAACGGGGATAGTTTATTGATTTTTTAGGAAGAAGATTGTAGGCTCTGTTGAGTGTGGTGTTGTTACTTTCATCTGCCACGGCAATATATAAACATTAGTCAATAATCCCTTTATTTATGCGGTATATAGGCTAGTATATAATCGAATTTACACCTTTTGTTAAAGACCGTCTGGTAGCTAAATACTTGTTGCATTATCTAAAAATTCTTCAAACAAACGCCTTTTTATTCTCATATGTGTCCCTACTTCAAGAACGAAGGAAGCAGTTTGATTTTCGTTGATTATCTGTCGAAGTCTTTTTTCATTACCACATTCTCATATAGTATTCGATAATAAAATTGATGGCTTTTTACTTGAGTTAGTGGCTTAAAAATGGTATAATCCACCTGTACAATCAAACAGAAGTCGGATGCAAGTTTCGCCTTACGCCCTCCAGTCTTTAGAAAGGAGGGTGATGCCCATGACTACAATGGAAGTACTAACTTTACTGATATTAGTTTTTGCGGCTCTGACCTACATAGATAATCATAATAAGAAATAAGCATCCCAACCGTCCAAAGTAAGATGCTTATTTCTTTTTAATATTCAAATTATCGAGGGCAACCGAAATTTGCATTCGGTCATCTTCTAATTAGATTATACACTAGGACTCTTGAAAAAACAATAATTGCTAAATAAATCTTGTATTGCCTACTCTATTGTATATTATTTTCTTTTATCCATTGAGCCATTTCATCTGATTTAATATTATTTTTCTTCACCCATTGCAGTGCTTCATCAAAATATTTAATATAGTTATCAAGATTTTTAGTAATGTAAGAAATAAATATATTGCGATAAATCCTCTTTAAATCCCCATTTTCTCTCAATTTAGTAATTATATATTCTTTCAATTTTTTATCCTGCATTGAAGGTATTTTTATCGCATCTTTAAACACAGCCTCATATATTTTCTTAAGATTCTCCACTTTTTTTGCTACCAAAATCGTTTCTGCACATTGTACTAAAATGGCTAAGTAGGGAATGAACCCTAAGACATTAGAACATCTAATGGGACATTCCGATATAAGTACTACTCTAAATGTATATACACATGAAGACTTTACTGGTGCAGAAGAAGAGTTAAAGCGACTAAGTATAATATAATTGCCGATTTCCCAAAATAGATTATATAAAAAAGCCCAGGTGTAAATCTTAAAAATTTACACCGTTTTTTACACCTTTTCGCGGTCATAATATGCTATATTATACTTAGATATCCCAAACAAATTTTTTAACAATGTGTCAAAAAGTAACTAAAAATCACTAAATATTAAGAAATGCGAGGTTATAAAAGTTATGATTAAAGTATTATTCATATGCCATGGAAATATATGTCGCTCTCCGATGGGTGAATTTATTTTAAAAGATATGGTTAAAAAAAGAGGATTAGAAGATTCTTTCCAAATCTCTTCTTGTGCTACTAGTCGTGAAGAAATTGGAAATCCGATGCATCCGGGGGCGAGGGCAAAGCTTGATGCAATGGAAATTCCTCATACAAAGAGGCAGGCAAGACAGCTGACGAAACAGGATTATGAAGTTTATGATTATCTGTTATGCATGGATAAATGGAATATCAATAATGTAAAACGCATTATTAATCATGATCCGAAGCATAAAGTGCATCTTTTACTGGAATTTGCAGGGAAGAAAAGGGATATTGCAGACCCATGGTATACGGGTAATTTTGATGAAACTTACGAAAATCTCATTGAAGGCTGCGAGGCGTTTCTCGAAGAGCTAGGTGTATAATTAATATTTTATGAGAATATTTTTCACTATGCAGGATATATGAGATTGTGTTAAACTAACAACGAAAGATTTTAATATAAAATACATGAATGAGGTATAAAGGGAGGATTTTACAAATGAACAGAGCAGAAAGAGCCGCAGAATATCATAAAAAAGGATATAATTGTGCACAGGCAATCGTATGTGCATTTTGTGACAAAGTAGGACTAGATGAGGAAACGGCATTCAAGGTATCAGAAGGTCTTGGTCTTGGTGTCAGTGATACTTACGGAACTTGTGGAGCGGTGACAGGAATGACTCTTATTATGGGAATGGCGAATAGTTGTGGCGATTTGGAAGCGCCAGTTTCTAAAGCAGATACTTATAAAAAAGTAAGAGAATTAAATGATAGTTTCCGCAAGAAAAATGGTTCTACAATTTGCCGGGAATTAAAAGGAATGGATACAGGCAAGGTACTTCGTTCTTGTCCTGGCTGCATTGAAGATGCTGCCAAAATATTGTCTGAAAAATTAGGTGAATAGTTTCTATTTATTAATAAAATTAACCAAACATGAGCTTTTTAATTATTTTCTCTTGAAAAAAGATTAAATATATGATAATATTCGAAGCGTGACAAGGGTGTCTGAAGTATAATAATTATACTTTAGGCGCCTTTTTTATTTTCCGGAATATTTTTTAATTAATGATGAATCATCAAAGAAAGAGAGGAAAGGACATAAATAATTATGAATACAGGAGATACAGCTTTTATGATGATATGTGCAGCGCTTGTCTTTTTTATGACACCGGGGCTTGCATTCTTTTATGGTGGTTTAGTTCGAAGAAAAAATGTTTGTAACACAATTATGGCATGTATTGCTATTATGGGGCTTTCTGTTGTAATGTGGACGCTTTTTGATTATTCGTTAGCTTTTGGAGGAAATCATGCAGGGATTATCGGTGATTTCCGCTGGTTTGGTTTAAATAATGTTGGAATGAGCGCAGAACCTTATGCAGATAGTATTCCTCATCTTGTATTTTGTGCATTTCAGATGATGTTTGCTATGATTACACCGGCTTTGATCACTGGTTCCTTAGTTGGTCGTATGAAATTTAAAGCATTATTTCTTTTTGTAGCAATATGGTCAGTTATTGTCTACTATCCTATGGCACACATGGTGTGGGGCGAGGGAGGATTTCTTGCGGCAATCGGCTCGGTTGACTTTGCCGGCGGAGATGTTGTTCATATCAGTTCAGGAGTAAGTGCCTTAGTACTTGCCATTATTCTCGGAAGAAGACGAGGCTATGAACATACAACTTATCGAATCCACAATATCCCTTCTGTTGTCCTTGGAGCAACGCTCCTTTGGTTTGGCTGGTTTGGTTTTAATGCAGGCAGTGCATTAAAAGCTGACGGACTGGCAGCGCACGCATTTATGACTTCGGCTATTTCTGCAGCAGCAGCTCTTCTGTCCTGGATGTTTATTGATGTAGTAAAAAACAAAAAAACGACATTAGTTGGTGCTTCTACAGGATTAGTTGTAGGACTTGTCGCTATCACACCTGGAGCAGGATTTGTTCCAATATGGGCATCCTTTATTATCGGTGCGTTAGTCAGTCCAATCTGTTACTTCGGTGTAGGGTTTATCAAGAAAAAATTAAAGATAGATGATGCGTTAGATGCTTTTGGATGTCATGGTATTGGCGGAATCTGGGGTGGTATTGCAACTGGTATTTTTACTAAGTCTTCCATTAATCCTGTCGCAAAGTGGGATGGTCTGATTTATGGAGATTATCATTTATTTGCTGCACAGATTATCGGAATTATACTTACGATTGCCGTTGCTGTTGTCGGTACATTAATTTGTGTTGCAATTGTCAGAATATTTACTCCATTACGTGTGAGTGTTCGTGAAGAACAGGTTGGTCTTGATATTTCTGAACATGGAGAGAGCGCTTATCCATCCTTTAACGGACTTGACCAGTAATATAAATACTATTCATATGCAATTTCAGAAAAACAGGAGGAATAGAAATATGATGATAAAAGTTGAGGCTTATGTCAGAGAAGATAAATTTGAAGATGTAAAAGCCGCTTTAAATGCGATTGGTGTAAATGGTCTTACTGTATCCCAGGTAATGGGATGCGGTATCCAGCGAGGATATAAAGAAATTGTTCGTGGTATGCAGGTTGATATGCAGATGCAGCCTAAAATTAAGTTTGAAATTGTTGTTTCTTCAGAAGAATGGGAAGCAAAAACGATTGAAGCGATTGAAAAAGCTGCCTATACAGGAGAACCTGGCGATGGTAAGATATTTACGTATGAGATTCGTCATGCTCAAAAGATTCGTACGAAAGAAACTGGATATGATGCGATTCAGGCAACAGAATAATAAGAATAATAATAAAAAAGGGCTATCAGAAAATAGATAGTTCCTTTTTATTGTGAGTAAAATGATTATTAATAGATTTGGATTCATCAAGATAAAACATCATATGGATTTCAAAATTTGTTTTTTTGCGCTATAATATAGTCTGTTCTATTTGTACAGAAAAAAACGAATTATTTATGAAGATTTTGAAAAGAAAAGGAAAAAAAGATGAAATATTTAAAACCATATTTTTATGATAAGTTTATCTGCACAGCAGGAGATTGCCCAGATACCTGCTGTGCAGGATGGCAGATTATGATCGATGAAGAATCTTTGGAGCGTTATGGAAGAGAGGCAGGTGAATTTGGAAGACATCTGCGTAATTCAATTGATTGGGAAAAGGAGTGCTTTTATCAGAATAACCGTCGGTGTGCGTTTTTAAATGAGGAAAATTTGTGTGATCTTTATAAAGCATTAGGACCCGATGCACTCTGTGATACCTGTAAATCCTATCCAAGACATACGGAAGAATATGAAGGGCTTAGAGAATTATCCTTATCACTTTCTTGTCCGGAAGCAGCAAAAATCATTTTGTCCTGTAAAGAACCTGTTCGATTTCTAGAAGAAGAAACAGATGAGGAAGACGATTTTGAAGAGTTTGATTTTATGATGTTTTCCCAGTTAGAAGATACTAGAGATGTTCTGTTTTCTATTTTGCAAGATCGTTCTATTTCATTGACGCTCCGTATGGAAGTTTGTGAACAGCTGGCAGAAAGTTACCAAATCTGTATGGAGGAACAGCGAGAATTTGATATTGATAATCTTTTGCGAGAATGTAAGCGTTATCAGAAAGAAGGCCATTTGCAGGAATTCATATTGAAATGCCTTGCAGGAAAGGGGGTTAATGCCGCATCTCTTCATCAATGGGAACGGCAAAAAGAAGAATTACAGATTCTTCGGCATCTGGTACGCCTGCGTCCGGAATGGAATCAAGTGATTGATGGGGCTGATAAATGGCTTTATAAGACAACCAAAGAGAATTATCATCAAATTTGTAATGAATTTCACGAAATGTATGGTTTGTTGAGTATTCATAAAGAAGAGTGGGAAAATATAGGCGAACAATTGCTGCTGTTCTTTGTTTATACATATTTTTGCGGAGCTGTTTACGATGATATGGTTTGTTCTAAAATGGAACTGGCATTATTTTCCGTTCGCTGGATTCAGGAATTTTTAATCGTTCGTTGGTTAGAGAATGGAAAAAAACTTTTCATGAAAGATGTGGAAGAAATCTCCTGGCGATATGCGCGAGAGGTTGAACATTCAGATGAAAACTTAAATACATTAGAAGACTGGCTGTTTGAAAAATATGCACCAAAAGGCTGTATAAATACAGATGGCTGTGATATATTGTAATAAATAAATGGAGGCAGAATTATGTTAAATAATAAAAAAAAGAGATCAAATCTTGAGATGTTTATGAAGCTTATAACAGGATATTTTAATAATAAAGAGCAGTTTGAAGAGATGCAAAAAGTGGGAAAAATATATCCATATGCCGAGCATGTTAATACAGTCTGTAATGACAAGATTAAAAATCTTCCAGTGGATTTTCAGGGAAAGTTTCTTGTAGAAGAAAGCTATTATGAAACAAATGGAAAGAAACATGCATCTCCCCATATTTTTTTATTTACAGAGGAAAAGGAAGGAATTTTACTTTCATCTTATGAAATACCGGCGGAAGCAGATAAAAATACATTTACGTATGATTCCATGCTGCCGGTAGAATATAGTGAATTGAAGAAGTCGGAAAAATTTACACCGGCATTATATGTTGAAAATGATGGTATTTGGGAAGGTGGAAGTACAAGCCAGTTTACACCGGTTATGAAGTTTAAATTGTGGGAACGTTTTTCAGAGACGGGTTTGGAAGTAGCCGAGAGTATGGAAGTAAATGGAAAAAGGACATTTGGATATGATGTTCCAATTCTTTATAAGCGTGCATAAAGAATGTAATAATAATTTGGAACCATTTGCATAAAGAGAGATATTATAACGACAAGTAGATAAAGAAAATCAAACGTAGTAGTGTATAAAATGAACCCGGTAAAAATCAGGAAACTTTGCCCCTTTTCTTTTTTACAAAATTAGTATATGATGATACAAGATATTTGAAATGAGGTGAAGAACAATGATTTGTAAGAATTGTGGCGCACAGACAGAGGGAAACTTCTGCAATAACTGTGGAGCTCCACTTCCGAAAGAAGTAGCAGGTAATAATGAATCTATGGATGCAGAATATAAAGTGTATAATGAAGAAGATGCGCAAAAGGAGAATCAGCAGCAGAAGAATGTAAAAGTTACAATTAAAAATAAAAGAGGAGGTTCTTCAAGAAATACAAGAACCACCCAGACAAAAAGAAAGCGCCGCTCCGCTTTAAGTGCTGGTGGAGATGCTGTATCAAGCGCGGCTTCTACAGCCGGAACTGTTGTAGGAAAGAGTGTAAAAACAGCCGGAAATCTGCTTTTTACAGGACTTCATTGGCTCTGTGCACTTCTGATGCTTGGAATTGTACTGCAGATTTTTAGAAATGTCTTCAATTATACAAGCATAGGCGCAATTATGGAACTTCCTTCCTCCAGAGATATTAATGGTATTATATTTGTTGGAGGCAGTGCCTTTTTCATTCTTTTTGGAATTATCGAAGCCTTATGGATTTTAGGTTCTAAAAAAGTAATGGATATGGGTGTTCTTAGAAATATTGACACCGGAAGAGGCATTTTTGCCTTCGGATTATTTCTAATTATTACGATATTTGCCCCATTTATTGATGGCTTTCTTTCCCTTGGATATAACGGTATAGAAGGTGAGGGTGGACGATGGATCTTAGATGCTTTTACAGGAAGTAAGACGATACTTACTTTTGCGGCAGCTGGATTAATCCTTTCCTTTGTTCGAAAGATGAGGGGAAGCATCAGAGGAATGATCGCATAGATAAAAGGATTCTGTTTTTAAATTTTAAAATCAGAATGCACTGATTTGCATATTAATAAATAAAACAGGTGTGGCAAAGTGTATTGGAACGTGTTATGAGTAAATATTATCCAGATATCAGTCATTATCACCCGGTACGAAACTGGGATACTGTTAAGAGAAGCTGTCCCTTTCTTATTATGAAAGCGACACAGGGGATTTCCTATATTGACAAAACATTATACACTAATATAAAAGAATGTGAAAAAAGAGGAATTCCATATTGGTTGTATGCATTTCTAAACCGAGGAAAAGAAGTTGACCAAACCAGATTTTTAGTCGAAATCTGTAGAGAACGAATAGAAAAACATTTTGTAGGGTATGTGCTTGATGTGGAATCAGGCAATGCAGAAGCAGATATAGAAAAATCTCTCGATTTTTTAAAGAGACAACGACATAAAATGATGCTTTATACGATGTACTCAGAGTACGAAATGTATAAACAAGTAATTTACAGACGACCAAAGAATTGTGCGTGGTGGGAAGCTCGTTATGGATTAAATAATGGAAAATATAATCCTCACTACGATGTTCATAAGGGAGCAGACCTGCAGCAATTTACGTCTAATGGATTTTGTCCGGGAATATCCGGAAGAGTTGATTTAAATCGGATTACAGACCAGGGAAAGAGTGAAAGATGGTTTCGTAATTCTGGAAAACGTAATTAAAATAAGAACTGCCTGTCATAGTAACTATAAAGATAGCCGCTATGACAGGCAGTTCTTATTTTTTTCTTTTGATTCCTTATAGGAACGCGTTTGATACCAGATTGCTACACGCCTTATCGCAATCTTCAAAAATAGTTAGATTGCGATATCTCCTACTCCGTTTAAAATGAGTCTTGGGCGATATGGAAATTCTTTTATGTTTTCTCTTGTGGAGACACCGGACAATACTAAAGCGGTATCGAGTCCGGTTTCGATACCGGCAATGATGTCAGTATCCATTCGATCCCCAATCATTACTGCCTCCGAAGAGTGCACACCTAAAATTTGTAAACCGGTACGCATCATTAATGGATTCGGTTTACCGACATAATAAGCCTTTTTTCCTGTAGTTGCTTCAATCGGTGCAACAAAAGCACGACAGGCAGGCGCGATACCGCCCTCAATAGGACCGGTAATGTCAGTATTTGTTGCAATTAATCGAGCTCCTTTATTTACAAGATTCATGGCGGTAATAATATGTTCATAACCATAAGTTACAGTTTCTCCTACAACAACATAATCCGGATCCACATCATTAATTGTAATTCCGGCATCATATAAAGCATTATAAAGTCCATGATCTCCAATCACATAAGCGCTGCAGCCCGGAGCCTGAGATTGTAAAAACTTCGCTGTAGCTAATGCACTTGTGTAAAAATGTTCCTCCCCAATATCCAATCCCATACGATATAATTTATTCTGTAATTCTTTGGGCGAGCGACTGCTTGCATTTGTAAGAAAAAGAAATTGTTTTTCCTCTTTTTGTAACCATTCAACAAACTCTTTTACACCCGGAAGAAGTTGATTTCCATGATAAATTACACCATCCATATCGCAGATAAAGCCTTTTTTTGCTCTTAAACTTTCCATAGCTGTTTATTCTCCTTTTTACAATTATAACCTGTAAATATTTTCAATTCTTAAATATAGTCTTCAAGCGTATTGTAACGATTTATTTCGTTGTTGTAAAGTGAAAAACGAGAAAATAACACTATTTTCAAACATTTTACAAAAGACATACGTGTTTTATATACAAATACTTGGTTTAAGATTTTATATATGCAACAAATTTCATTTATAAATATATATAGAAAATAATTTTATTTTTCTGTTGACATAATTCTTTATAGATGATATGATTACAACAAGATGAAACAAA
>OLPB01001314.1_pt1 | contig 11481 bp, 9 predicted proteins | sample 1672001 | NCBI WGS metagenome assembly OLPB01 (sample SAMEA3136635, study PRJEB25190) | human gut metagenome | biome: human gut; feature: human-associated habitat; material: faeces | place: Austria | collected 2013 | reverse complement strand
AGACCGAATGTAAAACGATAATCTGGCCCGGATTGTTTTCAGGTGGGTCGCTAGAAGCTGCTGGCAACAGCAGAATTAGACAGATGATCATTCATGACATAACCCGGCTTATCGTCCGGCTCTTTTTTGATGAATTCAACGGGACGCTCCCGAAAAGATAAATAAGCCATATCTGTGACTTTAGTCGTTGCGAGAAGTAGGCTTCTAGGAAAAGCCCGGAAGTAAAGTATTGATTTTGACTCAGTTGTACAAAACACAAAGGTGTCAAAATCAATACTTTACTTCCGGGCTTTTCTAACGTTTTGTTACATTCTCGCAACTTCCAGGCCACAGATATGGCTTATTTATCTTTTCGGGAGCTGACTTTGGATGGATTTTGTATATAAAAAAGAGTCGGTGGGGTTGGCTCTATATTCCACTATGTCTCTACTACTCCAATCTTTTCCCAAAATTCATCTACTCTAAACCTTTTTCTATCGCCAATACCTCCAGCTTTCTTCCCCTTCTTCTTCAAGAACCTAAAATAATTTATCAAAAAATAAATTCTACTTTTGCTCCAGCAACCAAGAAACAGCTCCCCAAGAGAGAAGATACCCTATATTTGTGGCCTTAGAACGAGGATTGAATGCGAGCGCGTATAAGCGAGCATTCAACCCGCAAGTGATAGAGTCACAAATATAGGGTATCTTCTCTCTTGGGGAGCGTCTCTACTTGCCTGCGGCAAATCAGAATTAGTTATTTGAGGTTCTGAATCTCCATTGGGTCATAGGTAGTCATCTGATATACATAGTAATTCAGCCAGTTGGTATACAACGTATTCGCATGGCATCTCCACGACTTCACCGGTCCGAGTTCTGGTTTATCGTCTTTGTAGTAGCGATTTGGAAATGGAACATTGTCCATTCCTTTAGCAAGATCACGTTTGTATTCGCCATCAAGAGTCAGTACATCATATTCTGGATGTCCTGTGACAAAGATTTGACGTCCTTCTTTTGCTATGATGATGAATGGACCTGCTTCTTCGGAGTCCGCAAGAATTGTAAGTTCCGGATTTTTTTCTACGTCCTCTCTTACAATCTGTGAATGTCTGGAGTGAGGTGCATTGAACACATCATCAAATCCACGAATCAGCGGGGTCTTTCTATGTATAGTGTGATGCTGGAAGATTCCGAAAATCTTTTCGTCTAACAGTTCTTTTCTCACACCGTAATGATAGTAAAGGCCTGCCTGTGCTGCCCAGCAGATATGAAAGGTCGATGTTACATGTGTTTTTGACCATTCCATGATTTCTACGAGTTCCGGCCAGTAGTCTACTTCCTCAAAATCGAGAGTTTCTACTGGTGCGCCGGTAATGATAAGTCCATCAAAGTACTGCTGCCTGATTTCCGGGAAAATGGTATAGAATGTTTCCATATGGGTCTGGGATTCATTCTGTGCATCGTGTGTTTCTGTTTTTAAGAAAGTGATGTCTACCTGTAACGGCGTGTTAGAAAGACTCCTTAAAAGCTGAAGCTCCGTTGCCTGTTTGGTAGGCATCAGGTTCATGATAATGATTTTCAATGGACGAATATCCTGTTTTAAGGAACGCTCGTAGTCCATTACGAAAATATTTTCATGTTCCAGTATTTTTTTTGCTGGCAAATCAGCATTTATTCTGATTGGCATGTATTTTCATCTCTTTTCTAAATAATATATAAGCATTTTATTCAATCATTGAAAGAAATTCTTCTTCTGTAATCACAGGGATTCCGAGTTCTTTTGCCTTTTTGTTTTTGCTTGAAGAAGACATGTTGTCATTATTGATAAGATAATCTGTCTTTTTAGAAACGGAACCTGTTACTTTACCACCGAGACTTTCGATTTTTTCCTTCAGTTCTTTTCGGTTTGCGAAATGCTCTACTGTTCCGGTAATAACAAATGTCTTGTCTAAAAGGCTCTGTTCCTGCTCGCCTCCTGCCGATACATTTTTCTCTTCAAAATGTAAATATGGCAGAAGTTTTTCAAGAAGCTTCTGATTGTGTTCGTTCTCAAAATAGTCGTGTACGCTTGTTGCAATCACTTCACCGATTCCGTCAATCTGTGTCATTTCTTCTACGGATGCTCCACGGAGATTTTCTAAAGAGTTTCCAAAATGACGGCATAAAAGCCTGGCATTTGAACTTCCGACATTTAAGATTCCGATTCCATAAACGAACCGGAACAACTGTGTATTCCTTGATTTTTCAATAGACTGCATCAGATTATTATACGACTTCTCGCCGAATCCGTCCATAGCAATGATTTGTTCTTTATACTGTTCTAAGTTGTACAAATCATTTAATTCGGATAAAAATCCCTGCTCAATCATTTTCATCAATGTTGCTTCAGATAACCCGTCGATATTCATCGCATCACGGCTTACATAATGAGAAAAGAGCTTCACTTTTTTTGCACTGCAATATGGATTTACACAGTAAAGTGTCTTGACATTATTCTCTATGCGAACTTCTGTCGCACCACCACAGGCCGGGCAATGCTCTATCGGCTGGCAGGTACCGCTTTTGGTAAGATTCTCCGCAATCTGCGGGATAATCATATTGGCTTTATAGACCTTGATATGGTCATTTTCACCAAGTTCTAATCCTTCCATAATACTGATATTATGGAGACTTGCACGGCTTACCGTTGTTCCCTCAAGCTCTACTGGCTCAAACACGGCAATCGGATTAATAAGACCGGTTCTTGACGGACTCCATTCAATGTGTAAAAGCCTGGTCTCTGCTTCTTCGTCTGCCCATTTAAAGGCAATCGAATTTCGCGGGAACTTCGCTGTTCTTCCAAGAGAAATTCCATAAGCGATATCATCATAAATAAGAACAAGTCCGTCAGATGGAAAATCATTTTCCACAATCTTTTCGGAAAAGTTCTGAATCTCCCCCATAATATTCTCTCTGTCTACCCTCTTATATGGTACAATCTCAAATCCAAGATTCTGTACCCAGAGCATATTGCTTTCCACAGAATTCTCCAGTTCTCTTCCTTCTGCTTTTACAAGGGCAAATGCAAAGAAAAAGACATTTCTCTTTGCGGTCACTTCGTTGTTAAGCTGGCGGACAGAACCGCTGCATAAATTACGAGGGTTCTTATAGCGGGCATCCACGTCCTCGATGCCTTCGTTAATCTTTTTAAAATCCGAATATTTAATAACCGCCTCACCACGCAGAACAACCTCACCTGCAAATGGAATCTTTGCCGGAAGATTTTTAAATACTCTGGCATTATTGGTAATAACCTCGCCTACAACACCATTTCCTCGTGTAACTGCCTTTTGCAAAACGCCATCACGATAAGTCAGCACCACCGTAAGTCCATCCATTTTCCAGGAAAGAAGGCCTTCTTTTTCACCAAGCCAGTCTCTTAATGCTTCTGGACTCTTTGTCTTATCAAGAGAGAGCATCGGGCTTTCGTGTGTCTCTTTTTCCAGCTCACTGAGTACTTCATAACCGACATTTTGTGTAGGACTCTGGCTCATCACGATACCAGTCTCTGCCTCTAATGCCTGTAATTCATCATATAATTCGTCGTATTCTTTATTGGAAAATAATTCCCGGTCTTCCTGATAGTATGCCTTAGAAGCCTGATTCAGCACTTCTACAAGTTTCTTCATTCTCGCCTGCTTATCCATGATAAACTCCTCCCGGTTTTCTTCCAGCAAGTTTTTCAAGCTTAGAAAGCTCCTCCCCGGTAATCTCCCGATACTTTCCTGTCGGCAGACTTCCCAGATGAATATTCATAATACGAAGACGCTTTAACTCTCTTACACGGTAACCACATGCCTCACACATACGACGAATCTGGCGATTTAAGCCCTGCGTGAGAATAATGCGAAATGTATACACGCCCGTTCTTTTTACTTTGCATGGACGTGTCACCGTATCGAGAATCTCCACACCCTCACTCATTTGCTTTAAGAACACATTTGTTACTGGACGATTAATTGTCACCTCATATTCCTTTTCGTGATAATTTCTCGCCTTCAAAATCTCATTCATCAACTCTCCGTCATTGGTCATCAAAATAAGACCCTCGGAATCTTTATCCAGTCGTCCCACCGGATAAATCCTCTCAGGATAGCCAATAAAATCAACGATATTATCTTTCTCTCGCTTCTCTGTCGTACAGACAATGCCTTTTGGCTTATTCACCGCAAGAACAATCTGTTTACGACTCACACTGACACGCTTGCCATCCACACGGATATCCTGTCCAGCATGCACTTTCTGACCCATCTGCGCCGGCTCTCCGTCAACCAAAATACGTCCCTGTTCCACATAGCGGTCTGCTTGTCTTCTTGAACACACACCTGCATCACTAAGGAACTTATTTAGACGCATTGGCTCACCGTTCGATATCTTTTCCTTAAAATCCGTGGCATTCTTTTTCAGATTATTCCTTTTTGAGTCATTTTTTCCCTGATTATTCTTTCCTGTCGCCGCCATTATTTATCAAACTTTCCATTCGCTTTATTCTGGAACTTCTCTGCATCCACAATGAATCTCTCGTGTGTTCCTTTACCAATCACTCCTGCTGGATCTTTCACTTCAACAGCAAAAACAAGCTTCTTTCTGTCAATTTCTGTAAGCGTTACTTCACAGCTTACTTCACAGCCAATTGGGCTTGCAGAAACATGATCTACATTTAAATTCGTTCCAACCGTTGTCATTCCCTCATCGAGATGTCCGTCTAAGAGCGCAACGGCTGTCTTTTCTACTAATAAAAGCATTGCTGGAGTTCCATATACTAAGAGACTGCCGCTGCCTAAAGTCTTGGCTGCATTCTCCACTGTTACTGTCTCCGTTTTTATCATTTTCATTCCTGTATTTAAGCTCATGATTAAACCTCCCAAAATAAATTTTTACTTTATCAACATTGTATTAGTATATCAGAAATGAGGGAACTTTTCCATTGAATTCTGATTTGTGTGGCAAAGGAGACGCCCACAGGGAATATAATATCCTATATTCCCTGTGGTCTATGTTTTGGCTATCTAAGCAAATTCAGAAATTATCTTTCCCTATCGATTATCTTCTGGAATGCTTTCACATCTTTCGCTATTTCTCCGCTTAACAATATCATGCAGATCAAATTCGGTATCGCCATCAACGCATTCGCAATATCTGAAAAGTTCCATACAAGTTCCAAAGTCTGTGTTGCACCAACATAAGCAACCAGTGAGAAAATAATTCGATAAACCATATTCAGTTTATGGGTTCCTACCAGATATTCAAAAGCTTTTTCTCCATGATATTCCCATCCAAGAATTGTGGAGAAAGCAAATAATGTAATACCTATTGTTACGAGATATCCACCAACTTTTCCGAGTACTGTGGAAAATGCAGCGATGGTCAATGCGGAGCCAACATAAAGCTGTCCTGTTGCCGGGTCAATCTGTCCAAGCACACCAGAACTTGCGATGGCGAGACCCGTGATCGTGCAGACAACAATCGTATCCCAAAAAGTTCCAGTCATATTAATATAAGCCTGCCTTACCGGATTATCCGTTGTTGCGGCTGCGGCTGTGATTGCAGCTGAACCCATTCCAGCTTCATTGGAAAAACACCCACGGGCTACACCGTAACGTGCTGCATTCATCATGGATGCTACGATATTTCCACACAAAGCACCACCTACTGCTTTCACACTAAATGCCATTTTAAATATCATGATAATTCCAGCTGGAAGGTTATGTATATTTCCAAGAATAACAATGATTCCGGCAATAACATAAAATATCGCCATCACAGGAACTACCACAGAGGAAACTTTTGAAATTGTTTTAATTCCTCCAATGATAATTAACAGGGCAAGTACTGTAATTACAACTCCAACAGTAGTTACTGATATTCCAAATGTTGCATGAACAGACGTTGCAATGGAGTTTCCCTGTGTCATATTTCCGATACCGAAAGAGGCAATAACTGCAAAAAGAGCAAAGAGCCACCCGAGGACTGCTCCTAACTTCTTATTTTTCAGTCCTTTTTTCATTGTATACATCGGGCCGCCGGACATTTCTCCTTTTTCGTTGACCTCTCTATATTTAATCGCCAGCATACATTCTGAAAATTTTGAAGAAAGTCCAAAACAGGCAGAAATCCACATCCATACTAAGGCACCTGCGCCTCCGGAAACCATTGCTGTTGCAACACCTACAATATTTCCGGTTCCTATAGTTGCGGCAAGTGCTGTCGTAAGTGCGGAAAATGGTGAGACATCTCCTGTTCCTCGACTTTTTGTTCGTGCTTCTTTACTCAACGTCTTTTTCAATGCCCAGGGAAGATTTCTCCAGGTTAGGAAATTGCACCGAACTGTTAGAAGTACTCCTGTTCCTACCAAAAGAACCAGCATCACTGGTCCCCATACAAAAGAGTCTATCTGTGATACAATGTTACTTATTTTTAGCATACTTTTTGCTCCTCTCTTTTTTTAGATTTTCGTCTACAAAAGACTTTTTCTGTTATTTCATATAAGAGTCTGCAAAAATTTCTCTGCCCTATTTTGCAATATTCCAGAGCATATTTGAAACACGCTCTAAATCTATCTCTTAAAAAGTATACGAAACAACAAAAAGGAGCAACGAAAATCGTTGCTCCTTCAACTTATGAATTAAGTATATCATATATGTCAATTATGTCAATATGCATTTTTAATTCTTAATTCCTGCATTTTTCAGTTTTATAGCTTTGAATTTCTATAATCATCAAAGCTTCTACTTGTTCCATATCATAATGGTTTTACCCATCATCTTATTAATATCCATCTCAAATGCCCTTGTCATATCTGCAATAGAGTTCACTTCAACCTGCGCTCCTACGATATTGCTGAGGTAACCGAGAATTTCTGGATATTCCTGATATAATTCAACTGTTTTCTCAAAATCGGCTCTTCCACTTCGGCTGCTTCCATAAAGATGAAGCCCCTTCTCTAATACCATACGGGTATTGATTGGAACCGCATATTCTGATACCCCAAGAAGGGCAATTGTTCCTTCTGGCTGGATAATATCAATCATCTGATCAATTGCTTTCTGAGAAGCGTCACCACCTACACACTCAATCGCATGGTCAACCTTAAGGTCTTCCGGAATCTCCCATACAAGATGGGTCTCATCGGCAAAAGTAAAACCACTCAGCTTATCTTCATTCGTTCCAAAGATAACCAGCTTGGTATCTGGATGCATATAGTGGAAAAATACTGCGGTAATGTAACCTAAGTTACCATCTCCCCAGATACCTACAACATTCTTCCTCGCGTGAGTAAAACGTTCAAAACGACGAAGGGCATGTACACTAACACTGACAATCTCTGTGAATGCAGCTACAGTTCGATCAATATCCTGCGGTAAACGCACCAGTCTGTCTCTGTCTAAAGCGACATTATCCTGCATAAATCCATCAAAACCGCTTGCACGGAACTTGGAACTTCTCAGATAATTTTCAGCGATAACATCGTCCTTCTCCACTGGTGTATTCGGAATCATAACAACAAGTTCACCCGGCTTGAATTCTCCTGTCGCATCATACACCACATCACCAATCGCCTCATGAATCAGAGCCATCGGCAGCTTCTTTGCCATAACATCCGCCGGACGTGTTCCCTGATAATAACGCTGGTCTGCATGACAGATAGATAAATGCGTTGGACGCACAACTACCTTATCACTATTTAAATCAATATCGTTAAATGCTACTTCAAATCTCCTGGGTGCTACCAGACGATACACTGTATTTAACATTATTTCTCTTCTCCTTTAATCAAAGTTTCAGCAACTCGCAAGTCATATGGATAAGTGATCTTGATATTAAAAACTTCTCCCTCTACTAAATGTACGTCCTGCCCCTTGATAACGAAAATCTTGCAGGCATCTGTAAGAATCTCTTTTTCTTCTTCTGTCAGTCCCTCGTAAAGCTCTTTTAACTTCTTTGCCTTAAAAGACTGCGGTGTCTGTCCCTGATACATAATAGAACGGTCAGGAATGTTACTGATAATCTCATGTCCTGCACTTTCTACAATAGTATCGGAGGCTGGGATAACGGTATCACAGGCACCGTATTCCTGCGCATAACGAATGTTATCTTCAATAATACGATAGGTAAGGAATGGACGAACAGAATCGTGTGTTACGATAATCGTATCATCATCCAGACCATATTCTTTTTCAATGTAACGAATAGAATTCATGATTGTCTCATTACGGGTAGAACCACCCTCAATCACTACAATCTTACTAGAATCATTAAAGTTCTTCTTAACCAGATTCTTCGTATGATTAATCCACTGAGAAGGGCAAAGTACGATTAACTTCTCAAACTTACTGTTCACATAAAACTTCTCTAATGTATGAAGAATGATCGGCTTGCCACCAACGCTAAGATACTGCTTTGGTTTCTCAACATTTCCCATTCTGCTGCCGATTCCTCCGGCTAAAATTACTCCAAAAACCATTTGCTCCTCCTTTTGTTCAAGGGAAAATCCCTTTTTACACATAAAGTAATATAGCGTTATCATATACCAGATTAGGGTATCATGTCAATTAAATTACTTTTTTAACATTCTCGGTTATTTCTTTATAATTCAGGAATATCTCTATATCTGGATTGCCTGTTATTTTTGAACTTCCTAAGACCTTCTTTCCGTTAAAAATAACGTCTCAAGATACTTCATTCCTGTTTTTGTTTTAAAAATGTTTTCCCTCACTTTTTCGGCTGTTTCTCTGCTGCTTCCGTCTTCGAATAGATTTACTAAGAAGTCGGCTTCCACAAGAATCTGATAATCCTCTCCTTCTATTCCTGTATAAGTATGGTGATGAGCGATAAGAAATAGTACCCGGTCAATAACTGCTTCGTCGTATCCAAGTGCACATAACATTGGTTCTGCTACAGCCGGACCTTCTTTTTCCTGATATTTTCCGCCAGAACTTCCGTACTTTTTTTCACTTATTTTAATTCCAATATCATGAACAATCGCTGCGGTTCTGAGAATATGCAGCTTTTCCGGCTCTAATTCTTCTGATTCACCAATCAACTTCGCAAATTCATACACCTTTAAAAAGTGCTGCACTCTCTTCGGATCTCCTGCATAATATTCCATCATCTTTTCGATTAGTTTTCTGTCTTGTTTATTCATTATGTTATGTCCTCCCTGGGCTGTAAAACCAGCCTTCATCATTTGCATCATGCCGATCGCATTTTCCTGATAGTCTAAACCATTGGTAAAGTAATTTTATCACGAAAATTTTCTATCGTAAAATGTATATTTTTCACCATGGTTTCACATCTTAACTATTAATTCGATTTCAGTAACAATATGTATTCTCCGAATCTTTTTGTGCTTGATTTTGTGAGAAAGACTCCGAGAGTACATTAATTCCTTAAGGAGGTTTTCATGAATATTTTATATGTTATCCTGCTTTCTGTTTTTTCTCTCATTGTTCTTTTTCTTTTAACGAAGCTCATCGGTTATCGTCAGATGTCTGAAATGAGTATGTTTGATTATATCAGCGGTATTACGATTGGTTCGATTGCCGCTGAGATGGCAACCGCTCTTGATTCGAGTTTTTTAGAACCACTTACTGCCATGATTGTGTACGGACTTATAACCGCTCTGCTTGCTTTTATCACAAGTAAAAATATGAAAATTCGACGTTTTATTTCAGGTTCTCCATACATTTTGTTTAATGATGGACATTTATATGAAGGAAATTTTAAAAAAGGACATATCGACCTGTCCGAATTCCTCGTGCAGTGCCGTCTGAATGGATTTTTTGATTTGAAAGAATTACAAACCGCAATTCTTGAAGAGAATGGAAGAATTAGTTTTCTTGCAAAATCCGAAAACCGCCCCACTTCCCCTTTCGACTTAAATCTCACTCCAAAAAAAGAATGGCTGCTCCCAACTTATGTAATGGATGGAGAAATTCTTTACGAGAATCTTCTTCATTCAGGAAAGGACGAAGAATGGCTAAAAAAGCAACTTTCCGCCCATGGATGTAAACGTCTTTCTGATGTTTTCCTTGCAACAGGAAACCAGCAAAATACCTTAAATGTTTATTTGAAAAATAATAGAAGCGGAAGCAGCGTCATAAAGGAATAGAATACTTCATACAAAATTTTTGAAAGTTTTTATCATTTTTACTTCACAAATTGAATCTTCTCTGTTATAATTGATTCGTTTCTATCATAAATCGGCATTTCTCTTGTTTTTATTTCCTTTATTTTCAGTCCGGTTTATGATAGTACATAAATTTTATAAGAATTCATATATAAGGCTTTTTTAAACAATGATTTTTTATGCGATTACCATTGTTTATATTTTTTGCGTCTTTTTTCCGCGTATAGCGGATATAAGTTTTTAACAGAAATACATTGGAGGTTAACATGAAAGATTTAGTTGAAATCCGTTGGCATGGACGCGGCGGTCAGGGTGCAGGCTTACCGCATCGCAGAACATAAAGATGTTCGTCTTCCTATTATGATCTGTCAGGACGGCTTCATCACAAGCCACGCTGTAGAAAATATCGAATTATTAGAAGACGATATTGTAAAAACTTTTGTTGGTGAATATGAACCATAACATTACTTATTGAAAGATAACGAACCATTTGCTGTCGGTCCTTATGCCGTTACAAACTATGTTATGGAAGCAAAACGTGCCCAGATGCAGGGACTCCGTAATGCAAAACAGGTTGCCCTTGATGTGGCAAAAGAATTTGAAAAAATTTCCAGACGTTCCTATGGATTATTTGAAGAATACCGTATGGAAGATGCAGACTATGCCATGGTCATCATTGGATCTGCCGCCGGAACAGGAAAAGATACTGTAGATATGCTTCGCAAACAGGGAGTTCGTGCCGGACTTTTAAAAATCCGCCTTTTCCGTCCATTCCCTGCAGAAGAAATCGCAGAAGCCCTTAAAAATGTAAAATATCTCGCGATCATGGATCGTACCGAAGATTACAATGGTCACTGTGGTCCTTTTGGTGCAGAAATCAAATCTACTCTTTACAACGCAGACCTTCACCCAGCTACATTAAACTACTGCTATGGTATCGGTGGTCGTGATGTTACTGTAGAAAGCCTCGCTTCTGTTTTTGAAGATTTAAAAACTGTCGAGGAAACAGGCAAGCTCGGTGAAACTTACCGTTATTTATCTGTCAGAGAATAGGAGAAACAATCATGGCTTATAATTTAAAACAAACATTAAATAAAGAAGAACGTTTATCACCAGGCCATAGAATGTGTGCCGGATGTGGCGCTACCATCGCTGTACGAAATGTACTGCGCGGCCTTCACGAAGAAGACGAAGCCGTTATCACCTGTGCAACCGGATGCCTTGAAGTATCCTCCTTCATGTATCCATACACCGCATGGAAAGATTCTTTTATTCATAACGCTTTCGAAAATGCCGGAGCAACCTGCAGTGGAGTAGAAGCTGCCTATCGTGCTT
>OLPB01001311.1_pt1 | contig 11502 bp, 7 predicted proteins | sample 1672001 | NCBI WGS metagenome assembly OLPB01 (sample SAMEA3136635, study PRJEB25190) | human gut metagenome | biome: human gut; feature: human-associated habitat; material: faeces | place: Austria | collected 2013 | reverse complement strand
AGTCGATGCCGATGGTGTTGTGCTTGTTGGCCATCTTGGCAACGACCAGCTTGGTACCGACGCCATCGGTGCCGGAAATCAGTACCGGCTCCTTGTATCCGAGGGAAGCCAGATCGAACAGGCCGCCGAAGCCGCCAATACCGCCGACTACGCCCGGACGGTTGGTGCGAGCCACATGGGACTTGATGCGCTTGACGACTTCGTAACCGGCCTCAACGCTTACGCCGGCTTCTTCATATGCTTTTGGCATATCAAACCTTTCTAGGGTTCAGTGTTCTTCTTGGGGTGAAGTAGTGGTGTATTCGTTGCCTTCGTACTTGCTCTTGTACAGGGCGAATTCAGGCAGTCGGACGCGGTCCTCCGGAGTCAACGACTTCAGGAAATCAGCTTCATAGTCATCCAAGGCGGTCGGATAATCGCCATTGAAATAGGCCACGCACAGACCGCCGTACGGTGCGTCCGCACCCAGACCGATGGATTCGACCAATCCGTCGAGTGACAGGAACGCCAAGGAATCGGCGCCGATGAAATCGCGAATTTCTTCAACGGACTTCTTTGCGGCGATCAGTTCCTTGGTAGTGGAAATATCAATGCCGTAGAAGCACGGATACTTCAGCGGCGGCGAGCTGATACGCATGTGCACTTCGGCTGCGCCGGCTTCCTTAAGCAGCTGCACGATGCGCTTGGACGTGGTGCCGCGCACGATGGAATCGTCGATGACGATCACGCGCTTGCCTTTGACCACGCCGCGCACGGCGGACAGCTTCATGCGCACGCCCTGCTCGCGCAGTTCCTGCGTCGGCTGGATGAAGGTTCGAGCCACATACTGGTTCTTGATCAGGCCCATCTCGTTTGGCAGACCAGCTTCTTCCGCATAGCCGGAGGCCGCGGACAGCGAGGAATTCGGCACGCCAATGACCATATCGGCATCGACCGGCGATTCTTGGGCCAGACGCGCACCCATACGCTTGCGGGCGGAATGCACGTTCACGCCGTAAATATCGGAATCCGGGCGTGCGAAGTAGATGAATTCCATCGAGCAGATGGCCAGCTGGGTCTGGTTCGTGTACTGCACGATCTTGTATCCGTGGTCATCCACGACCACGATTTCGCCCGGGCGGATGTTGCGCACCAGTTCGGCGCCGACGATGTCGAGCGCGCAGGTCTCGGAGGCGAGCACATATGCGCCGTTCTTCATCTTGCCAAGGGAGAGCGGACGGAAGCCGTTCGGATCGAGCGCGCCAATCATGGCGTTCTCGGTCATGATCAGATAGGCAAAGCCGCCATGAACGGTGTTGAGCGCTTCCTTGAGCTTGTCCATGAAAGTGCGCTTCGAGGAACGGCGGATGAGGTGCATAAGTACTTCGGTGTCGGAATTGGAGTGGAAGATCGCACCTTCGTCCTCCAGCTTGCGGCGCAGGGACGGACAGTTGGTGAGGTTGCCGTTATGGCACAGGGCCATATCTCCATCATGGAAACGGAAGATGAACGGCTGAATGTTGTCGGTGCCGCCAGAGCCGGCAGTGGCGTAGCGCACATGGCCAATCGCCCTGTCTCCCTTCAGGCGTTCGATTTCTCGCTCGTCGCTGAACACCTGGGTCAACAGACCCGTTCCGCGATGACCGATAAGATGACCATTATCGTTAGAGACAATGCCGGCACCCTCCTGACCGCGATGCTGCAACGCGTGCAAGCCGAAGTAGGTGAGTCGGGCGGCGTCCGGGTGGCCCCAAACGCCGAAAATACCGCATTCCTCGTGGATGTCTTCGAGTTCAGCTGACAAGCCAAAGCTCCTTCCAAAACCATGGAGACAAGGGATTCGCTACCGTTCAACCCTACCAACTGGAGGCTACAAGCGGCAGCTTCTGGGGAGTCCTTCGGTGGCGCTTGGCATGTCGGGTATGTCGAACAGTTGTTCGAACTTTCTGATATGCTGAATGCGGAAAATGAACGCAGGAAAGCTGAAGTGGTTGTTTGCCGCTTCAAAGTGACGCCAATCATGGAAGGAGACTGGCGATGGCTGAACGTACTTATATTGCAATCGATCTAAAATCCTTCTATGCGTCTTCGGAATGTGCGGAACTCGGATTCGACCCGCTTTCCACGAATCTGGTGGTGGCTGATCAATCTCGTACCGACAAAACCATCTGTCTTGCGGTGTCGCCATCGCTCAAAGCGTATGGATTGCCTGGCAGGGCAAGGCTTTTTGAGGTCAAGGCGAAGCTTAAAGAAGTCAATGCGACACGGCTGGCGGCAGCGCCGGGCGGTGCGCTGAGAGGCGAATCGTATGATGCGAACGCGCTCGCAGCCGATCCGAATCTGGCTGCTGGCGTGTATATAGCGAAGCCGCGAATGTCGCATTATCTCAACACCAGCGGGAAAATATACGGCATCTACCTGAGGTACGCCTCCGCGGACGACATTCACGTGTATTCCATCGACGAGGTGTTCATGGACGTTACGCGGTACCTGCACGCCTACGGCAAAACCCCGCACGAACTGGCGCGCGACATCGTGCAGGCGATCTACAGCGAGACCGGCATCACTGCCACCGCGGGTATCGGCACCAACCTGTACCTGGCCAAAGTGGCCATGGACATCGTGGCCAAGCATATTCCGGCCGACGCCGAAGGCGTGCGCATCGCGCAGCTCGACGAAACGTCGTACCGCCGGATGCTCTGGGGACATAGGCCGCTTACCGACTTCTGGAGAGTCGGGCGCGGATACGCGAAGAAGCTCGAATCCCACGGGCTCATGACTATGGGCGACATCGCCCGCTGTTCGCTCGGGCGGGCCTCCGACTACTACAACGAGGATCTGCTGTACCGTCTGTTCGGCGTCAACGCGGAACTGCTCATCGACCATGCGTGGGGGTGGGAGCCGTGCACCATAGCCGACATCAAAGCATACAAGCCCGCCGAACACAGCGTAGGAGCCGGCCAGGTGCTGACCAGCGTGGCGTTGTTCGACGCCGCACGTCTCATCGCGAAGGAAATGGCGGAGAGCCTGGCCCTGGACTTGGTCGGTAAAGGGCTGAAAACCAACAGGGTGGCGCTTGCAGTCGGCTATGACACCGCAAGCCTCGACCCGGGAAGGCTGGATGTTTGCGCACCGGATGAAGCGAAGCGTGCGGCCCAGGTCGCTGCTGCGGTATATACGGGGCCGATAGGTACAGACTATTACGGCAGACGCGTGCCTAAAGCCGTGTCGGGGTCGATCGATCTGGGCGGGTTCACCTCATCGTCGGCGAAGATTCGCGCTGCGATCGACGGGTTGTTCTATCGGCTGGTCGATTCCCGACTATTGGTGCGCAGACTGAACGTGACGGCGCTTGACGTGGCGACGCCGGCGGAATTAGAGGCTGGTAAACGCTATGAGCAGCCTGACCTGTTCTCTGCTGCCGACGGGGGCGAAAACGGCGGTGCACGGTCTGGTTTGCAGGAGCGGAAGAGCCCCGGCGCGGTGGACGAGCACTCCGAACATGCCGTGCAGCAGACATTGCTCGACATCAAACGCAAATTTGGCAAGAACTCGGTGATCAAGGCCATGGACATGTTCGACGGGGCGACCGGACGGCAGCGCAATAATCAGATCGGCGGCCACGCCGCATGATTGGTTGCCTGAGTGTGACTGGGCGTGCTTGATGAGATAGCGGCCGGAACGGTATTGGAAGATTGGAATCAAGTGAGGGGAACGTATGGCACTTACGGAAACGCATGACTACGACGACATCATTAACCTGCCGCACCACCAGTCTCGGCGTCACGCGCATATGGCGTTGTCCGGCAGGGCCGCGCAGTTCATGCCGTTCGCGGCGCTGACCGGGTATGAGGATGTGCTCAACCGCACAGTTCGCGTCAACGAGGAGGCCATTGCCAAGGCCAATACCCCGGTTGATGTGGCGGAAGGCTATATGCCGGCCTGAGCTATTGCTGGGTATGACTACATACTTTCTGGCCTAGGCGCCGGATTGTTCAGATGGATAGCGGCTTGCGGAAAATACGGCTTCGGCTGGTAATGCTGTTATAGACTGTTCAGATAAGTAAAAATGATCAGGGAAAGGAATCCTGTTCCCGGAACATTATCAACGGGGATACGCGGATTTCTGCGGAGGGAATGGAAGATGGCAAAGAAGGCCGTTCGAATTAAGTACGATCCGTTTGCATGCAATGTGCTTTTCCAAATCGCGCAGAGCGTTGATGGTCCCTGGCAGGAACCCTCAGAAGGTGCCGCATTGCTTAAATTTACGAATCGCCCCATCCTTCTTTCTAATTGTATTTTCGGTATTGTCACCATCATTAATGAGAAATACAATTCCGTTACTGATGGTCTTGAGATTCAATTTTCAGGGCCGAGCGATGATTTTGCCCTACTTGAACAGGTCATTAAGAAAGTCGACGATCAACAGAACGGGGTTGGGCCGCTTTCGTGCCGATTGACTGGTACGTACCATACCGCCGATGATGCGTTGGAAATTATCCGTCATGATTATGCTGCGATCGAGCATGAATTTATGCCATATCTTCCCGGTGGTGATTACTATGAGCACACATCGAATCTGATTGGCAATCAGATTGTCAAGTTTGAAGATACCATTAGCGATGCGGTGCCGGTATGTGTTGTCGGCAATTATAGTGTCGGGAAATCGGCGCTTATCAATTCTTTAATTGGTGAGGAAGTCTTGCCAAGCCAGGTAAATCCGAGTACTGCAAAAAATGTGAAGGTGGTTCGGTCCGATACGTATTCGGTTGCTGTGTATTATCCGGACGGTGATGGCGATTTAACGTTACACCGTTTTGGAGTGGAGCCAGCGTCGGGGCTCGTTGCGCAGGACTCCGATGAATATGGTTCTGAAATTGCTACGAAGCTCAATGAGCTTATTGGATTCACCCACTGTAATGCGGGCAAGAGGAAGATCGAAATAGCACGCGCGGTGCTCGACAGATTAAACCAAGGAAGGGATGATGAGCTGTCAGGTGAGTTTCTTGGCAAATTCGGAAGCAACGTTATTCTTGAGATGCCTTTTGCCAATTCCTTGTTGGAAAAGACCGATAGTAGAATTGTCTTTTTTGACACTCCAGGTAGTGATAATGCCGAGATTAACCAGAAGGAACACAAAGAGGCTTTGGAGTTGCTTCTCGGAGATCAAACCAATGCCTTGCCTATCTTGGTCACCAGTCGTGATCGGGCATCTGGTGACGGTACGGAGGCGATTATGCGCATGCTTGACGAGCATGCGAACAATTTTTCCAGTCCAAGCTGTCTGATTGTTATCTCAAAATGTGACAGGCTTGCCAAAGCCCAGCTTCGTGAGCCGGTTTCGACATTGACCAAAAATTGGCATGGCAAGTCTATTGTTCTGTTTGTTACGCCAGTTGGTGCGCTTGGTGTACGAAAAGGTAAAGATGCCGATTGGCTAGATGAAAGCTACAGCGAATTCTATGAGGATTGGAAGCGCAAGCAATCCGGCGCGCATAAAGTCAGTCTTCCCGAATACAACATTTACCCATGTGATCGGCATGTCTCCATGGATGAGCTGGGCGTGAGCCAGGAATTGTATGACACTGGAATTCCCTCATTGGAATACGAAATTCAGTACTATGTTGAGCATTACTCCAAATACAAGAAGTGCGAGCGCGGTCGAAAAGACCTGCTTGATGCATTGGGAGTTGCAGAGAACGAACTTGCCAAGCAGGAGCGTCGATGTGCTGAAAAGAAACAAGAAGCCGAGCGTCGTAAGTTAGAAACTCGGAATGCATTATTAAAAGAACTCGATGGAATCAATATTTCCATAGACCCGGATTTGTCGTCGAATATTGCGGCTTATTTTGAGGATGATCTGAACTCCTATTGTTTAGAGTTGAAGGACGCCCTTTATGGAATATATGATTCCAACAATCATGAGAATTCCTCAAATTTCGATGATGTGATGAATGAGTGCATTCGGCATCATTGTCAGATTAACCTCATTGATAAGGTCTATCTTGAGACAAACGGCGCAAAAGTGAAGATTCTCGCAAGCATGGCAGGTTTTGCTGAAGGATATGCGAGAACATTGCAGACCTATGTGGAGAAGAACAGGTCTCATTTCAGCGAAGTCGGTAGAGAGCAACTGCGTGAATGTCTTGAACGTAACTCGGCATTGCCTGAATTCACTGAAGTAAAAAGCGTGTTGGAGGGTATTCAGGCGCTATTCGAAAAATTTGCTTTGGTTGGCCATGCTTGGCGAATGATCACTAAGAAGGAAGACGAGGCGCGCGAAAAGCTGGTCTGTGCAAAAGCCAAAGCATTCGAGCAAAGGCTGCGTGGATATGACGATGTTTTCGGGAAAAAGAAACCCGGAGTGTTTTTCACCACAGTGTTCGCAAAACCGGTCGATCAGTATGCACAGCAACTCCGAACATGGGCGGATGGGTATAAGCAATACATTAAGGATCAGCTTGATACAGACAGCGTCATCTTAAGCAATATGGAAGATGAAATCGCGTCTTTGGATATGAAAGTCAATGATTTAAAAACGCGTCTTTCCAAAGTGGAAGGCGTCAGGATCGAACTTACATCGTTACTTGATGAAGTGGCCGTTGATTAGGAGGAGAAGCGTGCTTAACAATTCTAAAGAGCTGGCAAAGAACATGGCACCTTCTACGGAGGACATTGCACAGCTGAAAGATAAGTGTGATCGATATTATGGCCAATGTCTTGCTGGGGTATTCAAAGAGTATCTTCCTCATATTGCCGAGTGTTACAGTGTGGAGGATTATCAGGGGCTGGGTAGTCCAACGGAATCCGTGGCGAGTTTTGAGATCAGCAAACTTGTTCTGGAAAAAGACGACAAAGTACTGGAAAAACTGAAGAACGTATATCAGTTGCTTTCGGGCACTGGCAACAGCATAGCCATGATTATTAACCGTTCGTTCCGCCAGTGTAGGATTTTCTTGGCGGTTGGAACGGAACATGATGATTCGGAGCTGGCGAAGAATCTTGCCATGAATGTACGTGATGCGTTCTTGGGCAATTTCCCCGGTTCCGAATGCGATGATGTGCATTACTATTCCGATGGCAGAGGCTCTGCTTTCAATGTATTGAACGAAAATACGGGGTTCGGTGGTGTTGACTTCAACTCGATAGGCATTGTGTCGAATATCGCAACGGATTTTTCGGAAGAATTTTCCACGCAAGGTATTGAAAAACTTATAGATGGTATATCTCTCGGCAAGGATGAAGAATATACGCTGATTCTCGTTGGTCGGTCAATGCCTGCAAATCAGCTGATGCAGAAAAAGAACGAGCTATATCGTCTCTATACAGGGCTCAGTCCATTCGCTTCGGTTCAACGAAATTGGAATTTTCAAGAAAGCAAAAGCTGGAGTCAAAATCTGGGTGTGAGCGGAGGTGCGGAATTGCCCGGTCCACGACTGAATGTTGGAGCGTTTGCCGGTATCAGCCATGGCACAGCTAAAAGTACGGGTGAGGGTGGAAGCGTAACTCTTACCGAATATGGCGTGAAGCATATGCTTGACACCATCGAAAAACAGATGGAACGCTTGGAATTATGTGAAGCCTTGGGTCTATGGCAGTTCTCGGCCTACATTCTGTCCCCAGATGTGAGGCTGGTCAGCGAGGCCTCGCACATGTACTTATCCCTGACTCAAGGCAATAAGTCCAATTTGGAACGTCCTGCTATCAACATTTGGAATGCGCAGGGCAGGAATCCAACTACCATTGCCGAGATAACCAAGCTAAGGAGCTATCTTACGCATCTTGAGCATCCGCGGTTCGTAAAGAGAGAGGATGTCCCGAATGGCTTCTTTAACCAGAAGAATTGGCCTAAGAGAACGACGTGCACTGCGGATCTGTCTGGCGAAGAGCTTGTAAAGGCCATCAATATTCCTCGCAGTTCCGTACCGGGGTTGCCTGTGATTGAGTGTGCGCCATTTGGGCGAGAGGTTTCTTCGTATGATGCGATGAAACATGGCGATATCCATATAGGGCGTATTCACCATATGCATCATGATGAGGAGATGTTGGTGGAACTCTCATCTGATTCGCTTACCTCGCATGTGTTTGTGACGGGCTCCACAGGTAGTGGAAAATCCAATACCGTGTATCGCCTACTTGATGAATGCTCTTGCAATTTTTTGGTCATAGAACCGGCAAAAGGCGAATATCGATATGAATTTGTGGATTGCGCGAAGGTTTACGGAACTAATCCGATGACTGATGATTTGCTGCGTATCAATCCTTTCGAGTTTCCCGAAGGCATACATATCTATGAACATATCGATCGAATCCTTGAAGTGTTCAACGTATGCTGGCCCATGTATGCTGCCATGCCGGCGGTACTCAAGGAGGCCATAATACGGGCCTATGAGAATGTAGGCTGGGATATGACTCGGTCTACGAATTCTCTCGGCAAGTATTATCCGACATTCGCGGACGTTTGCAGAGAAGTGGATGCATATATAGATTCCTCCGATTACTCCGCTGATACGCGCGGCGATTACAAGGGGTCGCTGAAGACTCGACTTGAATCGATGACTAATGGAATCAGCAAGCTGTTGTTCTGTAACGGCAGTGTGCCGGATGAAGAATTGTTCGATAGTCGCGTTATTGCCGATTTGAGCCGCGTAGGGTCTGCGGAGAACAAGGCTCTTATTATGGGCATTCTTGTCATTAAGCTCCAAGAGCATAGGATGTGTCAGCGTACCATTTCCAATGAGGCGCTTAAGCATATCACCGTACTTGAGGAAGCGCATAACCTATTGCGTAATGGTCAGACAACGTTTGGCGAGATGAACGGAGGAATTGCATCCAAGTCGGTGGAGATGATTTCCAACGCCATTGCCGAGATGCGTACTTATGGCGAGGGATTCGTCATTGTGGATCAATCTCCAGGTTTGCTGGATATGGCCGCGATCCGCAATACCAATACGAAAATCATCATGCGTCTTCCCGACGAAAGCGATCGTCAGTTGGTTGGTAAAGCCGCATGCCTTAACAATGGTCAGATTGCAGAATTGGCCAAATTGCAGCGAGGCATCGCTGCGGTTTATCAAAATGAATGGATTGAGCCGGTACTGTGCCATATAAGCAAGCATGAGCGCAAGGAAACAGCGACTGCAGACGGACGTAAGTTTGTCCTCGAGTCCGAGCCGTTATCTTCCCAGGAACTCGAATGTCTGAATACCTGCCTGATATATCCTCGTAGAATCGATATGCCCGAGGAATCGGATTTTCTGTATATCGTGGAGAAATCCAGTCTTCAGGATTCCATGAAACGGGACATCCTCCTTATGGCGCGTAGTCCGTATTCCGACAGAAAGAACTTGTACTGCAGAATCGCATATGACTATTTCGACATGAAGGACTTCTTTGATACCAACGAAGTGGCTGATGGTTCCGATATTCTTCAGGCGTTGCAGACGTATCTTTCCAAGTCATGGACTTTCGAGGACCTGTCTGATTGGAATGGTCTGTTCTCATCGCAATTATTATTTGCTCAGATGATGGTTTTTGAGCGTGGTGAAAGATTAAGGAAACTCAGAACACCACGGTCTGTTGAGGAAATTTGCGATTTGAGCAGAACTGCGTTGAGTCTGTCTGCATTGATGAGAGGTCGGTGACGCATGAAAGACATAGCCGAAGGAGCGATGGAGCATTTGAATTTCGCCAAGCGGCGGGTGGAGTCTTCAATGCAGTCGATTTCGGATTGTGCGAATGATGCTTGGAACAAGGTCATGGGCGATGCAACCGTTCGCTCCAGGATCGGGACAATGCGTCAGACCGCTGATGAGGCTTGGCAAAACAGCGTATCCGCTTTGGCGAAAACGGGTGATGCCGTGGCGCTTGGCGCGAAAAACACAGCGTATGTTGGTGGACGTGCGGCTCTCGGGGCTGCTGAAATAGGCGAGAATGTCTATATCGGTATGCGTGCGAATGCGGAACTTGCAACAGGCGATGAGGACGCGGCAGTCCATACGGCCCAGTCCGGTGTTATCGATTCCGCAAAAGAGGTCTGGGACAGAACCATGCAAGCGGATGGACTTTCAAGAAAAGCCGGTGATTTTGCCGAAAAGGTCGGTGGATTAGCTGGAGAAACTGCCTTGGGTGGTATGGCTGTCATGGCCAGTCCTGTTGCGGCGGCGGTTCCGACTGCTGTGATGTCTCTTAACGAGATGGGAAAGAGCCTTAAAGAATCATCAGCCGATGGTGAGATTGCCCATGAAGATGTGGCGAAGGAGGTTGTTGCCGGAGGGGCAGCTGCTGGCGATGTGCTGATTGGTAGGAAATTGACGAAAATCAGTGAGGCTAAGAGGTATGCTCCGAATCCTGAAGTCGATGTTGAGGGTGTCAAATGTTTCACAGATGATTCGGGGAAGATATATCGGAAGGGGGAGAATCTCATTGCCAAGAACAAATATGAAATCAATGGGTACGTTTACCAAACGGATTCGAAGGGAAGAATCGCTTCGGTGAGCGGGCAACTTCACTTGAGAGAACGGGAACGATTACCTATTCGCGACAGTTTGCGTGCTATTGGACATGGAAACGAGTTGAAGACTGACGAGAGGGGGCATCTGATAGGAGATGTATTCGATGGCGGCAACGACATGGGGAATATTGTTGCTATGGATGGCAAAGTCAATCGGAGCGCTTATAAAAAACTGGAAAACAAATGGAGAAAAAAGCTTGAATCCGGAAGCACCGTCGAGGTGAAAATCAAACCCATATATGAGGGCGATTCGGCCCGTCCTAGCCAATTTGCAATAGTGGATGTTATTGATGAGAAGAAAACATCCACTTTTCTTAAGAATTTGTAGAAAGGAATTCAGATGAATGATATTGAAATGGTGCAGGGGATTTTCCTGATTATTGCGCGAAGGCTGCCCAAAAAATGGCAGAGGGTCGTTTTCAGGACTTCGTATGGCGATGATGCATATTCGATGGAGTATTATGCCCAGAAGGCTGGTGGCGTTTTCGTCCAGTGCTTTGAAATGCCCGGGGTGAGGGAAGACGATTTACTGAATGACTTCGTCGCGATGGACAAAATAATCGAGGGATATCGTCATTCGCTTGGCGCGAAAGATCTTTGGTGGCGGATGACATTGGTGGTGAACGCCGATGGAACATTCAAAGTGGACTACGATTATGATCAGGTCGAAGAAACGGATGATGTCTGGGAATCCAAATATCTGAAGTAAGCTTCTGCAAGAAGCGGATAATCTTGGAAAGGAATTGGAACCGGCGTATTTGATGTGGAAAATAGGCGTTTTTAAGTAAGCGAAAGACACAAAGAGGGTGTGTCCGGAATCTGATGATTCCGGACACACCCTCTTTGTTTACGGGCGGGCTATATCAAACCAGTCTTAGAGCATCAGGCGGTGAAGTATTCCACGCCGGCTGCGAACAGCGGCTGATCCTTCTCGCCGGGCACGTTCACGAACGTGCCGTTGCTGTAACGCTCGGAGTGGCCCATCTTGCCGAACACGCGGCCGTCCGGGC
>OLPB01001306.1_pt1 | contig 11526 bp, 8 predicted proteins | sample 1672001 | NCBI WGS metagenome assembly OLPB01 (sample SAMEA3136635, study PRJEB25190) | human gut metagenome | biome: human gut; feature: human-associated habitat; material: faeces | place: Austria | collected 2013 | reverse complement strand
TAAGTAGTGTAATAATAATTGCAAAATATGTCAAGAACCCATAATTAAAAAATATCTCTCCGATTACGGGGATCTTTGATAAAAACGGAAGCTTTGCACGATAAGCATCTCCGGTAACCGCTACAGAAATCTGTCCTACACCACCGGCAAGTGTCGAAAGGGATCCTCCAAAAAAGTTACCAAAACCAACACCAAATGTTGTCAAGGCAAGACCTGCCACATTTTGATTCGCTCTTAATGTAATTGTCAATACACTAAAAATCAAACCACCGAATGCAGCCATTAAAAATGCAGCTAACAGGGACAGAATCATTCCAACCAGACCATTTGGATGTGCGGCAGCCTTTTCATAATAAAAAGCTGCGATAAGACCGGCAATCCCACCCATATACATCATTCCGGGAACTCCAAGATTTAAATTACCTGATTTTTCTGTCAGAATTTCTCCATCTGCGCCAAAGAGCATACAGACACCCTGCATAATGGCCTTTTGTACAAATGTAATTAATACTGTCATCAATCTCTTCCTCCTTATGCACTGTGCTTTCCGCGAAATTCCAATTTATAATTAATGAAAAATTCACATCCGATAACAAAAAACAAAATAATTCCCGTAATAACATCGGAAGCATTTTCATTCAGATTATACTGTGTCGCAATCTGAATCGCTCCCTGCTGCATAAATACAAGAAGAAAAGAAATCACTGCCATTGCCCATACATTAAACTTCGCAAGCCATGCTACAATGATCGCGGTAAATCCGCGACCTCCCGCCGTACTTGTAGAAATCGTATGAGAAGAACCACTTACAAGAATAAATCCTGCAAGACCTGCAATTCCTCCGGAAATTCCAACGGTACGGATAATTACTTTACCTACGTTAATCCCTGCGTATCGTGCAGTATTCTCACTCTCTCCTACAACAGAAATCTCATAGCCATGTTTTGTACGCTTCATATAAATAAACATGAACACCGTTAATAATAACACAATTACAAGATTCCATCCATAGTCAAGTCCAAAAAGAGGAGGAAGCCATCCTGCTTTTGTCGGAGCATTAATAATTCCAACCGAATTTGATCCAACCGGATTCTCCCAATATACAATACAAAATGTTACAACCTGCATAGCAACGTAATTTAACATCAGGGTAAATAACGTTTCATTTGTATTCCACTTTGCCTTAAAAAATGCCGGAATAACTCCCCAGATAGCTCCGGCAGCAAAACTGCAAAGAAACATCAGTACAAGTAACACTCCTGTTGGAAGAGCATTCCCTGCATAGATCATCATTGCCGCAGAAGCAACACATCCCATAAGAATCTGTCCTTCTGCACCGATATTCCAAAACTTCATTTTAAAAGCAGGTGTTACCGCAACTGCCACACATAACAAAGTCAGTGCATCTCTTGCTGTTACCCAGAAACGGCGGCTTGTTCCTACGGCGCCTTCTACAATTCCTTCGTAGACTTCTACAGGATTCATCTTAATAATCATAAAAATAAAACCTGCGCATACAACAAGTGAAAGGAAAATTGCAGCAATTCTTACCAGCCATCTCTTTCCAGATGGCATATCCTCTCTTTTCGAAAGATGTATCAGTGGTTCTTTCACTGTATTATCCATTATTTTTCCTCCTTATGGGATGTCATCAACATTCCAACTTCTTCTTTTGTTGTCTTTCTGGCATCCACAATTCCTGTTACCTTACCATCACAAAGTACCAGGATTCTGTCGCAGAATTCAAGAAGCATGTCTAGATCCTCTGCTACACATACAACGGCAACGCCCCGTTCTTTTTGTTTGTTTAACAGATTATAGATCATATAAGAAGAGTTGATATCAAGACCACGCACCGGATAAGCAACAAGAAGAACTGCCGGTGAAGAAGCAATTTCTCTTCCTACAAGAATCTTTTGTACATTTCCCCCGGAAAGTCTTCTTACAGGATAATCAATATCCGGGGTTACAACATCTAGATCTTCTTTAATCTTTTCTGCCAGCTCTTTTGGTGCTTTTAAGCTCGTAAAGAACCCTTTTCCTTTTCTAAAAGAACGAAGAAGCATATTTCCTGTCATACCCATAGATCCGACAAGTCCCATACCAAGACGGTCTTCCGGAACAAAAGAATGACGGACTCCCAGTTCATTAATCTGTGCTGCATTATATTTAGCCAGATCAATATCCTCTCCTTCCGGTGAGTGGAAAACAACACTTCCGGAAGAAAGCTTCGTAAGTCCGGCAATCGCCTCTAATAATTCTTTTTGTCCACTTCCGGAAATTCCTGCCACGCCAAGTACTTCTCCACCAAACGCTTCAAATGAAACATTCTCTAATGTATGCAGTCCGTCCTCATTCGTACAGGTAATAGTATCGATTGTAAGACGCTTTTTAAGATCATGAGGCATCGGACGGTTAATATCAAGGGAAATCTTTTCTCCAACCATCATCTCTGTGAGAGATTCTACAGTCGCCTCTGAAGTTTGTAATGTCCCAATATACTTTCCTTTCCGTAAAATCGAAACACGATCAGACAATTCTAAAACTTCATTTAGTTTATGTGTAATAATGATAATTGCCCTGCCATCATCTCTCATATTGCGAAGCACATCAAACAGTTTATCTACTTCTTGTGGCGTAAGTACTGCTGTCGGCTCATCGAGAATTAAAATATTGGCACCTCGATATAACATCTTAACAATCTCTACTGTCTGTTTCTGAGAAACGGACATGGTATATACCTTCTGTGCCGGATCAAGATCAAAACCATACTTATCAACAAGCTCCTGAATATCTTTATGCACTTTCTTCATGTCAAGAACCGCGCTTCCCTTTAATCCCAAAATAATATTTTCCGCTGCGGTCATAACATCGATCAATTTAAAATGCTGATGGATCATTCCGATTCCAAGATCAAAAGAATCCTTTGGAGAACGAATTGATACTTCTTTTCCATCTACAAATATATGTCCTTCATCTGGAAAATAAATTCCGGAAATCATATTCATCAAGGTGGTCTTCCCACTTCCGTTTTCGCCAAGCAACGAAAGAATCTCTCCCCTTTTCACCTGAAGATTAATTCCATCATTTGCGACAATCTTGCCAAATCGTTTTGTTATATTTTTTAATTCTATGGCATATGTCTGTTCCAACTTTTTTTCCTCCATTATCCGACTATTCAAGTCGAGCAGCTGTCACTCACCATCCAAAAGAGGTGGGAGTCTTCTCGACTGAGATAAAATATTGTTTTTTACATAATCAGGCAGAGCCACTGATATGGCGGCTCTGCCTTAGTAAACTGACTGTTTAATTACTTTGTAATGGAGTCAATTCCATCAATAATAAATGTGAATGCCGGTGCAGAAGTCATTCCACCTGCCACGTCGGATTCATGGAAATATCCATCTTTGATATAACTCTGAAGCTTTGTAGCATCCTCATCACCGGACTCTACAAGTTCTTCAAGGGTCTTACCACCAACGGTAAACTTAGAAGTATCAAATACATGAATTGTTCCGTCTTCAATTCCCTTCTGTGCTTCTTCTACTTTTTCTTTTGTTCCTTTAGCAACGGTCTTATCATTCAGTTCTGTAATTGCATCTGCTCCATCTTTTACACCTTTTGACCAATCTGTATCAATGGCTGTTCCCTCAATTACAGACTGTACAGCATATGTGTAATACGGACCCCAGTTGATTGTTGCAGAAGTAAGAGCTGCATCCGGAGCTGTTGGAATCATATCGATATTATAACCTACACAAGGAACCTTCTTTGCTTCACATGCTGTAGGAGCTCCTGTTGTATCGGCATGCTGGCTGATCAATACACAACCGTCTGCGATCAACTGCTCCGCACATTCTTTTTCAAGATCAAAGGATGCCCAGCTGTTTGTATATTTTACTTCCATCGTAGCAGAATCGCAAACAGACTTCACACCAAGATAGAAAGAGGTAAATCCACTGATAACTTCGGCATATGGGAAAGCCCCTACATAACCGATCTTACATTTATCTTTTGTAACTTCACCTTTTTGAATCATCTCATTTAACTTCATACCCGCAACAACACCGGATAAATAACGAGATTCATATACGTTCGTGAAGAAGTTGTGCATATTAGCAAGCCCACTGCTCTTTGCCTGATATCCTGTTGCATGACAGAACTGTACATCCGGATAATCTGCAGCCGCCTGAAGAATATAACTTTCATGACCAAAACTGTTTGCAATAATAATGTTGCATCCCTGTTCTGCCAAGTCTACCGCAGCATCATAACAACCTTCATCTTCTTTGATATTGGTCTTGATCACTACCTGATCATCTGTAAGACCAAGATTCTTCTTCATCTCTTCTACTGCTTTTAAATGTGCTTCGGTGTATCCTTCATTCTCATCACCGATCATAATACATCCCACTTTCACATCGGATGCTGCTACAGGTTTTCCTGCTGCTGAACTTCCCTTTGCGGATGTAGAACCTTCTGATCCACTGTTTGAAGAACCGCAAGCACAGAGTGATGCTGTCATAACAGCGGCAAGAATAAATGCCAGTAATTTTTTCATTGTCTTTCCTCCTCTATATTTGCTTCTGAAAAAATACACTTCTATATTAGACTACATCTTTTCATAAGTAAAGTCGAAATAGAGAGAAAATAAGATTTTTTCTTATTAATCCTTCAATTTTTTAATTTTGTAATATAATCTCTCAATTTTTCATGATTTCTAAGATGACTCTCCTAAAATTCTATCTGTAGCATTTCATAAATCACTTTCCATAACTTCCGGAATTCCCAAGTTCTTCTTCAATCCGCATAAGCTGATTATATTTTGCAGTTCGTTCTGCCCTGCATGGAGCGCCTGTTTTGATCTGCCCTGCATTTACCGCCACTGCCAGATCCGCAATCGTTGTATCTTCTGTATCCCCACTCCGATGAGATATAATCGTGCGATAACCAGCTTTTTGTGCCAGTAAGATCGCATCAAGCGTTTCAGATAAGGTACCGATCTGGTTCGGTTTTATTAAAATCGCATTTGCGATTCCCTTCTCAATTCCTTCTGACAACCGTTTTACATTTGTTACAAAAAGATCATCTCCAACAAGCTGTACCTTTTCTCCAAGGCGATAGGTAAGGACTTTCCACCCTGCATAATCTTCCTCGCTCAATCCATCCTCAATAGAAATCAAAGGGAATTTTTCTACAAGTTCTTCATAATATTGCACCATTTCTTCTGCATTTCTGTAAATTTCCTTTTCTTTCATCTGACTTTCCCCTGGAAAATAATACCGTCTGGTATTTTCATCATACAATTCGGAGGCTGCCGCATCCATTGCAAAAAAGATATCCACTCCAGGCTCATACCCGGCAAGCTGCGTTGCTTCCTGCAATAATGCCAGCGCTTCTTCCGCAGAATTTAAATTCGGAGCAAAACCACCTTCATCGCCCACACCGGTTGCATACTCTTTTTCAGCTAACGTTTTCTTTAACTGTTGATAAATCTCTGCACACATCTGGATTCCTTCCGATAAAGACTCTGCACCAACTGGCATGATCATAAATTCTTGAAAGTCAATTGAATTTTTCGCATGACACCCCCCATTAATGACATTCATCATAGGAACTGGCAGTACTTTGCCATTCACACCGCCAACATAACGGTAAAGAGGAATTCCCAGACCTTCGGCCGCTGCTCTGGCCACTGCAAGAGAAACGCCCAAAATAGCATTTGCACCGTATTTGCTTTTATTTTCTGTACCGTCCGCTTCTTTTAAAATATGGTCGATTTCTCTTTGTTCTAAAGCATTGCAGCCGCATAAACGATCACTGATTCTTGTGTTTACATTTGTAACTGCCCTCTCTACTCCTTTTCCTCCAAATCGTTTTTCCTCATCTCGAAGCTCCACCGCCTCAAAACGACCTGTAGAAGCTCCAGAAGGCACAATTGCTTTCCCGCTTGCACCACTTCCTAATCTTACCGTTACTTCTACCGTTGGATTCCCCCTGGAATCAAGCACTTCTAAACCATGTACTTCTTCAATACTAAAATCTTTTTTATTTAAACCTTTTTTCATAAAAAAATTCCCCCTTACTGAATTGTGAAAATAATTTCTTTCTCATATACTCTCTTAATCTTTCTGTGTCTGATTTTACGAAAGATTCCAAAAGTATATTTTCTTCAGTATGGGAGAAATTTCATTTTTTATACATAATTTTTATATGTACTTACTTATATTGTTCAATATATGCTTTTACCACCGCTACAAGCTTCTCATAGCTCATACTTGCAGTATTTAGGCAAAAGTCATAGTTTCTTGAATCATTCCAGTCTTTCCCGGTATGATATCTGTAATAATCTGAACGATATTTATCCGTTTTTTCAATTTTGCGAATAATCTCTTTTTCTGTACCGCCATTCTGTGTCTTTACGCGGGCAATACAGTCTTCCTTTGGTGCATAAAAGAATAAACGAACTACATCCGGATTATCCTTTAAAATAAAATCCGCACATCTTCCGATAATTACGCAGGATTCTTCTGCCGCAACTTCTTTGATAATCTTCGCCTGATAATTAAAAAGGTTGTCATCTGATACGAAATCATCACTTTCTGGAGGGAATATCTCCCCCTTGTAAATCTTTTTACTGATGCCAAATAAAGGCAGACTCTTCACCTTCTCATCTACTTCTCCAAACAAAGCTTCATTAATACCACTCTGTTCAGAAGCCATACGAAGCAATTCTCTGTCATAGCAATGAATACCAAGTTCCTTGGCCAAAAGTTTGCCTAAAGTTCTTCCACCACTTCCATAACTTCTTGCAATCGTAATTACTGTATGTTCCATTGTAACACCTACTCTCCCAAATATGCCTTTTTAATAGACTCATTATTCATAAGTTCTTTCGCATCACCGCTAAGAGCAATCTTACCTGTCTCCAAAACATACGCTCTGTCAGCAATTGCCAGTGCCTTCTTCGCATTCTGTTCTACAAGAAGTACTGTCGTTCCGGCGGCAGAAACCTGCTGAATAATCTTAAAAATCTCATCTACAAAAATCGGTGACAGCCCCATAGAAGGCTCATCCATCAGAATGATTCTTGGTTTAGACATTAACGCACGTCCCATCGCTAACATCTGCTGTTCTCCACCGCTTAATGTACCTGCAGACTGATTTCTTCTCTCTTTTAATCGCGGAAAACTTTCATATACCATCTCTAAAGACTGTGCGATCTCATTCTTATCTTTTCTTGTATATGCACCAAGCTTCAAGTTCTCATACACAGAAAGATTCGCAAATACACGTCTTCCTTCCGGTACATGTGCCATTCCCATTGTTACGATCTTATGTCCCGGTACCTTTGTAATATCCTGTCCTTCAAACAGAATATGTCCCTTCTTTGCCTGAAGCATACCGGTGATTGTCTGAAGAGTTGTTGTCTTACCAGCACCATTCGCACCGATAAGAGCGATAACTTCTCCCTGATTTACCTCAAAGGAAATCCCCTTGATGGCCTGAATCATCCCATAATATACTTCAAGATCCTTTACTTCAAGCATTGCCATAAAGTTCTTTCCTCCTATTCTCCAAGATAAGCCTTAATAACTTCCGGATCATTTAAAACATCTTTTGTCTTTCCCTGTGCCAGTACCTGACCAAAGTTTAATACGGTAAGTTCTTCACATATTCCTGATACAAGCTTCATATCATGTTCGATCAATAATACTGTCATATCAAAATTATCACGAACGAAACGAATCGTATCCATAAGTTCTATTGTTTCATTCGGGTTCATTCCGGCAGCCGGCTCATCTAATAAAAGAAGCTTTGGATTTGTTGCAAGCGCTCTGGCAATCTCTAACTTACGCTGCTCTCCATATGGAAGATTCGATGCAAGAAAGTCTGCCTTACCATCAAGCTCAAATACTTTCAGAAGTTCCATTGCCTTTTCATTCATCTCTTTTTCCATCTTATGGTACTTTGGTAAACGTAAAATGCCTGTCAAAGCGGAATACTTATACTGATTATGCAGTCCAATCTTTACATTGTCAAGAACAGACTGCTGGGAAAACAGACGAATATTCTGGAAAGTTCTTGCAATACCTGCCTTATTAATCTCAATTGTCTTCTTTCCAACAAGATCTTCACCATCTAACTTGATAATACCGTCTGTCGGTTTATATACACCGGTCAGCATATTAAAGACAGTTGTCTTTCCTGCACCATTTGGTCCAATCAGACCGTAAAGCTGTCCTTTCTTTATCTCAACCTCAAATCGGTCTACCGCACGAAGACCACCAAAAGAGATACCCAGATTCTTTACTTCAAGTAATGCCATAATTACTGTACCTCCTCTGCTTTTGCTTTTTTGCCAAACATTCTCTTAATGGAATACTTTTCTCTCCACTCGATTGCTTTTGGTGCCCAGTTAAAGAGCATCATGATAATTAATACAATCGCATAAATCAACATACGGTAATCGGCAAGTCCACGAAGAACTTCTGGAAGCATTGTAAGAAGAACTGCCGCGATAATAGATCCACGAAAACTTCCCATGCCACCTAAAACAACGAATACAAGAATCATGATGGACATATTATAACCGAAGTTTGCAGGAAGTGCTGTTAACGTAGACAGATTATGTGCATAAAGTACACCACCCGCACCGGCAATCGCTGCTGAAATTGTAAATGCCATTAATTTATACTTTGTAATATTGATACCTACAGATTCCGCTGCGATACGATTATCACGAATCGCCATGATCGCACGTCCTGTTCTTGAGTTTACAAGGTTAAAACAAACAAATAAACTAATTAAAATAATAATAATACCAACAACAAAGGTCGACTGATTTGGCGTTCCGACAATACCTTTTGCTCCATCAATAATCTTTTGTCCATCTGCCTCCATATTTAAAGAGGCACTGTCCTTTATGGAGAAATGAAATCCTTTACTGTCTTTTCCAAGATACATAACGTTAATTACATTCTTGATAATCTCACCAAATGCCAGCGTTACGATTGCAAGGTAATCGCCTCTAAGACGAAGAACCGGAATACCAATAAGCCATCCAAAAATTGCTGCAACAACTGTACCGATAAGAATCGCCAGAATAAAACGAAGTGTTTCATTCATTCCTGTCGCCATCATACATTTTGAAAATACAGCACTTGAAAATGCTCCAACACACATAAATCCTGCATGACCAAGACTCAGCTCACCAAGATATCCTACACAAAGATTTAATCCGATCGCTACGATAGAATAAATGCAAAGCGGAACAAGAAGTCCCTGCATCAGACTCGACATCATTCCGGTAGATACCATAACCTCTACAATAATAAATACTGCGATTACCATAGCATAGGTAATCAACATACTTTTTGTCTGTTTGTTCATACTTTTTAAATTTGCTTTTTTCATTTCTTATGCCACCTACACTTTCTCCTGTACCTGTTTGCCAAGAAGTCCCGTAGGCTTTACTAAAAGTACGATGATCAATACGGCAAATACGATTGCATCAGATAACTGTGAAGAAATATATGCTCTTCCCAGAATCTCAATTACTCCCAGTAAAATACCACCAATCAACGCTCCCGGAATTGAACCGATACCACCAAATACCGCCGCAGTGAATGCTTTGATACCAGGCATCGCTCCGGTATACGGAGAAAGAGTCGGATATGCGGAACATAACAGTACACCAGCAATCGCGGCAAGCCCGGAACCGATTGCAAATGTAAGTGAGATTGTCTTATTTACATTTACACCCATAAGCTGTGCCGCATCTTTATCTTCAGATACTGCAAGCATTGCCTGACCTGACTTCGACTTTTTAATAAAAATCATCAATGCTGCCATAATAACAATACAACTGATTACTGTTGCGATTGTTACACCGGAAATTGTAAGATCCCCTCCAGCCAGCTTAATTGATGGAATATGTACAACAGACGTAAATGACTTTGTGTCTGCTCCAAATAAAATCAACGCTAAGTTCTGCAAAAAGTAACTGACACCAATTGCAGTAATCAATACCGCAAGTGGAGATGCTTTTCGAAGTGGTTTATACGCAATCTTTTCAATTACTACACCAAGAATGGTACATCCAATAATTGCAACAATAATGCTCACTGTTGAATTCAGATGGAAGCTACCCATCAAAACAAACACGATATAACATCCAATCATGATAACATCGCCATGTGCGAAGTTCAGCATCTTAGCGATACCGTATACCATAGTATAGCCAAGGGCAATAATTGCGTAAATACTTCCCAGGCTGATACCATTTATCAAATAAGATATAAAACTCATTTTTCCCTCCATGCGCCTTTTGCGGCGTTTCTAAAAAACGGAAAACTTTCCTGAACCAAAAAAGGAGTTACCCGCAGGTAACCCCTTCCCTGGGCTATATTATTTAATCCAAATCACTTAAGAATTACATTGCCTTGTAAGCACCGTTCTTAATAATAACAGCCTTAGGAGACTTTGTTACTTCTCCGCTTTCATTCCATGTAAGACCGTCTTTTCCACCTGTGAGACCCTGCATCTTAATCTTAGTCATCGCACCTTTTAATGCATCGCACATATCAGAAGCACTCATATCTGTAGTTGCTTTAGATTCCTCGATTGCTGCCTTTAATGCGTAAACAGCATCGTAAGAGTCTGCTGCGAATTGGTTCGGAGTATCTTTATATTTTTCTTTGTAAGTCTTTACAAAGTTCTGAACTGCTTTATCTTTTGCATCTGCTGCGAATGGTGTTAAAAGCATAACCCCTTCAGCTAACTTCGTATCAAAGTTCTCTACAGTAAGGATACCATCCATTCCGTCTACACCGAAGAATTTCGGTTTATATCCCATAGTATCTGCCTGTTTTAAGATAATAGAAGCTTCCTGATAGTAAATAGGTAAGAAGAGTAAATCGGCACCTGCATCTTTTGCTTTCTGAAGCTGTGTTCCAAAGTCTGTCTTAGAATCTGCTGTAAATGCTGCTTTAGAAACAATCTGCAGTCCTTTATCCTTAGCTTCTGCTTCAAACTTCTCTTCGATACCTGAAGAATATACATCAGAACTATCATAGATAATACCAACCTTCTTAGCAAGCTTGTTCTCTGCAATATACTGAGCAGATGCAATACCCTGGTTAGGGTCTGTAAAACATACCTGGAATATATTACCGTTTCCACTGGAGAGTACATCTGGTGCAGATGCAGATGGTGTAATCTGGAACATATTATCAGAAGCTGTCTTACCTGCTACTGCGATACATGGGGCAGTTGTTGTTGTTCCTACTAACATCTGCATGCCCCAGTCTTTTAATGTATTATAGGCATTCACTGACTTCTCCGCATCATTCTGATCATCTTCAAAACGATACTCAATCTGCTTTCCGTTAATACCACCTGCCGCATTAATCTCATCTACTGCAATCTGTGCTCCGTTCTTTACGGCTGTTCCGTAAATGGCAGTTGCACCGGTAGTCGGTCCAATACCGCCAATATAATATTTATCCGCATCCTTTTTCGATG
>OLPB01001293.1_pt1 | contig 11573 bp, 7 predicted proteins | sample 1672001 | NCBI WGS metagenome assembly OLPB01 (sample SAMEA3136635, study PRJEB25190) | human gut metagenome | biome: human gut; feature: human-associated habitat; material: faeces | place: Austria | collected 2013 | reverse complement strand
GCGTGCGGTTGTCCGCGGCCCGGGTGGAGCCGCTGTCGCGGATGCCCTGTACCCGGCGCCGCGGGGTCGATCGCGCGATGTCGTGCCCGGCCCTGATCTCCCGGGAGGGCTTGCCGCTCTCGCACGACTGCACGATCTGCCGTTTGAACGCCTCGTCGTGGTGGCGGGGATGTTTCGGGCCGGCCATCGTCGGCCTCCAATCCAATGATGCCCTCGACCTGGTGTTCGAACATGAGCGAGAAGGTTCTGCGTTCCACGTCTTTTCTGCCGTCGGTATCCACCACCAGCAGAATTTTCCCATTACGCCAGGCTTCATCCTGCGCGCCTTGGATCACCTGGCCGGCGAAAGGCGATGTGGCCACTCCGTCGCTGATGAAGCCGATGATGTCGGAGCGGCCTCGGGCCAATCCGCGGGCGAGCGCGTTGTGATGGTAGCCGAGTTCGTCAGCGGCCCTGCGCACCTTGCGGCGTGTGGATTCCGTGATCCGCACGTCCCGGTTGTCGTTCACCGCCCATGAGGCGGTTGCGATGGAGACACCAGCCGCTTCGGCCACGTCCCACAATGTCACTTTCGCCATGCCCGCGTATCAGCCCCGTCCGACGCCTAGCGCATCAGGTTGCGCAGGACGTACTGGAGAATACCTCCGTTGCGGTAGTAGTCCGCTTCGCCTGGCGTATCGATGCGAACGACGGCATCGAATTCGGTCGTGGAACCGTCCGCGTGGGTGGCGGTGACGTGGACCGTCTTCGGGGTGACGCCCTTGTTGAGTTCCTCGACACCGGAGATGTCGTAGGTTTCGGTGCCGTTCAGGCCGAGGCTCTCATACGATTCGCCTTCGGGGAACTGCAATGGCAGCACGCCCATGCCGATGAGGTTGGAACGGTGGATGCGTTCGAAGCTTTCGGTGATGACGGCTTTGACGCCCAGCATGACGGTGCCCTTGGCGGCCCAGTCACGGGAGGAGCCGGTACCGTATTCCTTGCCTGCGAGCACGACGAGCGGCACATCATGGTCGATATAGTCGCGAGACGCTTCGAAGATCGTGGTCGGCTTCTTGTCGAGGAAGTCGTAGGTGTAGCCACCAGGGGTGATTTCCTCGCCGACGGAGGCGAGCAACTGGTTGCGCAGGCGGATGTTGCCAAACGTGCCACGGACCATGACCTCATGGTTGCCTCGACGGGAACCGTAGGAGTTGAAGTCCTTCGGTTCGACGCCACGGTCGGTCAGGTATTTGCCTGCCGGGCTGGAGGCCTTGAACGCGCCTGCCGGGGAGATGTGGTCGGTGGTCACGGAGTCGCCGAGCAGTGCGAGCACGCGGGCGCCGTGGATGTCCTTGACCGGATCCGGGGTGGCCTTCATGCCGTCGAAGAAGGTCTGCTTGCGCACGTAGGTGGAGTTCTCATCCCATGCGAACAGTTCGCCTTCCGGCACGTCAAGGCCCTTCCAACGGCGGTCGCCTTCGAACACGGAGGCGTAATCCTTGAGGAACATCTCGCGGCTGACGGTGCCATCCACCACTGCGGCGACTTCCTCATTGGTAGGCCAGATGTCCTTCAGGTACACGTCGTTGCCGTCCTGGTCCTTGCCGAGCGGCTGGGTTTCGAAATCGAAATCCATAGTGCCGGCGAGCGCGTAGGCGATGACAAGCGGCGGGGACGCGAGGTAGTTCATCTTGACGTCCGGGCTGATGCGGCCTTCGAAGTTACGGTTGCCGGACAGCACGGAGGTGACGGTCAGGTCGTTGGCGTTGATGGCCTCGGAGATTTCCGGCAGCAGCGGGCCGGAGTTGCCGATGCAGGTGGCGCAGCCGAAGCCGACCAGCTGGTAGCCGAGCGCGTCGAGATCATCCTGCAGACCGGCGGCCTTCAGATAGTCGGCGACGACCTGGGAGCCCGGAGCAAGTGACGTCTTGACCCACGGCTTGGGCTTCAGTCCCTTGGCATGCGCGTTGCGGGCGATCAGGCCGGCGGCGATCATGACGGACGGGTTGGAGGTGTTGGTGCACGACGTGATGGACGCGATCGCCACGTCGCCGTTCTTGATATCGAAGTCGCCACGAAAGTCAGTGGACACCGCGATCGGATCCTGCACGGTCTTGTCGGTTTCGTACGCCGGCAGCGTGGCTTCGAACTTCTCTTTCGATTCGGACAGCCTGATGCGGTCCTGAGGACGCTTCGGGCCTGCGATGGACGGCACAACGGTTCCGAGGTCGAGTTCCAGGTATTCGGAGTACTGCGGTTCTACGTAGTCCGGATCGGTGGCGTCGCCCCAGAGCTTGTTGGCTTTCGCGTAGGCTTCGACGAGAGCGATCTGCTCTTCGGAACGGCCGGTCAGACGCAGGTAGTCGAGGGTGACGTTGTCGATCGGAAAGATGCCACAGGTGGAGCCGAATTCCGGTCCCATGTTGCCGATGGTGGCGCGGTTGGCCAGCGGCACGGAAGCGATGCCTTCGCCGTAGAATTCCACGAATTTGCCGACCACACCGTGCTGGCGGAGCATGTCGGTGATGGTGAGGACCACGTCGGTGGCGGTGACGCCTTCCGGAATGGAACCGGTGAGCTTGAAGCCGACGACGCGCGGCACGAGCATGGAGATCGGCTGGCCGAGCATGGCGGCTTCGGCTTCGATGCCGCCGACGCCCCAGCCGAGCACGCCCAGACCGTTGACGGTGGTGGTGTGCGAATCGGTGCCCACGCAGGAGTCGAGGTAGGCGAGGTCGCGACCGCGCTCCCCCGCCTTGGTCATGACGACTTTGGCGAGGTATTCGATATTGACCTGGTGGATGATGCCGGTTCCCGGCGGCACCACGCGGAAGTTGCGGAAGGCCTGCTGTCCCCAGCGCAGGAACTGGTAGCGTTCGCCGTTGCGCTGGTATTCGATGTCCATGTTCTGTTCGACCGCGTCGGCCACGCCGTACTTGTCGATCTGCACGGAATGGTCGATGACCATGTCGGACTGGACCTGCGGGTTGATGACCTCCGGATCTCCGCCAAGCTCCTTGACGGCGTCACGCATGGTGGCGAGGTCGACGATGCACGGCACGCCGGTGAAGTCCTGCATGACCACGCGGGACGGGGTGAACTGGATCTCGTGGCTCGGCTGTGCGGCCGGATCCCAATCCAACAGGGCCTTGACATGATCATCCGTGATGTTGGCGCCATCGATGTTGCGCACCAGGTTCTCAACGAGAACCTTCAACGAATACGGGAGATGATCGATGCCCGGCAAATCCGCGATGCGGTAAAAGTCGTAATCCTTGCCGCCCACCTTCAGGGTGTCGAGCTGGTCGTCGCGCACAGACATGCTACCTCCGAGCTTTTGTGGCTGGTTGAAACTTTCCAGCAGCCGATTATCCGTTGCCAACGATACAGCCACGTTACTTCAGCACTGGCGTGTCTTCTTGAAACGTGAGAAAATGGCGACTATTTTCGGCACGCACCACAGGCACAGCACGAAAACGATGGCGGACACCACAAGCGCGACGCCCGTCGCCGCGAGCATTTCGCCGGACGGTATCACGAGCGCGAAGAAACGCGCGACGGGCGGAATGAACATGCCGGCCACGCCCGCCACGGCGAACGCCAATACCAGACCGCCTCTCCACGAGTTGAGTGGACGGGCCACGCGCGCCAGTACGAAGATGCCCATCATCAGCAGGATAATCGCGTTGACGCCACGAAGCATACCCAGCTGCGCGGCGGAATGCTGTGCGTCCCAGCCCATGAACTTCGGCAACAGCCACGAATCGGCGAGAATCGACAGAGCCGTGGCGATGCCTCCCGGCAATGCGAAGTGCACCACGCGCCTGAGGAAGCCCGGAATGTAGCGGCGCGTGTTCGGCGCAAGCGCGAGGATGAACGCCGGCATGCCGATGGTGAGTGCGCCGATGTAGGTGATATGGCGGGGCAGGTATGGGAATGGGATCTGCGTCAGCACCACGCCGAGCGAGATCAGCGCGGAATATACGGTTTTGACGAGGAACAGGCTGGCCACGCGTTCCATGTTGGCCATGACCTGGCGTCCACGTGCCACCACATCGGGCAGATGCGAGAATTTCGAATCGACGAGCACCACTTGTGCGACGGCTTTGGTGGCGGGTGCCGCGTTGCCCATCGCGATGCCCAGGTCGGCCTCCTTGATGGCGAGCGCGTCGTTCACGCCGTCGCCGGTCATCGCCACGACATGATCGCCTAGGTGCAGCGCCTGGACGATCGCCTTCTTCTGGTCGGGCAGGACACGGCCGAGCACGTCCACGTTCTCCAGTACTTTCGCCAGTTCCGTGATGTCGGTGGGCAGTTCGCGCGCGTCCATGAAGCGTGGCTCCGCGTCTCCGGTGAGCCGTACTTTTCTTGCGATCGCACCGACGGTGACGGGATTGTCGCCGGAGATGATGCGGCAGCGCACGCCCTGCTCGCGGAACCAGGCGAGTGTGGCTTCGGCGTCGTCGCGAATGTGCTCGGAGCATAATACCAGCGCGACGGGCCGCGATGCGGGGTCGATGGCGGGATCGCTTTCGTAATCGGCGGGCGCCTTGCCGTCATGCCGTGCGATCAGCAGCACGCGGTTGCCGTCGTGTGCGGAATCGTTGACCAGTCGAAGAACGTCGGCGTAATCGCCATCCAAGTGGGACAGCACGACTTCCGGCGCGCCCATCGTCCATACCGCGCCGCCATCGGCAATCGAGCTCCATTTGCGTGCCGACGAGAACGGAACGCGCGCCGCAACGGGACCGGCGGAGAATCCCTGCTTGCCCAGTCCGTTGAGAATCGCCAATCCGGTGCCGTTCGGCTGTCCTTCGTTCGACAGGTCGTACAACGCCTGTTTCACGGCATGTTCGTCAACGGTATTGGCTCCGATGCCATCCAGCATGCGTATTTCGTTGAGCATGATGCCGCCGTCGGTGACGGTGCCGGTTTTGTCGAGGTTCAGGCAGTCCACGCGTGCGAGGGTCTCCACGGATTCGAGCTCCTGCACGAGCGTGTTCTTGCGTGCCAAACGGATGGCGGCGAGCGCGAAGTTGAGCGAGGTGAGCAGTACGAGGCCTTCGGGGATCATGCCGACCACGCCAGCCACGGCGGACACCACGGCGGAACGCCATTGGCCGGTGGAGATGGCTACGTCCCAACCGCCGACCGCGTGCACCTGCGACCAGATGAGCAGCACGCACAGCGGTACGACGAGGAAGGTCATGAATTTGAGGATGGTGTTGATGCCCTTGTTGAGGTCGGACACGGTCTTTTTGTAGACCTTCGCCTGCGCGGTCAAGGTGGCGGCATAGCTGTGCGCGCCGACCGCGTTGACCTTGACCAAGGCCATGCCGGAGACCGCGGTGGAGCCGGAATAGATGTCGTCGCCTTCGTTCTTGCGCACGGTGCGCGATTCGCCAGTGAGCATGGATTCGTCGAGTTCCAGGCCCCAGGTGCGCACGATCTGCGCGTCGGCGGGAACCTGTTCGCCGGAGCGGATCCACATGAGGTCGCCGAGCACGATTTCGTTGTGCGGCACTTCGACGTCCTTGCCGTCGCGTCGTACGAGATAGTCGGAGGCTACGAGGATGGAAAGCTTGTCGAGCGTTCGTTTGGCTTTCAGTTCGGTGATGATGCCGATGCCGGTGTTGATGAGGATGACGAGGCCGAACACGGCGTCTCTCCATGATCCCGTGACCAATACCATGACCATGGCGGCGAAGATGATGCCGTTGAACAGGGTGAACACGTTGGCTCGCACGATGTCGGCGAACGAACGTGACGTGGACGATTTGACGGCGTTGACCTGCCCGCTTTCCGTAAGGGCGGCGACTTCCGCTGCGGTGAGCCCCTTTTCACTGGTTTCAGGCATGGTTTGACTTTCACTCATGCTGCCAGCCTACCGCTTGGCGATGCGCACCCGCAGGCTTTTCCCGTAAAGCTCCGGCAAAATTCAGGGTTTTCTCAGGGTGTGTTCAGCGCCACTCATCCGAACCGATTCGAACTCACCCGAATGCGTGGAGCGGTTCACTGTTTGCCGCCGTGGCTGATGGTGGTGACGAGGATTGTTCTGTCGTGCGGGTCGTTGTTGGCTATGCCGGCTACCGCGTCGGCAAGCGGCGTCGCATCCGTCATGCGGTCGTTGATTGTGAGCGTCGCAGCGAACAGCGTGCTGTCGGTCGGCGTGGCGATCGGGTTGAGCAGTGCCACTGGAATGCCCGCCTGTCTTGCGGTTGTCAGCGTGTCGTACCAGCCGTCATGGTTCACGCCGGACACGTCGATTCCCGAAATGACGATGATGCTGACCATGCGTTGCGCCATATCCTCGACCGCTTGTCGGGCGGTGTCCTGCATGTCGACCGTGCCGGCGACCGGCAGATACACCGGCCTGAGCCCGCCCGCCTCCATGGCATCCAACGCCAGGCGATCGGTCTGTTCGTCTTGGGAGCCGATCATGGCCACGTCGAGACTGTTGCGGTCCTTCATGCTGTGGGCGACCGCATCGCCTGCGGACTGCGTATCTCCCACCGCGGCATTGTTCGGCGTGCAGCCGGCCAGCATGGAGATGCCGAAGACGGCTGCAAGGAGACCGGCTGCGGCACGCCGCGCGAAACCGGTCATCGTGTGGTTTTCCTGAATAGCGCCACCGTTTCGACATGGTGGGTGGTCGGATAGATGTCGAATGCGCGAATATCGGCAAGATCGTATCCGAGCGAGGCCAATGTGGCGGTGTCGCGTGCCAGCGATGCCGGGTCGCAGGCGATGTATACGACGCTTCGCGCGCCGGATTCGGCGATCTGCCTGCATACCTTCGCACGTGCGCCGGCACGCGGCGGATCAAGCACCACGATATCGGGTTTGGCCAAATCGTTGCGTACGTTGGCAAGCGTCTTGGCCACATCGCCCACACGGGCGTCGACATTGCCCAAATGGATGGCCCTCAGATTGCGTTGCGCGTGTTTGACAGCGGTCTTGCCACCTTCCACGCTCAGCATGCGCGTGCGGCCGGCGCTTAACGTGGCCAACGGCAGCGTGAACAGGCCGGAACCGGAATACAAATCCCACAGGCATGCGGAAGTGGCGCCGTCAAGCTCGCCATGCACCAAGGACATCACATGGCCGGTCAACGCGATCGGCGCGTGACGGTGCATCTGCCAGAATCCGCCGGCGTCCACACCATATTCGAATTCACGTCCGCACACCGTCACCTTTTCGGTAAGCTCGCGATTGCCCGCCGTCACCTCGCCATCGACGAGCACGGCGTAGTTGTCGGCGATTTCGGCATTGCCGCGAGGCTCGGGAACAGACAGACGAATCTGCGATCCGGGAGTGAATCCCCCATCCCACACGTGTTCCTTCTCGGCCACGTTAAGCAACGCGCGACTGGCCAACGGCATGGTGTCGATCGGCACACGCACGTGGGTGCCGCGTCTGCGCATGGACGGTCGGCCGTTCTCGTCCGCGATCATCTCGATGCGGGTACGCCAGTGCAGCCCCTGCTCCGCCTCATCCTCGGGCATGCGCTCGATCGGCACGTCAACGTCGACATGGCCGAGACGTCTCATCTGTTCGGCGATGGACGTGGATTTCCATTTAAGCTGTCCGGGCAGTGAGACGTGCACCAAATCGGCACCGCCGACGCCGCCGCCCATGGCAAGCGGACCCGCCAACGGCCATACGGGTTCGACGCGGTCCTCGCTGGCTTCCAGCACTTCCGTCACTTCGCCAGTCCAAAAACGGTCCTCGCGATCATGTGGCTCGTCCAACACGACGCGTACCAGCTCGCCCGGCAACGCGAATCGCACGAACACGACGCGTCCGTCGATGTGGCCGACGCAACGGCCTTGGTCGGCATATCGTTCGATGCGGATGGTCGATTCCATCAGTGTTGTTCCTCCGTTTCGTTGTTGTCGTCCATCGCGTCGGCGTTTGGTTCGGCCAACGTCTTATGCCGATGCATGGGGGTGGCCACGATGAGGTACGACACCCAGATGGCCAACGCCCAGAACGGAATGCCCATGAGCAGACGTGCAGTGCCGAGCCAGCCGACCTGGTTGGACAGGTACAACGGCACCTGCACCACCAGTCGTAGGGAGAACACACCGATCCACAACGCGGTGATGATGGTGTACGCGCGGTTCAATGCCTTGTCGCCACGCCAATCGGCAAGCCATGCGCGCAGATGCTCGGTTGGCAGTGTCCGGATGAATTCGATCACCAAGCCAAGTCCCGGTACACGTACCATCAACGAAATGGCGAGCAGCACGATGTAGAAGGCGTTGGTCAGGAATCCGAACATGTAGTAGTTGCGCGCCTCGTGGCTGTTCCATGCCCAGATCAGGCAGATGCCGACTGCCAGAAGGCCGGAGACGGCGCCCATGACGGATTGGCGTTGGCATAGGCGGACGATCACCTGCAGTACGGCGAGGGCTGCGGATACGCCGATGGTCAGATGCAGGTCGGAGGTGATGACGAACATCACCACGAATACCACGCCCGGCAGCATCGATTCGACGACGCCGCGCGGACCGCCGATCGCGTCGATGACGGAGAAATCGTCGGCATCGCCGGCGTCGGCGAGCGCGCCGAGGCCGGTTCTTTTCTTGGTTTCGGTTTCAGCCATGCGTTTGTGTTTTCGTGGTCGTCGTTCGCTCAGCGCACTTCGGAGAACATCGGTCCACGCGACAACGTGGTCTTGACCTCGACCTGCTGGTCGGAGTCAAACGGTCCCTTCGGCTGGCCTGGAATGTCCATCGTCCTGCCTGCCTGTTCGGCTTCGGCGGCTTCCTTGGCGGCCTTGCGTTCGGCCGGGGCGACCGGCGGATGCATCGGGATGAGGTCACGCGGGGCCAGCGGGTCCTCGCCGCGTTCCACGACGATGTTGGAGAAAAGCTGGTTCAGCGCCTGGGTTTCGGCGTGGTCCGGATCGGTGGCGGCTTTGCCGGAGAAGATGCCGCGCAGCATCCACCGCGGTCCGTCCACACCGACGATGCGGGTGACGACCTTGCGTCCGCCCTTGACCACGACCGGCAGTGTCAGTTCGGTGCCGAACACGCCGTCGGTCTCCTTGGCGTCTTTGTTGGCCTCAACCAGGTCGGCGCGCACGTCATCCCACAGTCCCATGGTCTTCGGCGCGGCGAAGGCTTCGATCTCCACGCTGGAGGATCCGTAGGTGATGGTGGTGCCGAGCACCTGCTGGGTGGCGCGGTTGGCCTTCACGCGCAGTTCGATGCCTTGGAGGAACGGCAGATAGTAGGCGCCCATGTCGAGGTATTCGTCATAGTCGGGCACGTTCTCGTCGTCGACGTCCCACGGACCGTGCTCATCGCCACGGCCGTCGTACTCATCGGACGGTTCCGGAAGGATGGTTTCCTGAATTCCACCGGCGGGCGCCTCGGCGGTTTCGGAGATGGCCTCATCGGCCTTGTCGTTCTCTTCGGCGGCGGCTTCAGCGGCTTCCTCGCTCTGACGCTTCTTCTTGCCGAATCCAAACAGTCCCATGATGTTCCTCATTTCATTACGGTTGCAACCGTGACTAGCCTAGCACCCATGCTTAATACGGGCTGGGAATCGGAGTGTGTCCTCCCGTTGCCCGGCATTGGCCGGATGGCGGCCGCAAAAACTCACACGTCGTAGGTGATGCTCAGCGGCGCATGGTCCGACCATCGCAGGTCGTAGGTCGGAGCTTTGTCGATGACGAATCCGCGGGCCGTTTCGGCGAGTTCGGGTGTGGCGAACTGGTAGTCGATCCTCCAGCCGACGTTGTTGTCGAAGGCGCGGCCCCGCTGGCTCCACCAGGTGTACGGTCCTTGGATGTCTCCGCACAGGGAACGCATCACATCCACGAATTCCAACTCCCCCAGCCATTTGTCCACGTAGGTGCGTTCCTCGGGCAGGAAGCCGGCGTGCTTCTCGTTGGCTTTCGCGTTCTTGATGTCGAGCGGCGTGTGCGCGATGTTGAAATCGCCGCACAATACCGCCTGCTTGCCGCCGTGCGCCGCTTCATCGCGCAGTTGTCCCATACGTACCAGCATGGTGTCGAGGAAACGGTATTTCTGCTTCATTTTCTCCGGATCGTCGGTGTTGCCGGCGTGCACGTACACGCATACGACAGTGACGGTGTACCCTTGCGGGGTCTTCACATCCGCTTCGATCCAACGGCCGGAATCGACGTCCTCGGCAAGTCCCGGCAGTCCGTAGCGCTTGTCGATGACGGGCAGCGCGGAGAGCAGACCGACGCCGGCGCGTCCCTTGATACGGCAGATCTCGTTCATGCGATCAAGCCCGCTTTGGTCGGCGATGCGTCCGGCGGTCGCGTATTCGAAGCCGAATTCGTCGAAGATGGGGTCGATTTCGTTTTGCGGGGCGCGTACTTCCTGCATGCACCACACGTCCGGCGTGTTCTTCGCGGCCCATTGCTCGATGCCTTTGCGTTTCGCCGCGCGGATTCCATTCACATTCGATGTCGTGATTGTGATCGTCATAGCGCCTTAGCCTAGCCGGAATACAAGAAAACCTCCCTTGTGGGAAGGGAGGTTTTCCAGATGGCTGACGCGATCAGTCGAGTCCGAGCTGCAGCTTGCCGCCTGGGATGGCGTCCAGCAGGTCGCGGGTGTACTGCTTCTTCGGATGGTCGAAGACCTCGTCGGTGGTGGCATGCTCCACCAGCTTGCCGTGCTGCATCACCACGACCTCATCGGCGATCTGACGCACCACCGCCAGATCATGGGTGATGAACAGGTAGCTCAGTCCCTTTTCCGCCTGCAGGTCGTTGAGCAGGCGAAGCACCTGGTCCTGCACCAGCACGTCCAATGCGGAGACGGCCTCGTCGCAGACGATCACATCCGGATCGAGGGCCATAGCGCGCGCGATGGCGATGCGCTGCCTTTGGCCGCCGGAAAGCTCGTTCGGATAACGGCTCATCACCGATTCCGGCAATTTCACCATGTCGATGAGCTCGCGCACACGCTTGGCACGGCTCTTCTTGTCTCCGATGCCGTGGATGCGCAGCGGCTCCTCGATGGACCGGTAGATGGAGTACATGGGGTCGAGCGATCCGTACGGGTTCTGGAACACCGGCTGCACATGACGTCGGAAGTCAAGCAACTCCTTGCCCTTGAATCCGGAGATGTCTTTGCCGTCGTAGGTGACGGTGCCGGCGGTCGGCTCAAGCAGTTTCAGCACCATGTTGGCCACGGTGGATTTGCCGGAACCGGATTCGCCGACGATGGCCAATGTGGTGCCCTTCTTGATGGAGAAGCTCACATCGTCGACCGCCTTGAACATCTCCTTCTTGCGCGGCAGTTTAAATTCCTTGGTCAGGTGATCCACCGTGATGATGGCTTCGCCCTTCTTCAGGGAATCCTCGTTCACCGCGTGCTCCATGACCGCGGTGGCGTCGCCGCCATGTTCCTTGACGGAGATGATGCGCTGCGATGCCAAGGACGGCGCAGCGGCGACCAAACGCTTGGTGTACGGATGCTGCGGATGCTGCAGCACTTCCAGTGAAGGACCGGATTCCACGACCTGGCCCTTGTACATGACCACGATATGCTGGGCGCGTTCCGCGGCCAGACCGAGATCGTGGGTGATGAACAGCACCGCGG
>OLPB01001278.1_pt1 | contig 11671 bp, 9 predicted proteins | sample 1672001 | NCBI WGS metagenome assembly OLPB01 (sample SAMEA3136635, study PRJEB25190) | human gut metagenome | biome: human gut; feature: human-associated habitat; material: faeces | place: Austria | collected 2013 | reverse complement strand
CCGCAATATCCTGGGGTACACCAGCCTCGATGAGCTGCCTGGTGAAAAACTGGTGCTTTTCATAAATCTGTTCGGCAAACTGTAATCCCAATTCTGTCAGGGAGAGTGTGCCGTCGGCATTTTTTACAAGATGCCCGGATTTGGACAACTCCTTGACAGCCCGGCTTACAGAGGGCTTTTTTACTCCTAAATGCTCTGCCACATCCACACAGCGGACATAACCATGTCTTTTCTGCATCATCAAGACTGCCTCCAGATAGTCCTCCATTGCTGATGTCAAAGCCATTGGCACACCTCCCATCCAAAGTATTTTGGGTATTAGCTACCGTTATTTTGCCTTTACATTGGCGATCTCAATGAAAAGCTGGTCACTGCCGAAGCTGAAGGATTCAATCTTGTCGCTGTTAAATGCCGCATACTGGTGAGCTGAAGTAAACGGAACCAGCACGGCCTGATCTGCTGTAAAGGTCAGCACCTCGTTATAGATTTCCTGCACACGGTCCAAATCAGCGGTGCTGTCCAGCTCTTTAATGGTGTCCGTGCCATTTTCCATAGTAAGGGCAACCTGCCACAAAATCGGGTCGGACATCATTTCCGGGTTCATATTCGTCATGGTGAGGAACGGGTCATAGTAACCGCCGTAGGTTGTGTGGAGCGAGAAATCAAAATCGGTAGAAACCTGCGTAAACCACGTCATATTATCCGAACCGCGAGGCGTTACTTCAAACCCTACTTCACCCAATTCCTGAGCAATTACAAGCGCCGCATCGTCCATTGTTCCCTGATTGGTGATATAATCCAGCGTAACACTCAATTTTGCGCCATCTTTTTCGCGGATGCCATCGCCATCACTGTCTACCCAACCGGCGCTTTCCAGCAATTCTTTTGCTTTATCTGCATTGTAGCTGTATGTAGTGGCTTCTACATCGCAATACGGTAGAGAGGTATCCAGCAACTGTTCCGAAGCTGTTTCAAGACCGGAGAATACACTGTCGCTGATCGTTTCCTTATCAATCGCATAGGCCACCGCCTGCCGGACAGCGGCATCGTTAAACGGAGCCTCCTGTGTATTGAAGCCGATAAAACGGCTGTTGGAAATGCTGTCATCCAATACGGTGCCAATTCCATCCGCAGAGGAAAGTTCGGTATAACCAGCAAAGCTCAAACGGGATGTACCCGCAAGCAGATCCACTTCGCCATTGCGCAGAGCGAGAATTGCAGCATCGGGATCCGCGATCACTTTTACGGTAAATTCGTCCACATCAGGCTGTTCTCCCCAATAATTGGGATTGCGGACGAAAGTATAAGAGGTTCCGTCACCGTCCCCGGCATACATATAGGGGCCAGTCCCCATTGTCTGGGTCAGCAGTTCTTCTTTAGTTGTCAAATCCTCATTAAACGCATTGGGCGATACGATTCCCATTGGGTTGCACATGGCGAGGTCGTTCAAAACACCATAATAAGGAGTGGTAAGATGAATTGCCACGGTATGTTCGTCCACCACTTCAATCGACTCCGTGAGTGTTCCAATCTTACCAAAGGATGCAATATATGCTCCCAAATTGGAGAATGCCGCCTCTAAGCTGGTTTTTACTGCTTCCGCATTGAGGTCAGCACCATCCGAAAACTTCACGCCTTCTTTGAGATGGAAAGTGTAGGTCAGTCCATCATCGCTGATGTCCCACGTTTCGGCCAGCCCAGCCTTAAATTCACCATTTTCCCGAACGACGAGTGTATCGTAGCAGTTACGGGCATAGTAGGTGAAACCGTAAGTACCATTGGAAGTGGCAGGGGACATCGCTGGATAGAAGCCGGTGGAAAAATCCCAGCTTTCTGTTGTTGTGATACTTACCGGGGTAGAATCAGAACCGGAAGTATCGGGTGTTGTACTGTTGCAGGCGCAGAGACCAAGCGCCATAACGCCCGCCATCATCAGTGCAGCAAGTGATTTTAGTTTCATAAATCAAACCGTCCTTTCGTTTTTTGTATATATCACGCCTCAAGGAGCGTATATACCTATTTCAAATCAAGTGGGAAGCGCGCAAAAGCTGTTTGGTATAGGGGTTTTGAAATATCTTCAGATCCCCATTCCATTGACGGCTTTCGATCAGTTTCCCGTTTTGCATCACATGAATTTCGTCCGCAAGATAAAGCGCCGCGTCAATCTCATGGGTAATGAAAAGATAACAGCATTGTTCTTCCTCCTGAACTCTTTTTAGCAATTCCAAAATACTTTTGCGCAGAATGACATCCAAACCGCTGATGGATTCGTCAAAGACGATATAGCGCGGGGAAACAGCCAGAGCACGGGCAATCCCTACGCGCTTTTGCTGCCCGCCGGATAATTCTCCCGTTTTCTTGTTCGCTGTTTCTTTCGGCAGCCCCATACGGTCAAGCAATTCATAAACTCTGGCCTGCTCTTTATCCTTCGACAAGTCCAGCAGATTTCGGATTGGTTCGGCAATCGCCTGATAAACCGTAAAATGAGGGTCGAGAGCGCTTTTTCCGTCCTGCAATACCAGTTGGATTGCTTTTGCTGTTTCTTTCCGATTCCTTTTCCCTTTGCGGGAAATCGGTTTTCCGTCCAGCAGGATTTGACCGGACGAAGGGGATTCCAGCCCCAAAATCAACCGAGATAGGGTACTTTTCCCGCAGCCGCTTTCTCCCACCAAAGCATAGATACAGTGATCTTCCATAGACAGACTCACATCGGAAACCGCGTCAAACAGCAGCTTATCTTCGCCTCTATACTGTTTGCTTACATTTTTCACCTTCAGCATATACTCACCCCCATCCCAAGTGGATTGCTTCAATCAGTTCCTTGGTATAATCAGCTATTGGATTCTGTAAGACCTCTTGGGCGCAGCCTTGTTCTACCATCTGTCCTTCTTTCAAAATCAGTACATGGCCACCGACATGCCGTGCAACATCAAAGTCATGGGTGACTAAAAGCAGTGCGCAGCCCTGCTCCTGTAGATGCAGGAATTGCTCCACCGCTTTGTCCCTGTGAATCGCGTCTAAAGCGGTAGTCGGTTCATCGGCAACCACCAGCTTTGCGTTACCGGCAATCGCAAGGGCAATGAGGCAGCGCTGGAGCATACCACCCGAAAGCTGATACGGCCTGCTGCTTAAAATCCTTTTGGTGTCTGTAAGCCCTGCCCGAGACAGCGCCTGTTCATAAAGAGACAAGGCTTCCTTTTTCTTCAAATCTTGATGCAGGTTAAGAAATTCGGCCATTTGAGCACCAATTTTTCTGGAAGGGTCGAGCGCCGTCATCGGATTTTGCGGGATAAAAGCGATTTTATTGCCGTAGTACAGCGCCCGTTCTTTTTCCTTTAGCTGTAAAAGCGATCTGTTATCAAAAAAGATTTCGCCATTCACTTGGAAGGCGCTGCTGTTAAGCAGCCCCAAAATTGCCCGGCAGGTCATCGTTTTTCCGCTTCCTGATTGGCCTAAAAGGATAACTGCACCCGCTTCCTCCAACGAAAAACTGATGTCCTTCACCAAATCCTGATATGGATTTTTAAGCGCAATGCTAAGATGTTCTACCTGTAACAGCTTTTTGCTCATAGCACATCCTCCTGCGGCTGAAGAATGTCCCTAAGCGCCTCGCCAAACAGATTGAAGCCTGCGGCGGCAATGAAAATGCAGATACCGGGGTAAATGAGCAGTTCCGGGTGGGAATACAACGCCACCTGCGCTTCCTCCAGCATTGCGCCCCATTCAGCCGTTCCGCTGGGCAGACCAAGGCCGAGAAACGAAAAGCTGGAAACCGTGAGGATGGCCGAAGCTACGCCCGTTGAAAAATACACCAAAAACTGCGGAAGGATATTGGGAATTAAATGGTGAACAATAAGCTGCCACATTCCACAGCCGGACACCCTCGCGGCGACAATGTAATCCCGCCCAAGTTCCGTTTTGGCATAGGTGCGAATAAGCTGCATAAACCGCGCCCACATGGAGATGACAACCGCCCAAATAATATTTTGCAGGCCATTTCCCAAAACGCCGATAATCGCCACTGCGATAATGAGCGTGGGGAAAGCGATAAATACCTGGCTGATTCCTGTCACAACACGGTCAAACCAGCCGCCGATACACGCTGTCATCATTCCAAGGATTAAACCAATCCCTCCCAACAGAATCAAAATGGGAAGCGCCAGCCCAAGGGATGCTCTTGCACCATAAAGCAAGCGGGATAATTCACACCGCCCAAGCTGATCGGTTCCAAGGGGATAATCGGCGCTCGGCGCTTGATATTTCATCAGTGGATTCACCTCGTCCGGCGCATGGGGAGCCAAAAGCGGTGCGAGAATTGCAACGGCGCAGATCAGCACAATCAGGCCAAGCCCGATGACCGCCTGCGGATTTCTCCATATTTTACGCAGCATCGCTTTCCTCCTTTCTCCACGGGCATAGCAAGTGGTTGAGTATTTCGCCAAACAGTTCGGCCAGAAGATACAGCGCGGCGATAATCAGCATACAAGCGCCAATCGCGTTGGCATCAGCAGCCATAATACAGTTCATCAGGTAGTTGCCCACACCTTTGATAGAAAAGACCTTTTCCACTACGGCGCTTCCAGCAATCAGATAGCTTACATACTGGCAGAACAGGGTGATGACGGGCGGCAGGGCATTGCGGAATACCTTCTTCCAGAGGATCCTGTTTACCGTCATCCCGTTGGCACGGGCAAAGCTCACATAATCACGGTGCATTTCTTCCAGCAGTGAAGCGCGAAATACCCGTACAGTCGAGCAAATCACAGGAAAAGATAAGGTAATGGATGGCAATATCAATCCCATAATCCCCGATGCAGGCGTTACGCTGAAAATCGGGATTTCCACAGCGAAGCCAATCAACAGCAAAAAACCGAGCCAGAACGGAGGAACACAAATTCCAAACAGCGAAACAATCCGCATGATATGGTCCGTCAGCTTGTTCTTTTTGGCCGCGCATAAAACGCCAAGCAGAATTGAAAACACGATAATTTCGGCTAACGACAGAAAAACTAATTGCAGCGTTTGCGGGAAGTAGGCTGCCAAATCCGCAGCCACCTCGTTTGTTGAAAAAATAGATTCCCCAAAGTCGCCGCGAAAGACACCGCCGATCCAGTTCAAATACCGAATCGGAAGCGGCTGATCCAAACCAAGTTCCGCGCGTACCTGTTCAATCACTTCCGGTGTAGGAGAGAGATTTCCACGGCGCACAAGATAAGTGGCTGGGTCTGTACTGGATAATGCAGTCAGGATAAAGCACAGGATGCTTACGCCAAAGAGCAGAACCAGCAGCCGCACGATTCGTTTTATCCAATGAGATTTCACCGTTTCCCTCCTTTCCGGTTAATCAAAGCTAACCATTGTGTCGAAGTAACTGCGGCAGGCGGCATATCGCCCGCCGCAGTGCATAAATTACTGTGCAAGTTTCCAGTTCCGCGCTTTCTGCCGGATATTCCAGAATTTTTGATAGATTCCTTTTTGTTGTATCAGTTCAGCGTGAACGCCTTTTTCTACAATTTTTCCGTTATCCACCACCAAAATCTGATCGGCATCCCGAATCGTGGACAGCCGGTGTGCAATGACAATCAGCGTCTTATTTTTTACCAAAGCGCTGATGGCCTGTTGCAAATGCACCTCGTTTTCCGGGTCAACGCTGGCGGTTGCCTCGTCAAGCAGGATAATCGGCGCGTCCTTGAGCATGGCGCGGGCGATGGAGATCCGCTGCTTTTCTCCACCGGACAGGGTGGAGCCGCCTTCGCCAATTACCGTGTCATATCCTTGTGGCAGAGCAGAGATAAAATCGTGGCAGCAGGCTTTCTTTGCCGCTTCTACCACTTGCTCATGGGTTGCGTCCGGGCAGCCAAACTTAATATTGTTCTCAATAGTATCGTGGAACAGATACACATTTTGAAATACCATGCTCATATTCTTCAAGAGGCTGTCACAGGTAAACTCTTTGACATCGTGGCCGCCTATGGTAATGCTGCCTTCCTGCACATCCCAAAACCGGGCGATCAGCCTTGTAATGGTGGTTTTGCCGCCTCCAGAGGGACCGACAATCGCAGTCATGCTGCCCTGTGGAATGGAAAAACTCACATCCTTCAAAATTGGATTGCCATTCTCATAAGCAAAGGACACATGCTCGAAGCCAATGTCAAAGGAATCCAAAGGGATGTCCCTACCGTTTTCATCAATTTTTTTTGCCTGTTTGATACGCTCTACCCGGTCAAGGGCAGCGTCCATTGTCCGAATCATTGTCGTCATCTGGCCCATAACCTCAATCGGATTGAAGATGGTAAAGGAAGCGATCAGAATAACGGCGAGATTAGCGAAAGACAGGTCGCCGCCAACAGCGAGGATTCCCGCGCACAGCATAATCATGCAGGCCGAAATACGGAACACCATCGAATAGGTCATATTGAGCGGGGTAAATACACGCTCCACCCCATAAGAGGCAGCCGCATTGCTCTCATAGGCATCTTCAATATCGCTCAGATTTTTGTCGCACATATTGAAGGATTTTACAACGGAAATACCTTGCACGTATTCCAATGTGGCCGCAACTGCTTCGGATTGGATTTTCTGCCGCTTTGCAGAGAGCGCCTTTCCTTTTTTCTGCATGTGGCTGTAGATTGGGAAGGAAAGAAGGATGCCTGCCACGAAAATCAAACCGATACGCCAGTCAAAGGCTAAAATGCAACCCGCCATGACAATCATACTCAAAACGCCGGTTGTAACCTTATCAAGAATGTGCATAGAGTAGTTCTCGAGAAAGTTCAAATCCGTTGTAACAGTCGCCGTAATGTCTCCGACACTGTTATCATGGAAAAAGCCCATCGGCACATTCCGCAGCCGGTCGCCCAATGCAATCCGTTCTCTGGCTACAAACTCAAAGCCTGCCGTACTTTGCAGCCGGTAAACCAGATATTTGAAAATCATGCGCAGGATTAAACCTCCTGCAATCAAGCCGATAACAATACCCCATGTTTGTCCTGTAATCGGTTGACCGTTCTGCAATTCTATCAGGACAAGAAAGACGGCGGCGATTGGCAGCAGGCCGAACATGGATTCCAGAAAGCCACAGATAAAGCTGCCCCAAATCCGTTTCGATAAGTTTCCGCTTAAACGCAGTACGCGCCGGATGATTTTCAGCATAATTCACTCACCTCCTGATTCATACTCCAGTCCATTGCGCTGATATGAGCTTTCCACATATCCAGATAGGTTTCGGAATGGGTTAGAAGCTGCTCATGGGTTCCCTGTGCGGTAATCTGTCCGTTTTCCAACACTAAAATCTGGTCGGCATACATAATAGTAGAGAGCCGGTGCGCAATGACAATCAGAGTTTTCCCCTTTGTCAGCTTATCAATGGAACGCTGCAATTTATCTTCATTCTCCGGGTCTGTGAAGGCGGTGGCTTCATCTAAAATCACGATAGGCGCATTTTTGAGGATTGCCCGCGCTATGGCAAGGCGCTGGCGCTCGCCACCGGAAAGCCTTGCCCCGGCGTCACCGGCATTGGTATCGTACCCTTGGGGGAAACGTGAAATAAATTCATCGCACCCGGCCTGTGCTGCCGCCCATTCCACTTCCTTATCAGTAGCCTCCGGTTTACCAATGCGGATATTATCGCGCAGACTCATATTGAACAGAAAGTTGTCCTGCGATACATAGCTGATCTTCTCTGTTAAGTCGGTAAGGGACATCTCCCGAATATCAATCCCGCCTACTAAAACTGCGCCTGCATCGACATCCCAAAACCGGGCGATCAGTTTGGCTAAGGTTGATTTACCCGAACCGGAAGGCCCCACAAAGGCAGTTACGCTTCCGGCCTTTGCTGTGAAAGAAATACCGTGAATGATCTCGCTGTCGCCATAGCCGAAATGAACATCCTTCATCTGCACGTCGGCTTTGTCCGTGCGCTTCGGCTGTGCCGGTTCCGACAATTCTTCCATATCAAGAAGCGCCTGAATACGGGGCTGCACTTCGGAGATAACGGCAAAACTTTCCCAAAACTCGGTAAAGTTTTGCAGGGAACCAACGATTGCCATAGAGAGAAGAATACAAACAATCAGTTCGGCAAGACTAACTGCACCGCCTGAAATAAGAGCCATTCCGACAGGCAAAACAAAGGCGATAGAGGAAGGCAGAATCGCTTGGCTGATACTCATAAACGGCCAACAGTGTTTATACCACTTTGTCGTGATGTCCCGCACCTTTAAGACCGCCGACTGGAACCGCCCCATTGAGGAAGCAGTCTGATTAAATGCTTTGATGACCTCCATACCATTGACATATTCCACAATGGTTGCGTTCATATTGGCATTGGACATCATGTATTCCTTCATCACTTCGCCACGGCCAAACATCATGCCATAATAGATCAGGTTTCCCAAAATAGCTGAAACCAAAGCGGCCAACGCCATGCGCCAGTCAATCACCAACAAATACAGAATGACAAAGATCGGAACAAGTATGCTGGCGGTCATCTCAGGGATAGCATGAGCCAGCGGGCCTTCCAATCGCTCCGCATCGTCGATGACAAGTTGCTTAAACTCGCCGGACGATTTCTCTTGAATCGTTCCCATAGATACCATGGACATCTTCTTCATAATTGCAATACGGATATTTTTAATGATTTCATAGGCTACTTTGTGGGAACACAAAGTAGATTTCGCGTAAAGAGCATGTTTTAGAAGATACCCGCATAGAGCAATTACTGGCAGGAGAATTGCCCATGTAGTCGTCAAACTGTTTTCCAATGCCTTTTGCAGCAATACGGCCACAGCAATATATGGAACAACGCCAAAGGCAGAGGATAAAACAGACAGGACAACGGCAAATGATAATTGTGATTTCTTTTCTTTAGCAAAGCGAAGAATACCCTTATATGGAGATTCTCTTTTGCCACTTTCTTTCTGCATATACATTTACCCGCCTTTCCGTGTTGTTTTCCAAACATAATCAGCATAGCAAAACAGCTTTCGTTTTTGTGACCGAATCCGGCAGTTCTATACCCCAATCCGACAAATCTGTTTTTGTAACGGCTTGCTTTTTCTTATGTAATATGGTATTATAGTTAGCAGTAACTAACCTTGTGTTTATGAAAGGAGTACGGCATTATGCTTTTACAATGGTCTGCGCCAGAATATGTGCCACGCTCTTTTCTCGTTTCCGGCGTTTCGGGTACGAATAAAGCAGTGAAGCAAACCGATACCAGCTTTCGGCTTACAAAACAAGTGGCCGATGGATTGGTGGATATGCAGGAAGTGTCAAAAGGATTATTTTTAGTGCAGTCTGAAATGGCGTTCAAAAAGGAAACGGAACTGTGCGAAGAGTATCCAGAGCGCAAAGTCTTTCAACTCTCTTTCTGTATGAATGGGATCTGCGAATGGGATTATCGTCAAAAACGAGGCGAGCACTACCAGCTTTCCCCTACACAGTGCAGCTTACAGTGTGGAACTTTTTCCCAATGCGTCAGCCGTTTTGGTTCTGAAGAACCTTACCGAACATTAAGCATTTCGCTGGAACAGGAGCGTTTCCTGCCTTTGGCAGAGGATTTAGAAGCTGCGCATTTAATTCGGCGGGATAACAAGATTTGTACCCACATATTTTCTACCACACCGGAAATCCGCTTGGTTTTGCAGCAGCTATTAGACTGCCCGCCAGAGCGAAAGCTACGCAAGTTGTATCTTGAAGGAAAGGTATTGGAACTTGTCTCCCTGTTCTGCGAAGAAGCGATTGGGAAGCAGAAAAATGACAAAGAGATTTCCAGAGAAGATTATCGCTGCTTGATGAAGGCCAGGGAAATTATTGACAATCATTTCCTTCACCCTTTGACAATCGCACAGATTGCGGAGCAATGCTATCTCAGTGAAACTAAATTGAAGCAGGGCTTCAAAGCCTGTTTTAATTGTACGGTCTACGAGTACATAGTGGAAAAGCGCATGGAGATGGCACATCGTTTGTTGCAAAGCGGAAAATATAAGGTGAAAGATGTGGTATGGATGGTGGGATATACCAATGCGAGCCATTTTATAGACGCTTTTAAGAAAAGGTATGGAATTACGCCCGGAGAAGTGTAAAAACAATTTATGTACCCAGCCGTCTATGCGGCTGGGCGTTCTCTTTTTAAGGTTATTAAAAATCTGGGCAGCCATAGCCCAGCACCTCATAATGTCCCACGGGGTAGCTGTTCTGCCGGACGGAATCGCCGGAGTTCCCTTCAATGGTGTAAACGCGCCCGTTCTCTACCTTCTCCACAATCCCTGTATGGTCGGAATGCCCGTCCTGCCCGTTTTCATCGTTCCAGTCAAAGAAGATAATCATGCCGGGGGCCGGTTCGGCGGAGCCGTCCATCCATTGGCCCCTGTCCTTGAACCACTGTACGCCATTGACGCACCCTGCATATTTGGGAATTACGCCGGTATCAATATAGCCGCACTCGTTGGCGCACCAGCTCACAAAACACGCGCACCATTCCACACGGCTGGAAAAACCATACCAGCTCCAGTACGGCTCGCCGCCCACGTTCCCTACCTGGGAGAGCGCCACGGAGACGATGGCCCCGTCCTCGGTGTAAATGCCGTAGAGGACGGCGCTCCACAGGCTGCGGTTTTCCTCGGCCAAAAGCTCGGCAAGCTGCTCTTTTTGTTCCTCGTCAAACCCGTACTGCTCTGCCATTTCCTCGGCGGTCTTGTGGCTGACGGTGATATACAAATAGGTTTGGGTGACGGTGGTTTCCGTCTCCACGATATTGCCATTGCCGTCATCGGTTTCGGTGATGACCGTTTCCGTCCTGGTTTCCGTGCGGGAAGATATTTGGTTCATCTCCCAGAAAATATCCGTGAGGATGGCTTTCTTGCTTTCGTCCATGGTGGCCACCTCCTGGGGGTTATCCGGGTCGGTGGTGGTCTTGACGGCATAGACGGCAAGCACATCCGGCCAGACGGCGCGGGAGCCGGACATCTCCAGCACGTCATGGGACAGGTTGGCCTTTGTGGTGTCGATCTGCTGCTGGTAATCATCGTTGATCTCCTGCACCACGTTCTGCATAGTATAGCCCGAACCGCTGTCCTCGCCGGAAAAGAAAATGCCGAAGCAGGAGCCGATCAAAAGCCCGATGAGGCAGATAATGACAATGACCAGCACGGCGATCCAACCCCCGGCAGCGATGGCGGCGATCAGCGCCTTGGTGGCTGCAATAATGGCTTTCACCGCCGCGATGGTGGCCTTGGCCGCCTTCGAACTCGATGACGTCGGTGATGGTCGCCGTGCCCATATGGGCGGCCAGCCTGCCGGCCAGAACCTTCATGGAACGGGTGGGCTCGACCAGGACGATGCCCGGAGCCTCGGCGTCCACGACGGAGTTCACGCTGGCGTACGCGTCGTCGATGGCGTTTCCGGAGGGAACGTCGATATGCACGGCCTTGTCGGCCACGCCGGTCAGAGCCTCGACGCCGGGGGCGATCAGCACCACTTCGTCGGCCATGCCGCGGGCGCCGGCGCACAGGGCGCGGGCGGCGGCGGAGGGTTCAGCGATAACGCATGCTTTCATGTCCACATCACCTTTCCTACAGGGCCGCTTTGAGGGCGGCCGCGAATTTCTCCAGATCGCCGTCGACCGAGGCGTCCAGCATTTCCATCTTGCGCTCGGCCTGCTGCGGCGCCTTGG
>OLPB01001271.1_pt1 | contig 11712 bp, 8 predicted proteins | sample 1672001 | NCBI WGS metagenome assembly OLPB01 (sample SAMEA3136635, study PRJEB25190) | human gut metagenome | biome: human gut; feature: human-associated habitat; material: faeces | place: Austria | collected 2013 | reverse complement strand
TTGAACAAACACCATTCTACGCTGAAATGGGTGGACAAGTAGCAGACCACGGTACGATCTCAGATGCAGCTGGTACAGTCGTTGCGCGTGTTGTTGACGTTCAACGTGCGCCAAATGGACAAGCACTTCACACTGTTGAGGTTGAAGGTGAACTTGTTGTAGGTGCTAACTACAAACTTGAAATTGACCACACACGTCGTCACCGTGTTATGAAGAACCACACAGCGACTCACCTCTTGCATGCTGCCCTTCATAATATCGTTGGTGATCATGCTGTCCAAGCGGGTTCTCTTAATGAACAAGAATTCTTGCGTTTCGACTTCACTCACTTTGAGGCTGTAACTCCAGAAGAATTGCGTGCTATCGAAGAACAAGTCAACGAAGAAATCTGGAAAGCCACTCCAGTAACAACTATTGAAACAGACATTGACACTGCTAAATCAATGGGAGCTATGGCCCTCTTTGGTGAAAAATATGGTAAGAATGTTCGTGTCGTTTCAATCGGTGATTACTCTGTTGAGCTTTGTGGTGGTACGCACGTTGCCAACACTGCTGAAATCGGTATGTTCAAGATTGTCAAAGAAGAAGGTATCGGTTCAGGAACACGTCGTATCTTGGCAGTGACATCACGTGAAGCTTACCTTGCTTACCGTGAAGAAGAAGATGCCCTCAAAGCAATCGCAGCAACACTTAAGGCACCACAATTGAAAGAAGTACCTAACAAGGTTGCTAGCCTTCAAGAGCAGTTGCATGCCCTTCAAAAAGAAAATGCTACTCTTAAAGAAAAAGCAGCAGCTGCAGCAGCTGGTGATGTCTTCAAAGACGTTAAAGAAGCTAACGGTGTTCGTTACATCGCTAGCCAAGTGGAAGTTTCTGACGCAGGTGCTCTTCGTACCTTTGCTGACCAATGGAAACAAGCAGACTACTCTGACGTCCTTGTCCTTGCAGCTCACATTGGCGAAAAAGTTAATGTCCTTGTAGCAAGCAAGTCTAAAGATGTTCACGCAGGTAATGTTATCAAGGTTCTCGCACCAATCGTATCAGGTCGTGGTGGTGGTAAACCAGATATGGCCATGGCCGGTGGTAGCGATGCCAATGGTATCCAAGATCTTCTTTCAGCAGTAGCAGAACAGCTCTAAGATGTGATACAATAAAAGTAACTTGAAAAGATAGGATGAAAATCCTATCTTTTTTAATAGATTCACATTCTTGGGGGGATTATGGAAGATAAAAATGTTAGGGATTTTAACGATGTGCTTATATTCATAATTACAGTCTTTTTCTCGTTTTGTTTTTCACTGATGTATATTGAGTGGCAAAATTATCATAATCAACAAACTGACCGATATTTAAATGGTTATGCTTATGTGACAGGTTTCAGTTCGGTTGATGCCTATGTGAAATTAACAGATCCTGATGTTCTAGCTGTCCAATCAACTGGTAATATCCAATATTCCGATAACTATATGATGTCTCAAAACTATCGTTATCATGATTCTTTTAAAAACACAGAGAAAACATCTCAAAAGGATAATCAATATTATCGACTATCTATATATGATGTTAATGATTCGAGTAATCAACCGATTGAGGTAGACCTTTTTAAGTTTGTACCAGAGTTAAAGAAAGGTAAGGGGATTAGCAATCTTAAAGCAAAGCTTTATGAAGAAAATCAGAAAGCCTATGTTCTTGTTACTTTTGAAGGCACAAAGGTCGGGAAAAATCGTGAGCCTGCTTATACTTTTGAGGTTTCAAAAGATGATAAAACATTAAAGTTAATAAGCAATTTCTCAAACGCTAGCCTTTATGATATCGATACTATCCCAAAACAGGAACAAAGTGTAAAAGGCTATTTACCTCAGACTATTGGGATTATCCATAATCTTGGTAGTAATCTTTTATCTAATGTTCATACTTTAGATTCGGGACGTGTTGCTATTAGTGTTGGGGCTTTTGATGGTACATCGAGGACGATTTATGACCAAAATCCTAAACTTCTAGAGATGGCTAAAAATGATAGTTATCAATTGGTAGTTACAGATAGTTTTTGTAATGATCAGGCAAAGACCCAAAGTCTTTTGGATTTATACAAGGAAGATGGTAAGACTAGTTTTGTAGATGGTTTGGTAGCTAAAGCAGATACAACAATTGATGGACAAGAACACCTCTTGTCAAATTTTCAGGATTTTGACAGATGGATATATCGAAACGTCAGCTTGACAAGAAAAGAGTTTAAATCCCGAGAGGATGTTCAAGCTATTTTATATGATCCGAATTCAACCTTGCTTCCGATTGGTGTTAACGCCCTAGATAATAGTCTCGTAACTTACGATTTAGCTTCAGGGCCTTTATATAGTTTTTATACTTATAGTATAGGTTCTGAAACAAGTAAACTAAAGAAAAGTATCGAACTGATTCAAAATTGGAGAGCTGGTTTTAAGTACAATGAGGTCGTTAAGGAATTGTATTATGAGCAATACTATAGGAGTGACTACAGTCCCTATATAGAACGTATTGATACTGCGAATGCGAACCAAGAACCTAAACAAATCTTATTTATGCAAGAGAGTATTTTTGAATTGCTTCAATCAAATCCGTTTGAAAATGCGATGAAAGAGGGTAAAGATGCTTTCAACCGTATTATTAATGAAGAAGCACCTGTTGGTTTGTATTCCATTCTTGATGCACCTAGGGATGCTATTGATAATGGATCGTTTAACATTAGTCCAGATATGGTACAAAGGGGTTATCTTTTAGGTACAACTCCAAGTAATCAAGCGAAGGAAAAATATGGCATTAGCGAATTTGAAGGTCCGAGAACACAGGCAGTGTATAATAGTATGTCTTTTGTTCAAAATGGTAAGGCCATAACAGTGATAATCCCAAGGGAGGAAGAGTAGATGGCTTTAATTAAAGAGCTTTTCAAAGATAAAGTGAGAATCGTGATTATTCTTCTAGGAGCATTACTTGGCTTCTATCTTGCTTATAGGCACAAACCCATAGAGTCCTATTCACATAAAATTGAAACCATTAAGAGATCCACTCCTCTTCGAGATATTCGAACGGTTCAGGACAATGTGCTGTATCTTCCTGAAAATCAAAATTATGTCGCCTTGACTAAAGATTATCTGATACTATTTGATGAATACTACCATAGGGGTGAAGATATTAGGGATAATTATGATATCACTGATGAGGATTACTACAAGGTGATGATTTATAACCCTTTTAACACCAAGAAGATTTACAAAAAATGGGATGTCTTGAAAATCTTACGAAAGGATTTTCCTGAAGAATATGTTAGTGATGTGGATCTTGACAAGGATATCAGTGGGAAAAGTTATCTTATCGTAACTACTTTGATTACTAATTCTGGTGGAGAACGTGATAGAATTGGCCGACGAAGGGTCTTTGATTTTGAGACTGGCAAGTTCGTGACGGGAGTTGCTATTCAAGGTGGAGTAGATAAAGATGATAAACAGAATTATGAACGAGACTATTTTAGTAAATCGCTAAATGAAAGATTAGATTATTATGGACTTCGTATTCGGAATAGATCTAATGCAGTATTTCTGGAGTTGTCTGACCCAAATGCTTCTAGAATTAAGGAATTAAACATCAATTCCAATAAAGCACTTATGACTATCTTGAACAAGGAAGTTTCTGGAGAGTTGGTTTTCTTTGGAGATGATGCTCTAGAGCAAGTTTCTCATTTGCTAGCTAAACCAGATCAGACGGATATGTTTAGTGGAACAAAACTTTCCGCTTCTGAGTCAAAGGATGGACAAGAGCATGATATCGGTTCGCTTCAGGACTATAGTACCTGGGCAGAGTAAAAATATTATTGAAGAGCTGAACTTTCAGCTCTTTTTTTCATACTTAAAAATTTTAGTAATAATATTGAAATAATTGTAAAAAATATTTCAAAGGGGTATAATAGAAATGTGAAAACGGTTCCAAGTTTTATCAAACAGCCTAGAAAGTGAGAGTGATCAAAATGAGAAAGGCATATGTTGTTAAGGAACGTCAACGTTACTCAATTCGTAAATATTCTTTTGGAGCTGCATCAGTCTTGATTGGTGCGAGCTTGATGCTTGGTGGACATGCTTTGGCTCAGGAACAAGCCAACAGCACAAGTACCAGCAAGGATTATGAAGTTTTTGTAAATAATTCTGAACCACTTCAAATCGACCAGGCAACTTCAGAAGCTGTTACCGATGTCCTCAATCAACCAGCTTCAAGATCTGAAGCACCAAGACCTAAGCTTGCTAGCAGTGAAGTTGCTTCTTCTGAAGCTAGTAGTGTAGTGTCCAGCGAGGTTGCTTCTTTGGAAGTACCAGCAGAGGTTGCTCATTCTGCATCTGCTGTCGCTTCTGTTTCTAGATCAGAAGTGGCTACTCCACGTTCTGAAGTGTCATCAGTAGCTAGCTCTGAAGTAGTTAGTGAGATTAACCGTTCAGCAACTTCAGAAGTAGCAGAAGTTAGAGGTACTGACCGTGAAGCTGTCGATACTAGTCTTCGTACTGTCTTAACTAATGCTAGTCAGCCAGGTGTAGATGGTCCTGTGACTGCTGATGGCTCTCTTGACATCCCATCGAACGGTACCTATTATTTCCGTCGCACAACTGAAATTCGTACAGCTCCAATCATGGATATCAAACCTACTTTCGTCTTTAGTGCAGGCGACCATGTTATCTATGATAAGGTCTTGAAGAAAGATAATCACCAATGGATTTCTTACATTGGTTACGATTATGAACGCTACTACGCTGATATCGCAGCTTTGAAGGCCGAAAACACTAGTAGCACTACTGAAGCGACTAGAGATGAAACTATCCCTGAACGTGGTACTTATTACTTCACTAAACCTGCAGATGTGAAGAACCAACCTAGCTTGACTGCTAAGGCTGAGTTCAATTTTGATCCAGGTATGTCAGTCAACTACGATAGATCTTTGCTTGCTGACAACCACCGTTGGATTTCTTATGTGTCATACAATGGTACTCGTCGTTACGTCGATCTAGGTGCTGCAGCAGAGGCTGTAGCTAAACCAAGAGGCGATATCGCTATTGAAAGCCATGATAATGGTGACTTTAGTGTGGTTATTAGTAATGTATCAGATCAAAACGGTATCCTTGGGGTATCTGTTCCAATCTGGTCTGAAAAGAATGGTCAAGATGATATCATCTGGTACAATGCGACTCGTCTTAACAATGGTAACTACAAGGTTAACGTCAGTCTAACTGACCACAAGAATGAACGTGGCCTCTACAATGTTCATCTTTACTATGTTGAAACTAATGGTAAATTAGTTGGTGTGGGTGGCACAGCTTACACAGTTCCTGCCAAGGTTGAAGAAACGCATACAACTACTAGCTATAGCCTTCCTGACTCAGGAACTTACACCTTCAAAGCACGCACTGGCATTAAGGCAGAACCTCGTGTGGCAAGTCCAGAGTTAGCCTACTATGATGCTGGTATGTCAGTCAACTACGACAAGATTGTCAGTGGTGATGGTTACCAATGGCTTTCTTACCTCAGCTACAATGGCAACCGCCGTTATGTAGCCGTGGCTAAACTTGCTCAACAAGAAAGCAAACCAAGCGGTACTATCAATATTGAAAATCTCTCTAACCTTGGTTTTGATGTTCATATCACTAATGTTTCTGGTGGTGACAAGGCTATCCAAGGTGTGAGTGTTCCAGTTTGGACAACTAAAGACGGCCAAGATGATCTTGTATGGCACCAAGCTGACAGACAAAGTGATGGTAGCTACAAGGTTCGCATCAATGTTAGTGATCATAAGGCTGAAGCAGGCGAATACATTGTCCATCTCTACTATGTTCAAGATGGTAAGATGGTAGGTATCGGAGGCACTAGCACAACTGTTCCAGTTCAAAATGCAACCCGCCACAACCTTCCAGCTTCAGGTTCATACACCTTTACCGCTCGTACTGGTATCAAGACTCAACCTTTGGTAGCCAACCCAGATGTTAGCTACTACGATGCTGGCATGTCAGTCAACTATGACAAGGTTGTCAATAATGATGGCTATACATGGCTTTCTTATCTCAGCTATTCAGGACATCGTTTCTATGTGGCTATCGCACCAACGAGTGTGACTAAACCTGTAGAACAACCAGTCCAACCAAGTACACCTTCATCTGGTACCTATACTTTCAAGGAACGCTCTAGCATTAAAGCAGAACCAAGTGTGGCAAGTCCAGAGTTGGCCTACTATGATGCTGGTATGTCCGTTAACTATGACAGATTGGTGACTGCAGATGGTCATACATGGCTCTCTTATGTTAGCCATGGAGGAAACCGTCGTTACATTGCCATTGATGGTAAGGCAACAGCAGTTGCTCAACCAGCAAGTCCAAGCCTAGCTGCGACTGGTACTTATACCTTTACCAAACCTAGCTCTATCAAGGCTCAACCAAGTGTTGCAAGTCCAGAGTTAGCCTACTATGATAAAGGCATGTCCGTTCGCTATGACAAGGTCCTTACAGCCGATGGACACACATGGTTATCTTATACGACTTATAGTGGTGCAAGACGCTATGTGGATATTTCTTAAGAGTTGTAACATCACTCTCTTTTGAGGGTGGTGTTTTTTTAGTTTCAAGAGTTGAATCAATATATTGTTCAATATGCTTTAGAAACATTTGCTGTAAATTAGCGAAAGTTATAAAATCAAGGTGAAAGTATAGGATTCGTTCTATGAGTAACTAGCATCTTAAGTTATAGAATAAGGATGTTGTAATTAGAGGTGTTCAATTATGTTAGATATTTTTGTTTTAGAAGAAGATTATTTTCAACAAGCTCGTCTTGAGGATGCTATCCACAAGTCTAAACAAATATATATTTTAAGAATTGGGAAGGTTGATTTATACGATAAACCCAATCAATTATTAGAGCGTATTACGGAAAGGGGCTCGCATTTACTGTTTTTTCTAGATATTGCAACTGATAGTGATGTCGAAGGGGGAATATTGGTTGCTCAACAGATTCGTGAGCGAGATCCGTATGCAAGTATTGTTTTCATCACAGCACATCCCGAACTCCTACCTTCAACCTTTCAGTATCGCTTAGCTGCACTTGATTTTATTGACAAGAATTTGCCTGATATTGAATATGAAGATAGGATTATTTCTGATATTGGATTAGCACTTTCTAAAAATGGTCTGAGCCAAATAGAGTGTGCTTTTACTATAGATACAAAGAATGCAACTATACAAGTTCCTTTTCATAAGATTCTCTATTTTGAAACATCTCCAACGGTTCATAAGGTAATTCTTCATACAACAGAAGAGCAAATTGAGTTCTATGGTCAATTATCAAAAGTTGTAAAACAAGATTGCAGACTATATAAATGCCATAAATCATTTGTTGTAAATCCCGAAAACATTGTGAGATTGGACAAAGAGTTAGGTGTTATTTATTTTGAAAACGGAGAGTCATGCTTGGTTTCAAAAGCTAAACAAAAAGAGATTGTTGCTAAGATGCTTGTTCCAAAATCCATGGCAGTTTGATGTATATAGTATTTTTATTTTAAATGTTATTTTCTGATTATGACGAAAAAACGACTGTTTATGACTTCAATGAAAAATTTAGCTTTCTATATATTATAATAATCTCGTAAATTATCAGAAAAGGAATCTCACTCATGAAAAATACAAGTAAACTTATTGGTATCCTATCAGCTCTAATTGTAGTTATCCTTGCTGTCTTCTTGGTGACTAAGTTTAATAGTCATGAGTCAGCGCGTGTTAGCACAAGTAGTAGCCCAGCTAAAACGGTTAAGAAATCATCTTCAAGCTCAAGCAAAGCTGTTAAGAAGGATAAGAAATCAGCTCAATCATCAACTTCAGCAGTTTCAAATGAAGAAAATGACAATCAGGCTTCAGCAGTAGCACCTAAAGCTTCTTCTCAAGAACAAGCTCAAGCAGGAACTGCAGATGGCGGACAAGTGGCTGAAGCAGCAGCTGGATCAGACAAGGTTAAATCTGAAAAGAATACAAATAATAGTCAATCATCGCTTGACTTTGGTGCCCTTGATAATGGTGATATTAGCTCTCTTGTGGGAACTTGGACTAATGCGAATGGTGAATCAGTTACAATTAACGCTGATGGTACAATTATTAAAAACTCAACAGGTTATACTGCTCAATTGAAGCCTCAAAGAGTTTCAGATAATATTTTTTATGCAGGAGTATTCTCAGATACAAGCTCAGCTGCATTGAGAGCGATTTCTGGAGGTAGTAACGGCTCTGATTACCTTGTTATTGGTCAAGACCAAACTGCTGAAGGTTTCCCTTATTATCGTAACTAGTACGAAAAAAGATTGCTATTTATGAACTGCACCCCAAAAGTTAGACAGATAAAATCTAACTTTGTGGGGTGTTTTTTTGGTTGATTGGAGCAAAAAAATGTTACAAACTATTGTTTTTTTGTAATAAAAATGTAAAATAAGTAAAGAGAACAATAAATCTCATTTTAAATAAATAAGAGAGGTTCATTTATTAAAGAAATGCTCTAACTTAGAATTTCTCTTAAGATTATGCTAAAGGAAGTTATGCCATGCTTAACATCTATGTTTTAGAGGATCATTTTATCCAACAAAATCGTATTGAAGAGGTTATTCATACGATTCTTAAGAAAAATAACATTAAAGTGGGCGACTTTGAGGTTTTTGACAAACCCAATCAACTGTTAGAGTCTATTACCGAGCGAGGGTCTCATCAGCTCTTTTTCTTGGACATTCAAATTAAAGACGATACTAAAAAAGGTTTGGAGGTGGCTAAGCAGATTCGCAAGAATGATCCCTATGCCAATATTGTTTTCTTCACGACTCATTCAGAGTATCTTCCCTTAACTTTTCAATACCAATTGGCAGCTCTAGACTTTATTGATAAGTCTTTGGAGGGTGAGGACTTTCAAAAGCGTGTGGAAAGTATTATCTTATTAACCTGCAAAAAGATACAGAGTCAGAATCCAGAAGACGCTTTTCGGATTGAGAATGTTAAGACCGTTATTCAGGTTCCCTTTCATGATATCTTGTACCTTGAGACCTCGGATATCGTTCATAAGGTTATCCTTTATACTAAAGAGGAGCAGATTGAGTTTTATGGCAGTCTCTCTCAAATTGAAAAGAGTGACCCTAGACTGTTTAAATGCCACAAATCTTTCCTTATCAACCCAGAAAATGTCATCAAATTAGATAAAAGTACGGGGACAGTCTATTTTGAAAATGGTGGCGTTTGCTATGTTTCAAAGTTGAAACTAAAGAAATTACTTGAGAGAATCAGCCTATGACAGCAATCAATTTTTTGTTGGATAATCTAGACTTTTTAGCGGAGATTATCCTCTTTATTCTCATTTATCAATACATTACCTCCGAGAAGATAAAGCTAAGATGGTATATCATCATCCCCTTGATTATCCGATTTTTGTTTGTGCTTTCTCCAGCCCTATCCTATGTTTTAGGGCATGCCTTCTTGGTTGTTTATTCCCTCTACAGAAATCGTTATGGCAATAGGTTATTAGATATTTTCTATGGCTTGTTTCCAATCGTCATAGAAAGTCTTGTTCACAATCTTATTATTTATGGGATTGCCTTAGTCATCAATCGTCATTATCTGATTGTACTTAACCATTTTCATTTAAACCTTGTCATTGAGTTGCTAGTCTTTCCTGTGTTTTGGTTAATCATTAAGACCTTAAAAGTGGATTTCAAAGCGTTGAACTATGGTTTTAGAAAGTCATTTTCAAAGTACTTTTTATTGCTTATAGATATATCAATGTTATCTTATGCACTCCTTCTCCAATATATTACCTTTTTTGTGCAACAGAGCCCTGGAGGAAGAGATTGGCATGTTTATCTCGTGGTGACCTATGCTTTACTCTTTCTTGCGACCCTTGTTTATATCAATGCGACCTTCAGTGAGAGACTAAAAGAAGAAGTCCTACTCCAAAAAGATAGGCAAATGAGTGATTTGGCTCATTATAGTCAACAAATCGAGCAACTCTATACGGATATTCGTCGCTTCAGGCATGATTACCTAAATGTTTTGTCTAGTATCAAATATGGCATTGACTCCAAGGATATAGCTATGATTTCCGATATCTACGATAACATCCTTGAAAAAACAAAGACTCGGATTGAGGGGAAACAGTACGAAATTGCCAACTTGATTAATATTAAAGATGAAGCTGTTAAAGGTGTCCTGACTAGTAAAATCTTGGAAGCACAGGGACAGTCCATTACCATTCACCTTGAGGTCAGCGACGTCTTTGAAGTATCGAGGATGGAATTGTTGGATTTCATAACGGTGCTGTCCATCTTCTTGGATAATGCTATTGAGGCTAGTTTGGATAGCAGTACTAAAGAAGTAAACATTGCTCTTATCAGTGGAGAGACAAAGGTAGTAATAGTGGAGAATACCATTGCTCAAGAATCTATCAATACAGTCGGTATCTTTAAACTTGGCCGCTCAAGTAAAGGAGAGGGACGTGGTATAGGTCTGTCCACTGTTCGAGAGATTTTAGGGAAGTATCCTAATTGTTCTTTGTCAACACAATCTAAAGACTATCGTTTTAAACAGACACTAAAAATAGAAGATGTGGTTTGATTATGACGAAAAAACGACCGTTTATGACTTCAATGAAAAATTTAGCTGTCTATATATTATAATAACCTAGTAAATTATCAGAAAAGGAACATCACTCATGAAAAATACAAGCAAACTTATTGGTATCGTGGCAGCTCTTATCGTAGTTATTCTTGCCATCTTCCTGGTGACTAAGTTTAACAGCCATGAATCAGCTCGTGTTAGCACAAGTAGCAGTCCAGTCAAAACGGTTAAGAAGTCATCTTCAAGCTCAAGTAAATCTACTAAGAACGATAAGAAAAATTCAAACCCGCATGTAAAAAATGAAGACACAAAAGATGAAACAGTTGAGGTTAGTGAGTCTTCTGTTGCCAAAGATTCTGCAACTAAAGACACTGATGAAACGGTCTTATCTTCAGGAGAAGTTTCTGAGCCTACAAAAGAAAAAACAGGAGAAGAAACACAATCATCATCATCGTTTAATGGGAAGCAACTAAGTTCAGGTGATTATAGTTCAATCGCTGGTACTTGGACAAACTCTCGAGGAGAATTTGTTACAATTTCACCAGATGGCACAGTACAAAATGGGAGTGGTTATACTTATCATCTCTATTCTGGACATTTAAATAATGGAAATTTTTCAGGAACAATTGCTTCTGATGGTGATAGCGCAGCTTTTTGGGCTATTCCTGGAACTGGTAATGGCGATTCAGACCATCTTGTTATTGGTCAAAGTGATGATGCAGAAAATTATCCATTTTATCGCAATTAACATGAAAAAAGATTGCTATTTTAATAGTGATCTTTTATATTTCTCTTAACTTTTTTCTAACAAAATTACGAATAAATAAGTATGGCTTGCTTCGGCTTTCGATTATGACAAAAATCGGACAGTTTATGATTTAAGTGGGAACAAGCCAAATAAATTTGGTATACTAATGGGTAAGTGAGAAATATTTAGTAATATTCTGTAAAGTACTTGTAATATTTGTCGCCGAGTGTTACAATCAACCTGTAACATCAATTCGATAGAGAGAATAATTGATATGAAACGAGAAAAATTTTTACACGAACAACAACGTTTTTCCATTCGTAAATA
>OLPB01001262.1_pt1 | contig 11770 bp, 7 predicted proteins | sample 1672001 | NCBI WGS metagenome assembly OLPB01 (sample SAMEA3136635, study PRJEB25190) | human gut metagenome | biome: human gut; feature: human-associated habitat; material: faeces | place: Austria | collected 2013 | reverse complement strand
ATGTGGACGGCGCCGATTCGGTGAGCGCCACGAAGGCCGCGGACGGCGACCTGTATGTGAACGACCAGACGTTGAAGTTCACCGCGCCGAAGGATTACTCCGGTCCCGCGTCCATCACCTTCACCGCGGTGGATGGCAAGCGCGACAAGAACGACAAGGTGAAAATCATCAATTCGGCGGTGTTGACGTTGCCGATCACCGTGATCGGACGTGACATGCCCGCGCCGACGTTCTCCTCGTCCACCATTGACGTGGTCGCCGGCGAAAGCGCCACCACCATCGATCTGACCGCGTTGACCCATTCGGCGTCCGACCTGTACGACGATGAGAAGCAGTACACGTATTCGGGTGGCACCGATTCCGACCAGGTGAGCGCCAAGGTGAGTTCGAACGGCAAGCTGACCGTGTCCGCCGACAAGACCGCTTCGCCGGGAACAACGGTGAGCGTGCCGATTTCGATTCAATATTCGAAGGGCACGGTGAGTGCGGGCGTCACGGTTCGTGTGACGGCCTCCAACAGGCCTTTGGCTCGCATCAACGCGAAAACCGTGAAGGTCAAGGCGGGATCCAGCGAGGAAGTGAACCTGCTGTCCGATGCGTATAATCCGTTCCCCGATTCCGCATTGACCGTGACCGGATGCACGTCCGATGGCGCGTCGAAGCTGACCGTGGACTGCCCGTCCAACGGTGTGGTGTCGATCAGCGCCTCGTCCGATATCGGCGCGAGCACCAACAAGGTGATCGTCAACGTGCGCGATGCCACCAATACGAAGGAACGTGAGGTGACGGGCACCATCAACGTTTCGGTGATGGACAAGCCGGATGCGCCGCTGCTCTCCCCCATCGCCGGAGACCCGCAGGATGGCGCGGTGAATCTGAGTTGGACGGCCGGCTCTTCGAACGGCAGTCCGATCAGCGAATACAAGGTGTCGTGGGGCGGCGACGGTTCCGGCGAGAAATCGTGCGGATCCGTGACCTCCTGCCAAATCACCGGCTTGAAGAACGGCAAGACGTACTCGTTCAAGGTGCAGGCCAAGAATGAGGTCGGCTGGTCGAAGGAGTCGAATGGCGTGGAAGGCACGCCTGACAAGCTTCCGGACGCGCCGACCGATGTGAAGGCCGAAGCTAGCAAGAACACCATCACTGTCACATGGAAGGCTTTGGAGGGTAATTTCTCCGCCGTCGACAAGTATCAGGCGACGTTGAGCGGTCCGAATGTGGCGAATCCGGTCCAGGAAGTCACTGGCACCAGCATCACGTTCAAATTCGACGACAATGCGATCACCGACGGCGCATCCTATACCGCCACGGTCAAGGCGCATAACAAAGTGAACTGGAGCCAGCCCTCCACGGCATCCAATGCCGTTTCGCCTTGGGGTACGCCTGACAATCCGACTATTTCCGCCGATCAATCAGGCGACAAGATCGTGGTGAGAGGACGGATCAATGACGCACGTAACTCGAAATACCAGTCGATTACGGTAAGCATCGAGGGCGAAGACAAATCCGTGGAGACAAGCGCCAAGGATTATTCCGTCGAATTCGACATTAAGAACGAGTGGTACTACAGAAAACTTAAGCCGACGATTACCGTGGTTACGGAACGCAGTGGCTCATTGCGCAACGAAGCGTCCGTTTCGACTTTCACAGCAGTAGATCCTCCAACCAATGTGAAGCTGGAACTCAACAACAACACATGTGTGGCGACCTGGTCCAGAAAAGGTGGACGCGTCACAGGTTTCGTTGTAAAGGCCAAGGGTTATTACGATGATGATGTTCATGAGAGCAGAGCCGAATGGCCGCTTTCCGGTGATTGGAGCACCTGCGATACGGTAAGCGTGCAACAGTACTTCATCGACACCTCACATCTCAGCGACCCAGCAATCGCTACCGATAATACCGTCGGCAACAAAAAGCCAGCGGAAATCACACTGCCATCCTCATTGACGTGGGATACACAGAACGCCAACATCATTCATGTCAATGGCGGTAGTTGGGAGGCCCACGGGCGAAGTGTCAAAGGCCAGATCGTCATCACTCCGGCAGGGGAAAGCTCGCATACCTACGATTGGCCAGCTAACGGCACACTGGATGTTTCCGACATCACCAGTCCTTCCGGTACCAGATGCGATTGGGAGGTTCGCGTGATCACCACTGCCGGGGAACCAGAAATCAATGCGACCAAGAAAAGCTCTGATCCCGTGACCGGAGTCCGATACGAGGAGAAAACCCCGATCCGGAACCGGGACCAACCCCTGATAATGGAGAGACGCAATCCTCGATAGACACCAATGCTTCAGCCATCTCATTACGAACAGGGTTGGCAGGAAAACAGGCGCGAGGCATCTCATTCACCGTCAAATAAGCAAATTCAACATCACAACCAATCATCAATACGATCAATAGAAGCAACCAAGGAGTACCTATGAGCAACGAAAACGACGACGCCACCCAGCTGGGTTCCATTGGGCGCCATATGAGCAAGCCGCAACAGCCCGGCAATCCGCAGGCACGCCCCGCATTCCAAGCTCCAAGCCTGCCGACGCATCCGCAGGAACAGGACGGAGACGAAGAGGGCACGGTACTCAGCACGCATAACGCTACCCACTACGCCGCCAACACGTTCGACGCCGACGAGGAGGGCACGGTACTCAGCACGCATAACGCAACTCCTTCCAGGCCGACGAGGCCTACGGTTCCAATGGCGCAGCCCATGCAGGCGCAACCGACGCAATCCGCTCCAACACAACAGCCGCTACCACAATCGCAATCGGCTCCCGTAATGGCAACGCGCCAATTCCCGCAGACTACGGCACCAAGCGTCAAGCCCGCGCAGCCGGCCATGGCTTCTTCCATGATGTCCGCGCCGCAGGCCGACATCACCGAATTCCATGAACTGTTCGCCCAACTGGTCGGTAACGTCTCCCAAGTCGTGGTCGGCAGGGAACAGCCGATCCGCCAATGCGCCACCGCCATGATCGTCGGTGGCCACATTCTGCTCGAAGACAATCCGGGGACCGGCAAAACGCAGCTGGCCCGCGGCCTCGCCAACTCCATCGACATGTCGTTCAAACGTATCCAGTTCACTCCGGATCTGCTGCCGTCCGACGTGGTCGGCGTAACCTACTACGACCAGAAGAACGGCGAATTCGAATACCGCGAAGGTCCGATTTTCGCATCCATCGTGCTCGCCGACGAAATCAACCGAGCCTCGCCAAAAACGCAGTCCGCACTGCTCGAGGTCATGGAAGAGCAGAAAGTCACCGTCGACGGCGAAACCCATGCGGTACCGCAGCCGTTCATGGTCATCGCCACTCAGAACCCCATCGAACAACTCGGCACCTACAAACTGCCTGAGGCGCAGATGGACCGTTTCCTCATCAAAACAACCATCGGCTATCCGAGCCATGACGTAAGCGTGAACATCCTCAAGCAGGTCAACGTCATCGACCGTGCCTCCACCGTACATGCGGTGCTCACCGGCAACGACGTGCTGCGCATGCGCGCCATCAGCAAAACCGTGCGTCTCGACGACGCGATCATCGAATACATCGTGCGCTTGGTGGAAGCGACGCGCCACAACGAACGCATCCAAGTCGGATCGTCCATGCGAGGCGCGCTCGCACTGACCCGATGCGCCCGCGTGTGGGCCGCGTCCAGCAATCGCGGATACGTGGTGCCCGACGATGTGAAGCAACTGGCCGTCGCCGTGCTCGCACACCGCATCACGCTCACCGCGGAGGCCACATTCGCGGGATCCACCCCCGAACAGATGATCGAACAGATCCTCAATGAAGTGCCTTCACCGACCGTGGGCGCCACCGCCTGAAACGCACGGCGCAGCCAGCCGCGTACGGCACGGCACACGCAAAGCGCACACCCCACACGAAACGTTCGTAAACCCCCGAAAGGTCAAGCATGCGACAATCCAAAACCATGCAGCGCAGGAGAACCATGCAACGATCCCTGCGACGCATCAAGCATCGCATCAAACGACTGGTCACCTCATACGTGTCGCCGCTCGGATGGGCCGTGACCGGACTCGCCATCGCCTCACTCATAGCGTTCACAATCCTCAGCTGGCATGAACTGCTGACCATGGCGATCATGTTCGCATGCATGATGGTCGCCGCCATCATGCTGTCGCTCGGCAACACGTCGTTCACCGCCACCATAGACGTGTCCAGCAGGCGCGTCACCGTGTCAGACACGGTGAAAGTCGATGTGTGCGTCGACAATCCAGGGCGCACGCCAACCACATCAGCACGCGGCGACCTGCCCATCGGAGACAGCCACGAACGATTCTCCATCCCCATGCTCGCCGCCGGCCAATCACGCCAAACCACCGTGGAATTCACCGCCGTCTCCCGCGCGGTACTGCCGGTCGGCCCCCTGTCCATACGCAAAGGCGACCCATTCGGACTCGTACGACACGAAAAGAAACTTGTCGCCCAAATCAACGTGTTCATCCACCCGAAAACCGTTATGCTGAACACACTCAACGCCGGAATTCCGCGAGATCTCGAAGGCCAGCCAAGCGGCGAAATCGTCGACGACGACCTCGATTTCTACGGACTGCGTGAATACGAGCCAGGCGACGACGTACGCAACGTGCACTGGCTCAGCTCCGCAAAAACAGGCGCACTGATGATCCGTCAATACGAGGCGACCCGACGCACCGACACCGCATTGACCATCAGCGTGAACCCCGACGACTATGTGAGCTCCGACGAATTCGAACTGGCGGTATCCGTCCATGCCTCCATCGGCGTGCAATGCCTGCTCCAAAACCGACCGGTGACCTCACACGCGGGAACCGAACGCATCATGCCACGCAACTCCACGGAATTCCTTGACGGCTGCAGCGCCATCTCCCCCGATATCAGCGACAATCCGAATCTGGCGCAAACCACCCTCGCCCACGCCCCCGACTCATCGTTCTACTACATCACCGTCGGCAGGCTCAAAAACATCGACGAAATCAAACACATGGCGCTCGCACTCCCCCGATCCGCAACCTGCGTGGTACTGCAAACCGCCATCGGACAGCCACGCGCCATCAAACGATACGCCGATTTCACCCTGGCGACCGTAGGAAACCTAGACGATCTCCCAATGATCATGGGGGTACTGGAATGAGCACCACAGGACTTTCCACCCACAACACCAACACCGGCGACACCGGCCGCACCACCGGATTCGGCAACACCTTCACCGGAACCGGCACCGGCTCATGGGCCGACTCCACACACTCCGTCATCTGGATGTCACGAGACGGCAAATCACAGGCACTCCCCTACCTACGCCGGACACGCGCCTCGCAATACGCAAGCCTGCTCGTCGCAGCCCTACTCACCCTCGCCGCCGCCAGCAACCTCATCGACGTCTACGGATCGGCCACATCCTGGGCGCTCGCCGCCATTCCGGCCACCATCATCGGATCTCTCGTGGCGCTCGCAGGCACGGTTCCGGCACTTCGTCTCTGGTGGCAGATGCTGTTCATGGCCGTCGCCCAGCTGGTTGTCGGCCCTGTACTGTTCCTCAACGACACCACCATCGCCCATATTGTTCCGACCTTGCGCACGCTTACACAAGGCTGGATGAACATGCTCGGATCGTTCAAATTCATTCTGTCGGTCGAACCTCCTACCGGTACCGCCGATGGCTGTTTGCTGGCCGTATGGACCATCTGCCTGTGGTTCGCGCTACTGACCGGCATTTTCGCAGTGACTGAAGATGGCCGATTCACCATGATCGCCATTATTCCCGTTACCGCCAATCTTGCGATTTGCGCGCTGCTCGGCTCATCTTCCGGCTATTACCGCATGTTCGTGGGCACCATAATGGCGCTCATATTGGTGATTTGGATCAGCGCACGTTGGAAATTACTGGAATTGGGACGTTGGCTCAGTTCCGTCGTGATCGTGGTGCTTTCCGTCGCATTGGCGATTGGAGGATGCCTCGTCGTCGATCAGGACCGCACCATTCTGCGCGACCATTATGATCCGCCGCTTAGCCCGTACAATTACACCAGTCCGTTAAGCGGCATGCGCTCGTACATTACAAACAGTAAGGACGATGTGCTCCTCACCGTCGAAAACCTGCCCGCTGGATCAAGCGTGCGACTAGCGGTCATGGACCGTTTCGACGGCAACGTATGGAATCTGTCCGACTCCACCATGTCGTCGGACTCCTCCAATTACCGACGTGTCGGCACCTCCATCACCAACAATGCCGAAGGCAAGAAATTCACCGCCACATTCACCGTGGACAAAGGACTCAGCGACTACTGGCTGCCCATGGCCGGAGCCGCATCCAGCGTGACATTCGACAACAGCGAAAACTCCGACTTGTTCTACTACAACAGCGACACCATGTCGGCCATCTACCCCTCACGCACCTCCGAGGGTCTCACCTACACGGAAACCGGCATCATGCCAACGGTTCCCACCGACAAACAGATCGCCAAAACAGACGCGGCCGCCATCAGCCAGCCAAAAGCCGAAGATGTGCCCGACTGCGTAGACAAACTCGCCACAGCCATCGCCGGAGGCCAATCCAAAGGCGGCGAAGCGGCCCAGGCCTTAGCCGAAAAGCTCAAAGAATCCGGTTGGTTCTCACACGGATTAAGCGGCGACTACCCGTCAACCGCAGGCCACGGCAACTACCGCATCGACCAACTGCTCGCCGGAACGGCCATGGTCGGAGACAGTGAACAATACGCCTCCGCCATGGCATTGATGGCACGCAGCCTAGGTCTTCCCAGCCGTGTGGTACTCGGATTCCTGCCAAAAGACGACGAAGGTGAAATCAGCGAAAGCCGCACCGAAGAACAAGGAACAACCACCATCACGAAATTCACCGGCAACGACGTGACCGCATGGGTGGAAATCAAACTGGACTGCTACGGTTGGGTGGCATTCTATCCAACGCCAAAGGAAACCAAAGTCCCCGACGAAAACCAGAACCTCACCCCACCGAATCCGCAAACCCTGGTACGCCAGCCCCCGGTACCACTCACCGACCCGCTACGCGACGACACCCAGGCCAAAGGCAAGTCCTCAATCGGCGGAAGCATGGCCGACGAAACCTCAGCCAACCTGTTCTGGCAGCATTTCGGCAGAATCGCAAGAAAAGTAGCCATCTACGGAAGCCCTCTATGGACGCTGCTCATCATATGCGGTCTCCTGCTCGCCATCAAAGCGATCGCACTGGCACGATCAAGAAAACACGGCAGCACGCAGCAGCGTGTGGCAGCCGGCTGGCAATCGGTCGCCGCGCTCGCACGGCAAAGCGGACTCGACATTCGAGGCACACGCAGCGAACAGGCGGTTTCGATCGCGAATCAGATGGATATTTCCCGCGAGACCTTGCTCGCTTTGGGCGCGCAAGCCGATTACGCGGCCTTCTCCGGTAATTTCGTCAACGAAGAGCATGTGCAGCAGTATTGGCGCGATATTGTACAGGAACGCAAGTACATGCTCAAGTCATTGCCGACGTTACGCCGATGGCGTGCCAAACTTTCGCTTGCCGACGTTTTCCACTTCCGCAGCAACCGCAGCGGGCGGAACAACGGCAGCGATCGGAAGCACAATCGTAAGAAAGGACGGGACTCATGATCTTTCGTAGCATCGAGGCCGGCCTGAATAGCAATGTCGGGTGCAAAAGAAAAAACAACCAAGACAACGCTCTCGCCAGCCGTGGCGTATATGTCGTATGCGATGGCATGGGCGGCGGCAAAGGCGGCGAGCGGGCCAGCGCACAGGTGGCGGCATGTTTCTCGCAGCTTGCCGAACAGCCGTCGCGCAACCGTACGTCCATCGAACATGCGTTGAGCCAATCGCAGCAACAGGTGCTCGAACTTGGCCAGGAGCTTGGCGGCATCGCCGGAACCACCATCACCGGCGTGGTGCTGCCGACTCGCGTTGAAGATAGCGTGCATGAACAAGCCATCGATGAGTACTGCTACGTCATCAATGTCGGAGATTCACGCACCTACCATATGCGCGCCGATGCGGAAGGCCATTGGATGGCGGAGTCGCTGACCCGGATCACACGTGACCATTCCGAACGGCAGAACGCCATCGACACCGGCGAAATGCTACCGGACGAGGCGAACCGATGCATACCGCGCAATATCATCACCCAATGCGTCGGCGCTCCTGACGGCATTCAGCCGGACTGGTATGCGGCGCGCTCCACGGGACGTTTCATCATCTGCTCGGATGGCCTGCACGCGCAGATCGATCGGGAACTGCTCGCCGATGTGGCGGCCGCATATGGCGATCCGCAAGTCGCCGCGGATATGCTGGTGCAGTCCGCGCTCGACGCGGGCGGCAACGACAACGTCACCGTGATTGTGCTTGATATATGCGGCAAATCATCGGATTATTCGGCAAATGACGATTGGAACGTCAGCAAAATCGACGATCACGAGGATATCGGCGATTTACAGGAAAGCACATTGCAAACGTTACGTGCCGTCCAATAATGCGCATGTTCTCGCAATGACAATCGTCAATAATCGGATTTGTCACGTTATATCAGCGTATTCAATACAATATTTACAGACCACGAGATAAGGAGATCATGATGGTCGATTTCGATGCCGCGGTGGCAGCCGTGCAGGATCCGAACGCAGATCCCGTGTTTCTGGCGAAAATCGCTTACGAAAATCCGGAATTCGGCGCGAATGTGGTTGCCAATCCGCGTGCGTATCCGGGTCTGAAACGTTGGGTCGCCCAATTCGGCGATGAGCGCGCACGACAGCAGCTGGTCGCGATGGGGTGGCCGGTTCCGCAGGACGGAATCATGCAGCAGGAGGCCGAGACGGCTTCTGAACAGGCGCAATACCAGATGCCAAGCGAGCAGGTGCAATACCAGCAGCCGCAGCAATCATCGGAAGTGCAATATCAGGCGCAGCACCAGCCGCCGGCAACCCAGCAATGCCAGCCTGAACCGTTTGCGGCAACACCTGCATCGAATATGGCGAACGATGCTTCGACGGAATACGTCGACCCATATACCAACCCCGCAGACCTGTCTGAAGTGGCTGATTTTTCGCCGATTCAGCCGCAAGAGCCAGTCGCGTCGAATGCTGGTTTCACCGCGGAATTGGCCATGACCACGGAAGATCAGATGCTGATGGCTGAAATCGCAAGCAAAGCTCCGGAGCTGCACCCCTTCCTTGCGCGCAATCCGCATATCTACCCGGATCTGCTCAACTGGCTTGCCAGTCTCAATGATTCCGCCATCAACGCAGCCATCCGTCTGCGACGGTAACCCCTTGGTAGAACTTGGCAAAAGCCCGACGAAAGCCGCCAAACAAGGCCTAATAAGGCCTAATAAAAGCCGCTTGCATTGGTAAGCTTTCGTACCATAATATGTTCGTTGCGCCGTCATCCTCATTTATGGATTGACGACGCAACATGTATCGCGGCGCGAAGGAAATCAGCGCTGTTCGAAAGTGAAGAACTGGTCTCCGATACGCACCGTGCAAGGCGCGTCAAGCTTCATCGGCTTGCGTTCGACCTTGATCTCCTCATTGCCTTGAATGATGTACGTGCCGTTGAGCGAACCGTAATCCTCGATCCACAATACGCCATCCTGATCGAAGCTGATCGCCGCATGATTGCGTGAGATGGTGCGCGTCGGATCCTCCAACTTCACGAATTTCGCGCCTTCCGGCACCTCAGCGGAAGGCTTGCGTCCCAGCAGCACACCCATATCGACGATCACTTCCTGGCCGGTCTGCTCGTTGTAAAGCACATACTCCAGCTTCGGCTGCTTCATGGTGAATGCCGAAGACAGCACCGTGCCATCCCAGTCGATGTCATCATCGTCATTGACCGGTTCGACGTCGGACGGTTCCAGCGCTGCGGCAGCCTGTTCCACCGGCTGTATGTTCGCCGCATACGATTCCGCGGATTCCTGCACATTTTCCAATGCTTGGAATGCTTGGGATTCCGGTGATTCGTATGTTGGCTGCGACTGCGCAGCCTCCGCCATGGCGGGCTCAACGAGAGAAGACATTACTGTGGCATCATCGTCATACCAACCTGGTTCAGGTGGAGGCGGATATGGAAGAAAGCCCATACCTTCATTGTAATTTGCCATGCGATTTTGCGATGAAGATATCCGCTCTGCAATACGTACGGTTCCGCAATAGGCTGACTGTTGTCGTAGGGATCGCAGCAACTGCAGTTCCGCATTAAAAATAGTTCCGCATTAAAAAATGGGGATCAGCTGTTTCCAGCCAATCCCCATTCATGTATTGAGATGATTTCAGACGTTATGCCATTCCATCATCGCTTTTCGGATCACAGGGTGTCGCCCAAATCCATCTGACCGCCATTGTCGTCCAGGAAGTCATCCGGATTGAAGTCGTCGCCGAGCTTCAGATCTCCGAAGTCGATGTTCGAGAAGTCGACTTCGGACAGATCGGCGTCGCCGAAGGCGGCATCGGACTCGTCGCCACCCAAACCGAAGTTCGGGTAGATGGTGTCGCGAATGGCCTTGTCAGGCTCGACCACGGCGTTACGGTAACGGGCAAGGCCGGTACCTGCCGGGATGAGCTTACCGATGATGACGTTCTCCTTGAGGCCCTTGAGGTCATCGACCTTCTGGCTCAGAGCGGCTTCGGTAAGCACGCGGGTGGTCTCCTGGAAGGAAGCCGCGGACAGCCAGGAATCGGTTGCCAGCGAGGCCTTGGTGATGCCCATCAGCTCCGGACGACCGGCAGCAGGCTTGCCACCTTCCTTCACGGCCTTCATATTGGCGGCCTTGAAGCGGGCCTGATCCACCAGTTCACCCGGAAGAAGGTCGGTATCGCCGGAATCGATCACCGTGATACGACGCAGCATCTGGTGCACGATGACCTCGATGTGCTTATCGTGGATATCCACGCCCTGGGAGCGGTACACGGTGTGCACTTCCTCCACAATGTTCACCTGGGCAGCACGCGGGCCGAGGATGCGTAGGATCTTCTTAGGATCGACGGAGCCTTCGATCAGCTGGGTGCCGGCTTCGACATGATCGCCGTCCTTGACCATCATCGGGGCGCGACGGGTCACCGGGTAGGCGATCGGCTCGACGGAATCGTCGTCCGGCTTCAGGATGACCTGACGGCCGCGCTCGGTATCTTCCACCTTGACCACGCCAGCGAACTCTGCGATCGGGGCCTCACCCTTCGGAGTACGGGCTTCGAAAAGCTCGGTAACACGAGGGAGACCCTGGGTGATATCGGATGCGGAAGCAACGCCACCGGAGTGGAAGGAACGCAGCGTCAGCTGGGTACCAGGCTCGCCGATGGACTGTGCGGCCACGATGCCAACGGCCTCGCCGACATCCACCAGCTTGTTGGTGGCCAGCGACCAGCCATAGCACTTGGCGCACACGCCGCGCTTGGATTCGCAGGTAAGCACGGAACGGGCCTTGACCTCTTCCACGTCGTGGGCAACAAGATCGTTGAGCACGTCCATGGACAGCGCGTCACCGGCCTTGTACAGCACGGTCTCGCCGTCGGCGGGATCGATCACGTCGGTTGCGAGCAGACGGGAGTACGGACCGCCATCGGCGGCCTTGACCAGATGCAGGTTGCCTTCAGCATCACGCTCGCCGACCTTCATCGTCAGGCCACGCTTGGTGCCGCAATCCTCTTCGCGCACGATTACGTCCTGGGAAACGTCCACCAGACGACGGGTCAGGTAGCCAGACTCTGCGGTACGCAGTGCGGTATCGGCCAGACCCTTACGTGCACCGTGCTGGGAGA
>OLPB01001254.1_pt1 | contig 11817 bp, 8 predicted proteins | sample 1672001 | NCBI WGS metagenome assembly OLPB01 (sample SAMEA3136635, study PRJEB25190) | human gut metagenome | biome: human gut; feature: human-associated habitat; material: faeces | place: Austria | collected 2013 | reverse complement strand
CCCGACTGGCCCCGTCTCGGCTTACGGTCGCACGAAGCTGGCCGGCGAGGAGCGCTCGCTTGCGGCGTGCAGCCGCTGCTTCGTGGTGCGCACGGCGTGGCTGTACGGCTACGTGGGGAAGAACTTCGTCAAGACCATGATGCGCCTGGGCGCGGACCGCGACGAGGTGACCGTGGTGGACGACCAGCTGGGCAACCCCACGTCGGCGAACGACCTGGCGCACGAGATATTGAAGATCGCCGCCACCGAGAACTACGGCGTGTACCACTGCACGAACGAGGGCACCTGCTCATGGGCCGACTTCGCCGAGGCCGTCATGGAGGGCGCGGGGCTCGACTGCGCCGTCATCCGCTGCACGTCCGAGGAGTACGCGGCCATGAATCCCGCGTCGGCCAAGCGCCCGGCGTATTCGTCTCTGCGAAACAAGCGCCTCGAGGACACCGTGGGCAACGAGATGCGCCCGTGGCGCGACGCGCTGTCCGCGTACTTGAACAACCTACCCGAGATGGAAGGCTAGAGGAATGTCAGAGATCTTCGAACCGAAGCGCATCATCGTCACCGGCGGAGCCGGGTTCATCGGAAGCAACTTCGTCCACTGGGTGGTGGACAACCAGCCGGACGTGCACGTCGTCGTGCTGGACGCGCTCACCTACGCCGGCAATCTGGACAACCTCGCCGGCATCCCCGAGGAGCGCATGACCTTCGTCCACGGCGACATCTGCGACGAGGCCCTGCTGGAGGAGATCGTCCCCGGTGCGGACGCCATCGTGCACTTCGCCGCCGAGTCCCACAACGACAACTCCATCGCCGACCCGGAGCCGTTCGTGCGCACCAACGTGCACGGCACGTTCCGCCTGCTGGAGGCCGCGCGCAAGCACGACGTGCGCTTCCATCACATCTCCACCGACGAGGTGTACGGCGACCTCGCATTGGACGACCCGGCGCGCTTCACGGAGGAGACGCCGTACCGCCCGAGCAGCCCGTACAGCTCGACCAAGGCGTCGTCCGACATGCTGGTGCGCGCGTGGTTCCGCACCTACGGGGTGCGCGTCACCATCTCGAACTGCTCGAACAACTACGGCCCGCGCCAGCACATCGAGAAGTTCATCCCGCGCCAGATCACCAACGTGCTCACCGGCATCCGCCCGAAGCTCTACGGCGATGGCCTGAACGTGCGCGACTGGATCCACACCGAGGACCACTCCTCGGCCGTGTGGGCGATCCTGACGAAGGGACGTCTGGGCGAGACGTACCTGATCGGGGCGGACGGCGAAAAGAACAACATCGACGTGCTGCACGCCATCCTGGAGGGCATGGGCAAGAGCGCGGACGACTTCGACTGGGTCAAAGACCGTCCCGGCCACGATCGCCGCTACGCCATCGACTCCTCGAAGCTGCGCTCGGAACTGGGATGGGAGCCGAAGCACACCGACTTTGCGGAAGGTCTCAAGGCCACCATCGCATGGTACCGTGACAACCCCGGATGGTGGCAGGGCGCCAAGGAGGCCGTCGAGGCCAAGTACGCGAAGCAGGGGCAGTAGGAGGCGGCATGGCAGCGGGAGACAGCGTCAAGCACGGCAACTTCACGTTCACCGAGACCTCCATCGAGGGCGTGCTCGTGGTGGACGTCACCGCCTACGGCGACGAACGCGGCTACTTCGTGGAAACCTACAAGCGCCCCGACTTCGTCGCGGGCGGCATCGGCTGCGAGTTCGTGCAGGACAACCAGTCCTCCTCGGTCAAGGGCGTGCTGCGCGGCCTGCACTTCCAGATAGAGCATCCGCAGTCCAAGCTCGTCCGCGTGGTGTCGGGCGAGGTGTTCGACGTGGCCGTCGACTTGCGCCCGGACAGCCCCACCTACGGAAAATGGGAGGGCGCGGTGCTGTCGGCGGAGAACCGCCGCCAGTTCTTCGTGCCGCGCGGGTTCGCCCACGGCTTCCTCGTGCTTTCCGATGTCGCCGAGTTCTGCTACAAGTGCGACGACGTGTACCATCCCAACGACGAGGGCGGGCTTATGTGGAATGATCCCGAGATCGGCATCGAGTGGCCCATCTTGGAGGGTATGGAACTCGTGCTGAGCGAGAAGGACAAGGCGCATCCGGGGCTCAAGGGTCTCGCCTAGCTTATGAAAATCAAGAATCTTGTCCTGTGCAGAGGCGACGGCAAAGGTTATGCCCGTCTCCGCATCGTTGGCTCTGCCGGACGTGACGTTGCGGTTGAGGCGGCGCTTGAAGATGGCTCATCGATTCCGACCCTTTGGCTGAAGGAGTCCGATCCCGCTTCGGATGTTGTCGGGGTGTTGGTGTTCCCCTTGCTCGACGATGTCACGTTGTTCGTCCGAGTCGTGCAGCGCGGCGGGGATGAACCCTTGTGCGCGATGCGCTTGCCTGCCGGGAAGCTGAAATGGCTCTCTCGCCTGAACTACCGCCTCCGTCCGTCTCTGTGCGTTGCTTTGCGTGGCACGGACGAGCGGTCGGTCGATCGTTTGCGCCTTTCGCTGGTCATGTGTATGCCGGATGGCGAGGAGGGGGTATGGCGCATTGCCGCCGAGTCCCGTTCGCTGGGATCTCAGCCGAGGTTCTCTGCCTGGGACGGTGTAGGGCGTGCGCTTCAAATAGATCCTATCTTCTTCGAGGATCAGTGCATACCCGATGGCACTGTCGAAGGCGTTCGCCGTCGGATGGTGGTTTCGGTTCGCGTTCCCGCTGCGGCGGGCGGCTTGTTCGTAGTCGCCGAGGACGAGACGGGTGCTGCCTTGCCCGCCATGCTGGGGTTCGATAAGGCTGCGTTTTTCGGCGAGCTGCACCGCGCGCTTCGGCGCGTGCGCAACGCTGCGGACGAGGACGACTATCGTGCTTGGCGCGAATCGCGGAAGATGGAAGGGCTTTCCGGGTCGCGCTTGGATCCTGAAGTTTCCCTCTCTCCGTTGGTGAGCATCGTCGTGCCCTGCTATCGGGTGAACGAGCGCTACTTCGAGGAGATGCTGGAATCCGTCCTTGCGCAAAGCTACGTTCGGTGGGAACTCGTCCTCGTCGATTCCGAGTGCGAATCCTCAAAGGTGCCGGGCATCGTCGAGCGCATCGCTGACGATCGCATCACGGTGGTTCCGCTGCGCGACAACCTCGGCATCGTGGGCAACACGAACGCCGGCATTCAGCATGCGCGGGGCGAGTACGTGGCGTTCCTCGATTACGACGACGTGCTGGAGCCGAACGCGCTGGAGGCGTACGTCCAGGCCATCGCCGAGCATCCCGACGCGGGCCTGCTGTACTGCGATGAGGACTCGTTCGAGGTCGGGGGAGCGTTCAGGAACCCTGTGTTCAAGACTGATTTCAACCGAGATCTGCTGTACTCGCACAATTGCATCACGCATTGGCTCATGGTGCGCAAGGATGTTTTGGCCGAGACGGGCCTGTCCGACGACGAGGTGAATGGGGCGCAGGATTACGACCTCGCCTTGCGTGTGTCGGAAACCGGACGCGAGATTGTGCACGTGCCGCACATGCTGTACCACTGGCGCGTGCATGGCGAGTCGACCGCAGGGGACAACCTGGGGAGCAAGCCCTACGCTCACCAGGCGGGGAAGATCGCGCTGCGCCGGCATTTCGACCGCCGCGGGATACCCGTCTCGGTGGAGGACGGCGACGGGCCGTTCGTGTACCGGGTCCGCTACCAGCTGCCCGACCCTCAGCCGAGCGTGGAGATCCTCATCCCCAGCAAAGACCATGTCGACGTGCTGGATCGCTGCGTTCGCAGCATCCTGGAGAAGTCGGCCTACGGGAACTACCGCATCACCGTCATCGAGAATAACAGCATGGAGGACGAGACGTTCGCCTGCTACCGCGAGCTCGAGGCGCGCAGCGATCGCGTCCGCGTCATCGAATGGCCGCACGGGTTCAACTATGCCAAGATCATGAACTTCGGTGCCGCTAGCACCGATGCGGATCTGCTTTTGCTGTTGAACAACGACACCGAGGTGATCGCACCCGACTTCATCGAGGAGATGGCGGGCTACCTGCAACGTCCCGAGGTGGGCGTCGTCGGCGCGAAGCTGCTGTATTACGACGGTCTCGTGCAGCATGCGGGCATGCTCATCGGGCCCGACGGCACGGTGGTGCACGTGAACCAGAACGTGCCCGATGCGCAAGGCTGCTATCTTGGCCGGTCGGTGCGCCCCGGCAATTTCTCAAGCGTGACGGGCGCGTGCCAGATGGTGAAGAGGACGGTGTTCGAGGAGGTGGGTGGTTACTCTGAGGAGTTCGCGGTGGGGTACAACGACGCCGACTTCTGCTGCAAAGTGAGCGCAGCGGGCTACTCGGTGACGTTTACGCCGTACGCGAAGCTGTACCACAACGAGTTCGTATCTCGTGGGCGCGAAGAGGGGGATCCCTCGAAGATGCAGCGCTGGCTGCGCGAGCGCGCTCTTATGCAAGAGAAATGGCCGCAGTTCTTCGAGCAGGGGGATCCGTTCTCGAACCCGAACCTCGATAGGGACAGCCTGTACTTCGCGCTTCCCTCGCCGGAGGACGCGCGCCGTTAACGGCCGAGGATCTTTTTCGCGGGTTTGAGGACGGTCTCGCCGACGCGGTACGTCTTCGATGCGCGCAATTCCTCGACTTCGCGCCAAGCGCGCAGTGCATCGTTCTTCTGCTCTTCCATGCGCCGATTCGTTTCCCTGAGCAGGAAGAACAGGAAATCGTCGGCGTCGTCGCACAGCAGGTGGCGCACCTGGTCGTAGGTGCGCGGGTCGAAGAACTCGGCCTTTTTCATCGTGTCGAGGCCGAGTTCGACGCATCCGCGCTGCTGCATCTCGCGACGCAGCTCCTCGAAGGCGTCGCGGGCTTTCAGGCTGCAGAGGTTGAAGAGCACCGACTCGGCCGCCCAGTTCTTGAAGCCCCGCTCGACCGCGGCGAAGCGCCCGGCGTTCTCAAGGTGCTGCTTGGCGGCGACGAAGGATTGGTGGAAGTCGAGGGGGGCTCGTTCGTTCGTGGCGATGTTGCTGTTCGGGTTGTTCACTCGATAGTGGTACAGCACCTCGTCTACCGTGGCGACACGGTCGGCCTGGGCCAGCGCGCAGCAGACGAAGTACAGGTCGGCGCTGCGCTGGACCTCATGGAAGCGTAGGCCGCTTGCCTGTACGAACGAGGATCGGAACAGCTTGTTCCACGTCCAGTTCTGAAAGGCATAGAACAGCTTGTCGGGGTTGTCGCCGGGTGACGACACGCGGTCGGCGGGGAAGGCGTCGGCGTCCAGCGACCAGGGCATGGGAAGCGTCTCGCCGGTTTCATCGTTGTACGAATCGACCCGGTACGCCACCACGTCGGCGCCGGTTTCCTCGGCGCGCCGAACGACTTTCTCAAGCAGCTGCGGTTCGGCGAAGTCGTCGGCGTCGAAGAACGCGAGGTAGCGTCCGCGCGCCACGTCCAGTCCGGCGTTGCGGGCGGCGCCCTCGCCCTTGTTCTCCTGGTGGATGACGCGCATACGATCGTCGCGGGCGGCCATGTCGTCGAGGAGGCTTCCCGTGCCGTCGGTGGATCCGTCGTTTACGCAGATGAGCTCGAAGTCGGGCATGGTCTGGGCCAGCACGCTTTCCACGCACTGGCGGATATGGCGTTCGCCGTTGTAGGCCGGCACGACGATGGAGACGATGGGGGTGTCGCTCATGCTTCTCTCTATCCTCTCGCGCGAGCGTCGTCGAGGGCTTCGACGAGCAGCTCTCGGTCGAGGCGGGCGACCCCGCTTTCCTTGCCGACGAACGCGAGCTTGTCGACCTGCGTGCTCGAACGCTTGACGAAGTCGAGGCACTGGTCGATGTCGTCAAGGTCGGTGGGATTCTCGAGCAAAAGCGCGCTTCCCTGCTTCGCCGCGTACGCGCCGCATCCCAGCAGCTCGGGCCATTGGGAAAGCGAGAGGGAGGCGACGCACAGCTCTCGCCCTCCGTTTTGCGGGGGCTGCGTTTCAACAAGGGTTCGCTCGCAGAGGGCGATGCAGGTTTTCTGAGGCGTGTCGCAGGCGATGCGCTCGACGGAGATGCCTCGCTTGCGCAAACGATCGTCGATCGTCATGTCGGCGGCGTGGCCGACTACGAGCGCTCGATTGTGCCCTGCTTCATGCACAGCGCTCTCGAGGGCGTCGTACGAGATCGCTCCGCGTGTGGCGATAACGGGGCAACGCTTAGCGCTTGCAAGCGGTGCTGCCGCAAGCGATTCGGGGTTGTCGTCGAAATCGACGATCATCATCTCGTCCCCCCAGAACCCGCGCTCGATGCCGTGGCGATGGATGCCCAAAGACAGGTCGAACAGGCTTCCGTCGCCTACGAAAGGAATGATGGCGGGGGACCAGGAAAGCCGTTCGAGGGCAGCAAGCGGCTCGACCGCATTGCGCTCGGCGTCGACGAAGTAGATGGTGGAGGGCTTCGTCTCCCTCAGAATGGATGCGACCGCATCGGGTATCCTATCGGGTTTCACCGGCAGGACGGGCGCATCGATGGCTCCGGCAAGGCCGTTCGCCATGATGGCGTTGATATGGGTGGAGGCGCATACCACCACGGCGGTATCGAACCCGTTTTCCCAGCCTCGGTATGCAAGCTGCACGGCAGTACCGTTGGCGTCGTCTCCGGCGATCGTGCTGAAATCGCTTTCCTCGTGCTCTCCACTGCGCTGAAGCGCTTCGAATACGCGCTGTTCCGCTTCTGCGCTGCCGGTTCGCCCGCCAAGGCCTCCGTATACGCGGCACACCGACGCGGCGTCGCCCATCATGCGCGTGTGTCCCTTCTCGATCCAGATGACCTTGTTGCAAAGGCGCTCCACCTGGGCGTTGCTGTGGGACACGATGAGCACGGTCACGCCGTGTTTCTCGATAAGCTCGCTGATGCGGTCTTCGCATTTCTTCTGGAACATGAAGTCGCCAACCGAAAGCACCTCGTCCACTACGAGGATCTCGGGGACGATCACCGTGGCGATAGCGAACGCGATGCGCGCCACCATGCCCGAGGAGTAGTTCTTGAGCGGCATGTCGAGAAACTTCTCGATCTCGGCGAACTCCACGATCTCGTCGAAATGGTCGTTGATGAACTCCTTCGAATAGCCTAGCAGGGCTCCGTTGAGATAGATGTTCTCGCGGGCGGACAGCTCGGTGTCGAAACCGGCGCCGAGCTCGATGAGCGGCGCGATGTTTCCGTTGATCTCGCACGTGCCCTTCGTAGGCTCCAGCACGCCGGCGATGATCTTGAGCATGGTGGACTTGCCCGACCCGTTCGTGCCGATGATGCCGAACACATCGCCTTTCTTCACTTCGAACGAGACGTCGTCAAGCGCGGTGAAGCCCTCGAAGAAAAGCTTGCGCCGGGCGATCTGAATGGCGTACTCCTTCAAGCTGTTGAGCTGCTCGGACGCCATATTGAAGATCATGGACACGTGGTCGACTTTGACCATGGTCTGACGATTGTCCTCGCTGAGGTCTTCAACTGCGGCGGCCAAAGAAGAGGTGTTGACGTTTTCAGGCATAACGAACCTTCGTCTCTATACGTACAGGATGAATTTCTTCTGCTGCTTGCGGAACACGGCGAACCCGATGACGAGGGTGGCGACGCCGCAGCCGAGGCAGATGACATTCGCTCCCAGGCTCGGCGTCACGCCGTTGAGGGCGATGTCGCGGAAATAGGTGACGTAATAGTACATGGGATTGAACTGCATGATGGTCCACATCCAGTCCGTGAGGATGCTGGTGGGATAGAACAGAGGCGTCGCGTACGTCCAGGCGGTCAGCACGACGCCCCAAAGATGCATGACGTCGCGGAAGAACACGGCGAGTGACGACAGCAGCAGCCCAAGGCCGAGGCAGAACAGGAAGATGTAGAACAGCAAAAGCGGTAGGAGCAGGATGTTCCACGTGAGGGGGATCTGGAAGAAGGCGATGACCGCTGCGACGGCGATGAGCGAGATGGCGAAGTTCAAAAGGCTGAACACGACTTTCTCAAGAGGGAACAGCATCTTGTTGATGCGGATCTTCTTGATGAGGGGGGCCGAGTCGATGATGGAGCTCATGGCTCCTGACGTGGCGTCGCTCATGAACGTGAACAGAGTTTGGCCGAGGATCAGGTAGACGGGGAAGTTCGGGATGTCGAAGCGGAACACCACGGAGAACACCGCGGTGAGCACGATCATCATGAGCAGGGGATTCAGCACCGACCACAGCACGCCGAGCATGCTTCGTCGATATTTGAGCTTGAAATCCTTCGAAACGAGAGAGGTGAGGATGAACCAATCCCTTTTGAACTGTGTCTTAGCTGCACTCATATCGCTGACCGCTGCCTCTCTGATGCGACGCGCCCCTGCGCGGTGTGTTCTGCAATCTTCGCAAAACCGCATGATACCACGGATCGGCTCTTTTCTTTTTCGGGCAAGGTCGAGTCCATCCTTTATGCGCTCTATGCTACCCTTGCAGATGTCGTTCGTCAGATACCGTATTTCCGTCGGCTTGCCGCGGGATGGCAGGGGAGTTCGCATGTGGGTTGATTTTTGCTTGGCTGTTCTGACAGGGGCTGCGGTGCTGTATGGGCCGGGCTTTTTCGCTTGGAGAGCCCTTGGTATGAGGGGATTGGCTGCGCTGTCCTGCGCACCCCTCTTTTCGATCTTGGCGTATTCCATCTTGGGGGTCGTGTATTTCTTTCTCGGCGTGCGATCGACTGCTTTGTCGGTGGGGCTTTCCGTGGCGGTTGTGTCGCTTGCGGCCTACGGCCTCCTCCTGTTCGTCGCGCGCAGGAAAGGCGTCGCGCTCGGTTCGGGCGAGCGTGCAGACCGGCAGTTCGATGCCGCTCTCGTCTCGGCGTACTTGGCTGTCGGGGTGGTCGTCGGGTTATTCGCGTTCGTCCTTCCCTTGGATGGCCCGGCATCGTCCGTTCAAACGTATGACAACGTGCATCACTTCGCCTCGGTGCGCAGCTTCTCGGATTCCGGCATGTGGTCTTCGCTGCACGTCTCGTCGTACTTGGACGTTTCCGATCCCGCAGCCAACCCTCTGCCGGGAACCGGATACTATCCCTCGGGATGGCATATCGTATGCTCCATGGTGGTAAGCGCTTTGGGCGTCGAGGTGGCATTGGCCGTCAATGCCGTGAACTTCCTGTTCGCGGCAATCGTCTTCCCCTTGAGCATGGCGTTCCTCATGAAGGTTCTGTTCTCCGGCGATCGCGCTATCGCCTTGATCGGAGCATTGGGCGCGGTCGCCGTCGGGGCGTTCCCCTGGGTCCTCGTCGAGGTGTGGCCTCTGTATCCGAACACGGCGGCGTTCGCGCTGGTGCCGGTTCTTGTTGCGTGTTTTGCGGCGGTTTGGGGCCGGGACGCCTCGAGGAGGGAGCGCGTCGCGTACGGCGCCGTGTTCGTTCTCGGTTGTTGCTGCATGGCGTTCATGCAGCCGAACGCGGTGTTCTCGGCGGCGGTCTTCCTCATTCCTTTTTGCGTGTATCGATCGGCGGTCGAGGCGGGCCGTCGATGCCGGGAGCCGAAACGTCGCATGGAGGTCATGCTGGCGGCCGGGTCGGTCGCGCTCGCGTGCGTTGCCTTGCTGTGGGTGGCTGCGCTTTCTCTGCCCTTCATGCAAGGAGCCGTCGCAGTGTACTGGCCTCCGATCCATTCAAGGGCGCAGGGTCTCGTGAGCGTGCTCGGCATGGGATTCGCCGGATCCTCCGTGCAGCCGATCGCTGCGTGCCTAGTCGCGGCGGGCGCGCTGTACACGCTGCGCAAACGACGCTATCTTTGGCTGACGTGCTCGTATCTTCTGGCATGCTGCATCTATTACGTTTCGGCCGTGGAGGGAGATACCCTGCTCAAACACGCGCTGTCGGGATTCTGGTACACCGATCCTTATCGCACCGCCGCACTGGCCGGGATACTGGCTCTTCCGCTTCTGGCGATGGGACTGTACGTCGCGTGCAAGATCGTCGGGAAGACTCTTGCATCCGTTCGCGCGCCAGGCGAGAACCGTTTGAAGGCGCTTTCTCTGGCCGTCGTTGCCGTCGCCTTCCTCGCATTGAACTTCTTGCCGGTTCGAGGGGCGCTCGGACTGGGCCAGGGCGCGTTCCAGGGCATCGCCGCCACCGCAACGGCTCTCAATGACGGTTCGGCGGTAAACGCCTACAGCGAAGAGAAGAGCCGGTTCTCGAAGCACGTGAAAGAGGTCGTGCCGTCCGGGGCGCTTATCGTCAACCAGCCTTACGACGGATCGCTTTTCGCATACAGCCTCGATGATTTGAATCTGTACTATCGCGACATATCGGGTTACGGTGGAGAGGACGAACGGCCGGAGAGCTCGACGATCCGCTGTCGGCTGGCTGCCGAGGCGTCCAATCCTTCGGTGCGAGACGCGGTTCTGACGACCGGAGCCGAGTACCTCCTGGTTCTCGATCGGGATGTCGAGCGCATGAAAGAGCTGTTCTTCCTCTACGATCCGGCTGCCTGGGAGGGCATCGAGGGCGTGGTCGATGAGACGCCCGGTTTCGAGATGGTTTTGTCCGAGGGCGATATGCGCCTGTATCGGATAGCGTACGCTGATGCCGTACAATAGGCTGTGCAACGCAGGTTCGAAGAAGGACGGTGAGTCGATGCAAGATGCTCTGCCTAGCGTCTCGGTGGTGGTTCCCATATACAACGTGGAGCGTTACTTGCCGCAGTGCCTTGAGGCGCTGTGCTCGCAGACGCTGCGCGACTTGGAGATCGTGGCCGTCAACGACGGGTCGACCGACGGATCGCTGTCTATTCTGCAGGAATGGGCGCGGAAGGACGAGCGCATCGTCATCGTCGACAAGCCGAATTCGGGGTACGGCGCTTCTATGAACTGCGGCATCGAGGCCGCACGCGGCGCGTACATCGGCATCGTTGAGCCCGACGACTTCCCTGAGCGCGACATGTTCAAACGCTTGCTCCGCATGGCGCAGCGACATGACTGCGACCTCGTGAAATGCAACTTTTTCGAGCACTACGAAGATCGCGACGACCGCATACGAAACTTCGCCGATTTCCCCTACGGCAGGCTTTTCGATCCCGTCGAGCAGCCGCGCATCGTCTGCACGATCCCCGCGATCTGGACGGGGCTCTATCGCAAGGCTTGGCTCGACGATGAGGGCATCCGCTTTCGCGAGACGCCGGGCGCGTCGTTTCAGGACACGTCGTTCGTGATGAAGTCGTGGTTCGCGGCCCGTCGGTGCGCGCTGGTGCGCAAGCCGCTGCTGCACTACCGCATGGACAACCCGGGTTCGTCGGTGAAGACGACGGACAAAGTGTTCGTCGTGTGCGACGAGCTGGAAGACTGCGAGCGGTTCTTGCGCGTCCGTCCTGACCGCTGCCGCGCGCTGCTGCCATGGTTCTACGTGGACAAATGGAGCAAATACCGGTGGAATTACGAGCGCATCGACGCGAGCGCCCACGAGGCGTTCGCGCAGCGCATGGCCGACGAGTACGCGGCGGCGCGGGAAGCAGGCGAGCTCGATATGCAGCTGTTCGATCCTATCAGCAGAGACGTTCTCGGCGAATTGCTCGACAGCGGGGCGGCGAAGTTCGCAGCCGACCATCCGGAAACATATTAGGAAGCTTTCATGAAACGCAATGGCAAGCAGCCCGTCGTATCCGTTATCGTGCCCACGTACAACGCGGGGGAGTTCGTGGCGCAGTGCCTCGACAGCGTGCTCGGGCAGACGATGGGCGATTTCGAACTGATCTGCGTCGACGACGGTTCGACGGACGATACCTGGGCGATCGTGGAAGAGCGTGCGCAGCGTGACGGGCGCGTGGCGGCGCTTCGCCAGGCGAACGCGGGGCCAGG
>OLPB01001238.1_pt1 | contig 11959 bp, 8 predicted proteins | sample 1672001 | NCBI WGS metagenome assembly OLPB01 (sample SAMEA3136635, study PRJEB25190) | human gut metagenome | biome: human gut; feature: human-associated habitat; material: faeces | place: Austria | collected 2013 | reverse complement strand
CGATTATACAGCCAGCTATGACCTTATTATTCTGGATATTGAGATGGCTTTTCTCAATGGAATGAAAGCAGCAGAAAAAATCCGTGAGCTTGATACAAATGTAATTATTATTTTTATTACAAACATGCCTCAGTATGCCATTCAGGGATATAAGGTAAATGCGCTGGATTATATTTTGAAGCCAATTTCCTATTTTTCATTTTCAGAGAGTATGGTAAGGGCTCTGGCAAAGGTGAAGACACCGGAGAAGGAGTACATTACCATTGTTCTGAAGGGAGGTAAAAAGAAGCTGGATGTGGCGCGGATTTGTTACGTGGAGGTTCAGGACCATGTGCTGATCTACCACACTCTGGATGGGGATTTTGAGACAAAGGGCACTATGAGGGATACAGATAATCAGTTTGATCCGAAGAAATATTTTCGGTGTAACCGCTGTTATCTGGTAAATCTGGAATTTGTAGAGACTTATCAGGGCAGTGATATTATGGTAAACGGCGATACGATCCAGGTGAGCAGAAGTAGGCGGAAGCCCTTCCTGGATGCCCTGAATGAATATATGAATGAGGTGGAAAAATGAGAGGCACAGTAGTCAACACTCCTGGATATTATTATGCCATTTCCTACTGGCTTTCTGCACTGGTAATGATTCTTGTGCATGGATGCGGGAAAAAAGATGTGTGGAAATATGTGCATGGGGTGTTGAGCTTTATCAGTATTTTTACCGTTATGTTTTTTACAGATGGAATAAAGCAGATGTTTTTCATGCCTCTTATGGTTTGTGTGTTTTTGCTGATGCTTTTGTACATCAGGATGGCAGGAGAGCTTCCATGGCGTGAAACCGGATTTTTCTGTGCGAAGGCATTTATCAACGCAGAATTTGCAGCCTCTTTGTGTTGGCAGATTCATTATTTTTATACAGGTGATTTCAGCGGTCAGGAGAAGGGGACACCAGAGCAGATGCTATGGAGAGTGCTGCATATGGTAGTTATTTATGCAGTACTGTACATTCTGATTTATTTGATCGAACGTTATCTGAAGAAGGATATTGAGGAACTGCAGATTACCCGCAGAGAACTACTGGTTGTATATTTTGTGATGATTATGGTGTATTGCATCAGCAATGTAAGCTATGTGGATGTAAAAAGTATTTTCAGTGCAGGAACAGCTATGGATGTGTTTATTATCCGCACACTGGCGGATCTTAGCGGTATGGCGGTGCTTTATGCTTATCACATTCAGGTAAAAGAGATCCAGATGCGTTTTGAGAAGGATACGCTTCGGAATATTATGGATATGCAGTACAAAAATTACAAGCTTTCCAAGGAGAGTATCGACATTGTAAATCAGAAATACCATGATCTGAAGCATCAGATCAATCTTTTAAAAAGCGGCGCAGATTCTGAAAAAGCAGGGGAATACCTGGAACAGATGGAGCGTGAGATCAAGATTTATGAGACACAGAATAAAACGGGAAATAAGGTCCTTGATACCATTCTTACCAGTAAAAGCATGCATTGTCAGAGACATGGTATTGAGCTGAAATTTATGGGTGAGGGGCAGCTGCTGAATTTTATGGAGGATATGGATATCAGTGCTCTTTTCGGAAATATGCTGGATAATGCTATTGAAAGTGTGGTGAAGATCAAAGACCGTCAGAAACGTCTGATTTCCCTGCATGTGATTCAGGATAAACAGTTTATTCGTATTCGCACAGAGAATTACTGCGAGGAGAACGTTCAGTTCCAGGATGGAATCCCGATCACCACCAAGAAAGACAAACGGTTCCATGGATATGGAATGAAGAGTATGAAAAAAATTGTAGAGAAGTATGGCGGTTCAGTTATGGCGGGCAAGGCGAATAACTGGTTTGAGCTGAAGATACTGATTCCGATGAAACATTAGACGATTTTTAGGAGGAAAAATAATGCCATCATATAGTATAATTGAGAATTTCGAAGTACATAAAAATAATCGTTTTCTGGAAATTGCAGAGGCCCTGAAGCCGGAGCTTTTGCATAAAGAAATTAAGGCTGAAAAGGAAATTATGGTGGGAAAAGACCGCCAGATGAGAACGGTTATTACAGAAGAGCACCCGATTGAAAATCTGTATGCAAAATCTTTAAAAAGAGATGATACAGTATTTGTGGATTTCGGGGATCATGCTGTAGGTTATGTGACTTTGGAGCTTAGTAAAACAGGAAGCCATCAGGATGCACCGGTTTATTTTTACCTGAAATTCGGTGAGCGTCTGGAGGAAATGACGGACAAAACTGCTGATTATGACGGCTGGCTCAGCCGTGGCTGGATTCAGGAGGAGTATATTCATGTGGATGTACTTCCGGCGAAGGTGAAGCTGCCAAGAAGATATTCTTTCCGTTATATGGAGCTTCGTGTAATTGATACGTCTGCCAAGTTCCAGCTGAAAATCGATGGTATTTCCTGTGATACGGTTTCTGCTGTAGACATGGAGTCTGTAAAGCCGGTGGATTTTGGAGATCCGCTTCTGAATCAGATTGATCTGGTAAGCAGAAAAACCCTGAAAGAATGCATGCAGGATGTTTTCGAGGATGGACCAAAGCGTGACCGCAGAATGTGGCTGGGAGATCTGAGACTTCAGGCGAGAGCCAATTATTACACCTTTAAGAATTATGATCTTGCCAAACGCTGTATGTATATTTTTGCAGGACTGCTTTTTAATGAGGGAAAGCTAAGCGCCTGTGTATTCACAGAACCGGAGATGGAGCCAGATGATACTTACCTTCTGGACTATGCATTGTTTTTCTCATCTGTGCTTCTGGATTATTATGAGGCAACCGGTGATCTGGAAACACTCAGAGATCTTTATGATGTGGCAATTGATCAGATCCGCATTGCTATGATGCAGTTAAATGAGAAAAATGTTGTGGAGGATTTAGGTGATGCATTCTGGTGCTTCCTGGACTGGGGAGATGGTCTGAATAAGCAGGCCGGAGCTACAGCAGTTCTTATTTACTGTATCCGTTACGGAATCCGCCTTGCAAAGATTCTGGATAAACAGGAGGATATCAGCTGGCTGGAAGAGAAGCAGGCCATGCTGAAAGAGGCAGCAGTGAAAGAGTTCTGGGATGAAGCGCTTGGAATGTTCGTAAGCGGTCCGGACCGTCAGGCTTCCTGGGCAACCCAGATCTGGATGATCCTGGCACGTGTCTTTGACAAAGAGACAAACTGTAAATTGATCCATCATGTAATGGAAGTGAATCCAAGAATCCGCATGGTAACTCCATATATGTATCATCACTATATTGATGCGCTTATCCGCTGTGATGAGAAAGAGCTTGCACTGGAAGAAATGAAGCGTTACTGGGGCGAGATGATCCGCGACGGCGCCGACACCTTCTGGGAACTGTACAATCCATACAACCGGGAAGAATCCCCTTATGGCTCCAGCATGGTTAACAGCTACTGTCACGCATGGAGCTGTACGCCGACGTATTTTCTTAGAAAATTTTATATGGATAATGAGAAATAAGATTGAGAATGAGGATCTTGCAGAAATGCAGGATCCTTTTTGAAATGAGAGAAAGATTCTTGATAAAATGCAACACGCAGGAAATAATGTCTGGCATTACAATATGGGGAAAGGAGCATTAAAATAGCCCTGCCATCATAATGGCAGGGCTAAAATAATCATTTCTTTTTATTCTTTTTGGATTTCTTAGTCTCATTCTGGGCTGCCTGAGCTTCCTCAGCAGATTTCTTAAAACGTGCGAAAAATCCTTTTTTCTTCTTAACCGGAGCGTCCAGGTTACCGCGGATGCCTTTTACACCTACTATGTAAAGTCCACTTACTTCAGCTTTGATCTCTTTCTTCACAGGGATAAGGTCGAATACTTTCTCGTCTGCGATAAGAATGGAAATCTTCGGTCCGACTTTAGCCTTAACGATCGGCATCTTGGAGCGGCGGAGAAGCTTCGGAGTCTGGTCGATGACCATCTGTGGGAGACCTGATTCCTTAAGTGGCATTCTCTTCTTATCAATAACGAGCATGGAAACGGTCTGTTTACTTGCCTCGATCTGTGCCTGCTGTTCTTCCTGCTTCTTCTGGGTCTTCTTGCCAAAGAAATATAAACCAACCAGTAATCCGATGAGGATTACGAGAATCACCAGAAGGACGATTGTTACTGGATGCATACTTATCCTCCTACTATATTATAAAGTTTCTTAATAACTATTCAGCCTGCACGGTTCCGCAAAACGTGTGACCGTGAAGAAACTGAACAGTTACATTCTTGTTTCACATAAACTACATTTTAACATCATTTTTTGGAAAAGGCAATTGTTTTGTTATCTCCTTTGAAAAGCTTATAAGCCGTGAAAGTATATATAACCGGTACCGCAAATGCTGCAAGATTCATAAGAACCAGTATAATACTTCCCTTAATATGAAAGAAGTGGGCAATCTGCGGGATAAAGGCCAGAATTCCAAAGATAACGGTGCTCATTCTTCCTTTTTCTGCATTCATCACGCCTATAATTCCAATTGCAATCTGAAGAAGTGTAAATGCATAAGTAAGTGCAAAAGCCTCTGTAGTATCACCATGGCTTACATGTCTGCCCACAATATTAGTGGTTCCGATCCAGAAGCGGGCTGCGATCAAAGAAGCAGAACCCAGGGCTATTTCAAATAGTGCGCTTATGCGCATAATATCTGATCTGTTCATATTTTCCTCCTTTAGAGTGAATGATATAGAGCTTAATATTTTTGATATTTGAGGTTAAAACATATTTTATCATGTGTTTTTTATTTTAACAATATATGGCAATAGAATGCAAGGATATTTACTGAGAAGAGGTGGTAATTATTTTGAATATCATGTATAATAGAAATCTACTGGTTACAGAATGGATAGATTTATCTGGTATGGTTATAATAAATGCCAGATTACAGATTCCGTTCAGGATTAATAGGAAGCTTTGTAGGTTTTCTTTATTAACTGGTCTTGCGGGAAGAAGGTGTTTTGAGGGGGGCTTACAGTATAGTTAGGAGTTATACATTATGAAGAAATCGGATACAGAACAGGAACAGCCTGGTCTGGAAGAGAATAAAGTTCCCGACAGCCAGTCCAAGCGGGAGCTTGACAGAGAATTACAGGAACTGGCAGAGAAGGAACACCAGGAAGAGATATATTACGAAGAACGACGGCGCGAGAGACATGAGCGCAATCTGAAGAGAAAGAAGAGGCAGATACGGAATCGTAATCTGGCTCTTATTATTACTGCTCTGGCAGTGTTGGGCGGTGTGGGATACTTTTATAGAGAGCAGACAGGGTTAAAAGACGGCATGGAAACGCTGGTAGCCAAGGTAAGGGATTTGGTTCCTGATAAGAATTCCGGTAAAGAGAGCAAGGCAGCAGAAGAACTGGCAAAGGCTGACCAAAGCACCGAAAGCATCGAAAACCCCGATATTAATACAGAGGAAGCTGCTGACAGCTCAGACAGTACAGATATACAACCGGAATCTGGTGAAGGCACGGCAGATGACAGTGATGAGACAACTGGAAATACAGGTGACAATTCAGAGGATACTGCACAGGATGAATCCGGGAATATGTCCGATGAAGAGAAAACAGAAGATAATTCTTCAGATTCTGCAAATCAGCCAGAGCAGGATGCAGCCCAGGCAGCAGCCATAGATTTAAATGGGGTTATGCCACAGGCAGCAGTTGCCGGCACAGGTATCATCAGGAGGCAGATCCGTCACGAGAAGAAGGTACTGACCACAGCCAAGGAGAAAGCTGCCCAGTATGATTATGACGGTGCAATCAGCCTTTTGCAGAAGGACAATGCATATGTGAGAAATGTCCATTTTCAGAATGCTGCAGAGAAATTCCAGAAGAAAAAGGATAAATGTGTAGCCTGGTCTCCGGAACAGGTAACTCACATTTTTTATCATTCCCTGATCGTGGATACTTCCAAGGCGTTTGATGGAGATTACAAGACAGATGGTTATAATCAGGTTATGACCACTATGGATGAGTTTAATAAGATAACCCAGATCATGTATGACGAGGGATATGTAATGGTAAACCTTTATGATCTGGCAGACGTTGATGAAAATGGGAAAATGCAGGCAAAGCAGATTTATCTTCCTAAGGGAAAAACACCGTTTGTCCTTTCGCAGGACGATGTATGTTATTATCACTCCCAGGATGGAGATGGAATTGCCACCAAGCTTGTTATAGACGAAGAGGGGAAGGTTCGCAACGAATATGTACAGGATGATGGAAGCACAGTTGTAGGTGACTATGATGTTGTACCGCTGATCGACCGGTTTGTGGAGGAACATCCTGATTTTGCATATCATGGACATAAGGGAATTGTAGCGCTTACAGGCTACAATGGAATCCTGGGTTACCGCACAGATATCAGCTATCAGACAAGACCAGATGATCTGAATGATGATAAAAAGGCGTGGCTTGACGCGCATCTTGATTTTGATCTGGATACAGAGCGGGCAGAAGCGAAAAAGGTCGCAGATGCCATGAAGGCGGAGGGCTGGACTTTTGCCAGCCATACATGGGGACATAAAAACATGTCCACAGTTTCCATGGAACGCCTTGAAACAGATACACAGAACTTCAAAGAGAACATTGACCCGCTTATTGGCGGAACAGATATTATTATCTTTGCTTTCGGAGCAGATATTAATAACGGCGGAGAGTACACTGGCAATGAGAAATTTGAATATCTGAAATCCCAGGGCTATGATTATTATTGCAATGTGGACTCTAACAAATATTTTGTACAGATGACGGATGAATATTTCCGAATGGGAAGAAGAAATGTGGATGGATACCGAATGTATTACAATCCGGACATGCTGGCAGATCTGTTTGACGTAAGCCAGGTATTTGACCCATCCAGACCCACTCCTGTACCGCCTATGAATGGGGGCTGATAAGACCAGCTGCACAGAAATCATGCATTCGCATGATTTCGCGCTGAGATTCCCGGGGGTTCTGTGAACCTTGTTCACAAAAAGCACCTCGCGGAACATTTCCAGTGAACAGTAACGGTGGAGAGGCAAAATAAAAATGATTGCCTCAGTGGGCTTTCTTTTTAATAGAAAATGTGATAATTTTATAAAAGAGTAACTGAAGGGAGTATGAAATGAAAAGAAAACTATATTTGGCAGCGTTAGTAATGTGTATGGCACTTGCTGTAAATGGCTGCGGAAGTGATAAAGAAACTACCAGTACAGAGAGTGAGAGCACTGCCACAGAGCAGCAGGCAGAGGATTCGGCAGAGGAAGAAGAGGTACAGGAACCTTATACAGATTCTACCGGTGCGACACGCCTGGTTTCAGTGGATAATGTGGAGAAATATGTTACAATTGCAGACTATAAGGGGATAACTCTTGATAATTCTGTACCAGAAGTGACAGATGAGGATATTGAGAATCGTATCGCAGAGAATTTGAAAGACAATTCAGTGGAAGTGACAGATGAGAACGCTGTCATCCAGAATGGTGATACCGCTACTATTAATTTCGTAGGTACAAAAGACGGGGAAGCTTTTGAAGGTGGAACTGGTAATAATTATGACCTTGTGATCGGAAGCGGCACAATGATTCCCGGATTTGAAGAAGGAATCGTGGGAATGAAGAAGGGTGAGACTAAAGACGTATCGGTAACCTTCCCGGAGAGCTACCGCAACAGTGAACTGGCTGGACAGGATGCAGTATTCCAGATTACCGTGCAGAGCTTTAAGAGACCACCGGAACTGACCGATGATTGGGTTGCAGCGAATACCGATTACAAGACAATTGATGAATATAAGGCTTCTGTTCGCGCACAGCTGGAGCAGGAAGCACAGGATCAGGCCGACAGCAGTCTGCGCAGCACTGCATGGAATACTGTTTACACCAATTCTGAGGTTGTGGAATATCCAGAGAAAGACGTAGAAGAGGCAGTGAAGACATTTAAGAAACAGGCAGAAGCATACGCGAAGCAGGGAAATATGGAGCTTGAAGACTTCGTAGAGTCTCAGGGCGTTTCCATGGATGATTTCGAAGCCCAGTGCCAGCAGTATGCCCAGGCCAAGGTAAAACAGAATCTGCTTATTCAGGGAATCATGGACGCAGAGGGAATGACTTTGGAGGATGAGGAAAGTCTTGCAATCCAGAATCAGCTGGTAGAGCAGTATGCTTCTGGCGATCTTGCAGTTCTTATCGATACTTACGGTCAGGTTGCAGTGGATGAGAGTATCGGACTTATGAGAGTTCAGGATTTCATTATTGCAAATGCTAATTATGATCAGACAGCAGCGGATACATCTGCTGAAGGTGAGGATGCACAGGCTGCTGAGGGAACAGAAGCAGCAGATCATGCAGATGGCAGTACGACTGACGGACAGAGCACGGATGGCGGGGATACAGCAGAAGAGCAGGAAGCTGGTGCAACCGCAGATACAGGCACAGCAGCGGATGCTTCAACAGATACACAGGATGACAGTACGGAGAATTGACGGTTGCCGCTTATAACAGAAACAGCAGCCAATGAATCTCAGGAGGGAATGGAGTTATGATTATTAAAAATGGAGAAGTTTTTCAGGAGGATGGAAGCTTCAGATTACAGGATCTGTATGTGGAGAATCATAGAATCGTGGCTTCAGAGGATGAGGTTACGGACAAGACGATTGTAGACGCGGCTGGGCTCAGGGTAATCCCGGGACTGGTGGATATTCACAGTCACGGTGCATTTGGACATGATTTTTCTGATGCTGATCCGGAAGGACTTAAGATTATTCTGAAATACGAAAAGAGTCACGGAATTACTTCCTATTGTCCTACTTCCATGACATTGCCGGCAGAAGAACTGAAGGAAATTTTTGCTACTATTAAGACTGTGGGAGAAATGAAAGCCGGAGCCACTGTCCGGGGAATCAATATGGAAGGACCGTTTCTGGATGCGAAGAAAAAAGGCGCTCATGTGGAGGGCTATATCCGCAAACCAGATGCCGGATTTTTCCGTGAACTGAATGAATATTCCGGAAATATGGTGAAGCTGGTAACTCTGGCACCGAATGTGGATGGTGCTATGGAATTCATTGATGAGGTACATAATGAGGTGTGCATTTCCCTTGGTCATACAGCAGCTGATTACGATACAGCAGCGGAGGCCATGAGAAGAGGTGCACACCATGTGACACATCTTTATAATGCCATGCAGCCACTGGCACACAGAGAACCAGGACTGATCGGAGCTGCCTGTGATGATGAGCAGTGCATGGCAGAGATGATCTGTGATGGGATTCACATTCATCCATCTGTGATCCGCGCTACATTTAAGATGTTTGGACCAGAGAGGATTGTACTGATCAGTGACTCTATGATGGCTACTGGAATGGAGAACGGAACCTACCAGCTGGGTGGACAGGAAGTAACGATGAAGGACTGTAAGGCAACTTTGAAGGACGGTACGATTGCCGGTTCTGCTACGAACCTGTATGATTGTATGCGCAAGGCTGTTTCTTTTGGTGTTCCCCTTGAAGAAGCGATTTTTGCAGCAACACGAAATCCGGCAAAGAGTATTGGTATTTATGATGAAGTTGGTTCCCTTTCTGTTGGAAAGAAAGCGGATATTCTTCTTGTAACAGATGATCTGGAGCTGAGAGAAGTGCTATGACAGAACTTTTTTGCGGAAAATTTTTTCCACTATGTAACGAGAGATAAAGAGGGAATATGAATGGATAGAAGGGTTTTGCGCGAAAGAATGCGCAGGAAACAGCGCCAGATAAGACGAAGGAAGATCATTAAGCTGGTTACCTATGTTGTGGCAATGGTGCTGGCTGTGATTTTTGTAATAAGAGGAGTGATTTTTCCAATCGTAAGTCGTGTGGGAGGAAAGAGTACTGGAAAATCACAGAGCGTGCAGGCGGATGCAGGTGACGGAGCTGCTTCGAATGCGGATTCCAATTCTACAGATGCTCTGAGACAGCCTCTGAAAGGACAGAGCGATGTGACCAAGGTTTCTTCACTGACTCCAGGCTGGCATGAGGATTCCAGCGGACGCTGGTATCAGAATGCAGATGGTACATATTATACCAATGGTTTTGCAGAGATTGACGGAGTGAAATATGCATTTGATTCCAATGGATACATGCAGACCGGCTGGGTGACCAAGGGGGTAAACGATTATTATTTTAATGAGGATGGTTCTTACAATGCTGAGAAGAAACGCCCTTTGATCGCACTTACCTTTGATGATGGTCCGGGACAGTATACAGACAAGCTTCTGGACTGTCTGGAGGAGAACAATGCACATGCTACCTTCTTTATGTTGGGACAGCTGGTTGGACAGTATCCGGACGAAGTGAAGAGAATGGTGGAACTTGGCTGTGAGATCGGAAACCATTCCTGGGATCATCTGGATATGCTGAATCTGAGTATTGATGATGTTATAAAGGAATTCGGCGATACCGATCAGGCATTGATTGATGCCTGTGGACAGGAGTCCACGGTAATTCGTCCGCCTTATGGAGACTGCAATGATGAAATTATTTCGGCAGTTGGGAAACCTTTTATTTTGTGGTCTATTGACAGTCTGGACTGGAAATATCTGGATGCAGATCTGGATTACAATGGCATTATGAATGACAGCAATCTGGGAGACGGAGCCGTTATTCTGATGCATGATATTCATGGTCCTTCAGTTGATGCGGCACTCAGACTGATTCCAGATCTTATTGCACAGGGATATAAACTGGTAACGGTAAGTGAGATGGCAGCGGCGAAGAATGTTACCCTTCAGCCAGCAAAATATGCAGAGTTCTGGCAGAGCGCCCTTGATGCAGGTTATGTGCCTGGATATAATGGAAATGGCTCTTCTGAGGACTCTTCCACAGATGGAACTTCTGATGGCAGTTCAGATGACAGCAGTAATGGAGATGAGAGCGACTTCAGTGATGGTTCCGGTGATGGAAGCGACGGCAGTGAAAGTGACGGATACACAGATGGCAGTGAGAATAGCGAAGGGGATTTTAGCAGCGACTCAGGCGAATAACGGAGAAAATAAGAGGCTCTAGAGCCTGTCTGGCATATGTGTTAAGCTTCGGTACTTCCGGAAATCGCAGATGCTGTATAGTGTGAAGGACAGTATACGCTTGTACTTATGAGAAAATATCAAAGTACAGGCGTATTTTTTTACAGTAAAAATGAATTTTGATGCATATTTTTTATGAATAATAGACAAGTTTTTGGTGGCATGGAGGAAAAGAGTATGCTATAATGTGCATAAGAATTTGAAAGTTTAGGGAGGTAACTTTCTGATGGGAGAGAAATTACAGTTTACAGAGCTTGACCAGTATCTGTTTGGTCAGGGAACCCATTATGATGTTTACAGAAAGCTTGGCGCACATCCTGTGAAACAAGGGAAAAAAGAAGGTGTTTATTTTGCAGTATGGGCACCTAATGCGCAGGTTGTTTCTGTAATTGGAGAGTTTAATGACTGGAATGAACAGGCTGCTCCAATGAAAAAGGCAGGTCCGATCGGTGTATTTGAGACATTTGTCCCTGGAGCGAAGATTGGACAGCTGTATAAGTTTTTTATTGTAGGAATGAACGGGGAGCATATTTATAAAGCCGACCCTTATGCAAATGAGGCAGAATTAAGACCGGGAACGGCATCCAGAATCACGGATATCGGGGATTACAAATGGAAAGATACCACCTGGATGAAGAATCGTCAGAAATTTGACGAGACTAAGGATGCCATGGCGATCTATGAGGTACATCCTGGCTCATGGATGAAGCATCCGGCTACAGAGGAGAATGAGAAAGGCTTTTTCAATTACAGGGAACTGGCTGTGAAGCTTGCCCAGTATGTGAAAGATATGGGCTATACACATGTGGAACTGATGGGAATTGCAGAGCATCCTTTTGACGGTTCCTGGGGATATCAGGTAACCGGTTATTATGCGC
>OLPB01001232.1_pt1 | contig 12065 bp, 13 predicted proteins | sample 1672001 | NCBI WGS metagenome assembly OLPB01 (sample SAMEA3136635, study PRJEB25190) | human gut metagenome | biome: human gut; feature: human-associated habitat; material: faeces | place: Austria | collected 2013 | reverse complement strand
TGCCATAGTTTGTGAAAATAAAGACTTTTGTTATAGAAAGTAGAAAGAGGTGAATCATGCTAAAATGGCTTGATGAGAATCTGGAAGAATTTCTAATGGTAGCATTATTGATCGCCATGACAGTGATCATGGGAATTCAGGTATTTGCAAGATATGCACTTGGAGCGTCCCTTTCATGGTCAGAGGAACTGACAAGATATTTATTTATCTGGTCAGGCTTTATCAGTGTTAGTTATTGTACTAAGAAATGTATTTCCATTAAAATCGAACAGTTTGTAGCAATGTTTCCAAGAAGAGGAAAAGCATTGTTCAAAGTGGTGAACCACACGATCGAACTTGCCTTGTTTTTATATCTGATTCCATATGCAGTTCTTTATTTAAAGAGTGCATTTGAAAGTGGACAGGTAAGTCCCGCATGTCAGATTCCAATGTATTATATTCAGGCAGCCCCGCTATTTAGTTTTGTTTTAGTAGCATTTCGTATCGTCCAACGTTGGATCATTGAATTTAAGATTGTGATCCGCAAAGATGAAGAAAAGGAGGAAAAATAAATGTCAGCAGCAGTCGTATTTTTACTCTTCTTTATTTGTCTGATCATTGCAATTCCGATTTCGATCGCTCTTGGGATCGTATCTGTACTTCCAGGAGCATTTGATCCATCATTTACAGCAAGTGGGACATTTGTCATTCGTTCTATGCTTGGAGGAATTGATAGTTTCCCATTACTTGCAGTTCCAATGTTTGTATTATCTGGAATGATCATGGCAAAAGGGGGAATCTCTAAGAAGATTTTTGACGTTTTTGCGTTTTTTATAGGAAAATTAACGGCAGGAATGCCATGTGCAGTAATTGTAACCTGTTTATTTTATGGAGCAATCTCAGGATCTGCACCTGCAACTGTAGCAGCAGTAGGAAGTATGACAATTCCAATCTTAGTTCGTTTAGGATATGACAAGTCATTTTCAACAGCAATCGTAGCAGTTGCGGGTGGGCTTGGAGTTATCATACCGCCAAGTATCCCATTTATCATGTATGGTATGGCATCTGGGGAATCTGTAAGTGATCTGTTTATGGCAGGAGTTGTACCAGGATTATTGATTGGTGCCTTATTGATGGTGTATGCCATTTATTATTGTAAAAAACATGGAGAAGATAAGGAAAAGATTGCAGCAGAGATCGATCAGTTACATGCAAAAGGATTTATTGGAGTATTTAAAGAAAGCTTTTTTGCAATCTTAAGTCCGGTTATCATCCTTGGATGTATTTACACAGGAATCGCATCCCCAACAGAAGCAGCGGTTATTTCTGTATTTTACTCTTTAGTAGTCAGTTTATTTATTTATAAATCCATGAAATTTAAAGATATCTGGGGAATCATGGTAGAAGGTGTGAGAACATATGCACCTATTCTGTTTATCTTGGCAGCATCCATTGCATTCTCAAGAGTATTAACATTGATGCGTGTACCACAGTCCATTAGTGCATGGATCTTAGGTAACTTCCATAATAAGATTGTGATCTTGCTTGTGATCAATATATTCTTGTTGATCGTAGGTATGGTCATGGATACGACACCAGCGATTCTTATTTTGACACCAATTTTATTACCGATCGTTACAGCAATCGGTATGAATCCGATTCATTTTGGTGTTATGATGGTTGTAAACCTTGCAATTGGTTTCGTTACACCACCAATTGGAGTCAACTTATTTGTGGCATCATCCTTAACGGATATTCCAGTGATGAAGATCGCACAGAAAGCAATGCCGCTGATTATCTGCTTCCTGATCGCATTACTTCTGATCACATTTATTCCACAGATCAGTCTGGCACTTTTATAAGGAGGTTTAGGATTTCATGAGAAAAATCATAAAAAGATCCGTCGTAGTTCTTCTTGCAGGAGTCTTATTATTCAGTTTATCCGGATGTAAGAAGAAACAAAAGAAAGACGAAGTACAAAGATATGCATGGCCGCTTGGAACTTCCAGTCCGGAAGATACGGTAACACAGCTTTATGCAGAGAAGTTTGCAAAAGAAGTTTCCAGATTAAGTCATGGAAAGATGAAGATCGAAGTTTATCCAAACAGTACACTCGGAGGAGACCGTGAGCTTCTTGAGAGTTGTAAAGATGGGGATATCCCATTTGTCGTACAGAATACTGCACCACAGGTAACATTCCTTCCAGATACCGCAGTATTTGACCTGCCAAGTGCATTTACAACGATTCAACAGGCACGAGCAGCTGTTGATAATGAAGAGTTCTATCAGAAGATGGAGAAAGTATATCAGAAGGGTGGATACAAATTACTTGGATATGCCGATCAGGGATTCCGTGTTATGTCTACCAATAAGAATGTTAAGAGTATTAACGACTTCAAAGGACAGAAGATCCGTACGATGGAGAACAGCTATCATTTGAAGTTCTGGAAGACACTTGGAGCGAATCCAACACCAATGACATTCAGCGAAGTTTATATCGGACTTCAGCAGGGAACGATCGATGCACAGGAGAATCCTTACGAAGTTATCGTTTCCAGCAAATTATATGAGCAGCAGGATTATGTTGTAGAGACAAACCATTTGCCACATTATATTTCGCTGATCGTCAGTGATGAATTCTATAATAGTCTGTCAAAAGACCAGCAGAAGATCATCGATCAGGCATCACAGACAGCGAAAGTGTATGCGAGAGAAGCATCTGATAAGCGAATTGCAGACCGTATCAAGATCATTGAAGACAGTGGTACAAAGATTGTGAAACTTGATACAAAGACACAGAAAGAGATGCGTAAGCAGGCACAGCCAGTTTATGATGCGATTAAGAAGAGTATCTCAAAAGATATTTATAATGCATATTAGGTCAGTTTACAAGGAACTACACGCAGACCGTGAAACGGGCTGCTGACAACAAACGGCGCTATGCTCCCGGCTGGGTGCATAGCACCTGTTTGTTGCGGGGGTTTCCAAAGGGGGCAGCGCCCCATTTGGCACACGACTTTGCGGAGCAAAGTGTAGTGTGTTATACGCTCTGTCGGCGTTGCCCTGAAAATACCGTTGCCGCCGGGGAGGGCAAGGGCATTTGACGCGGCAGGAAAGCAGGGCTTTGTTTGGGGCTGGTAAGCCGGAAACAAAGGGCTGATTTCAGCAGCAGACAGGGCGTATTATGAAAGCCCCCGTCCCTCGTCCTCCGCCCCCGGCCTATGGGACAAAAAGTCCCAAAGCTCTGGACACCGTGACCAGATGTGTGGCCACACTCCGGGAAAAGTAGCAGGACGGCAGGAAACCGTCAAGGCTGAAATGAATGGGCTGACGCCCGGCCTTGACCGTTCCCCGCCGCCCCGCTGGATGGGTGGACAAGGTGGCCAATCCCTAAAAGTGTTTGGCCGCACTCGTTCATTTTGGGGCCTTTCTTCTCCCAAAATTGAAATGGGCGGGAAAGCCCTAAAATGGCTTTGCTACTGCCCGTAAGAGATGGAAAAACAAGATGGAAAACAAGGTTAAAAATGGTTGACAAGTCTATCGGATGTGTGTTATACTGTGCGACAGTTTGAGATTGGAAGGAGGCTTACGTGTGTTAATTTGTGTACGCTAATAAGCAATAAAAAGTAGAAGTACCTTTCCACATGATGGTGGGCTTTTTTTGCGTGCGTATGCAAAGGAACACGTAGGTTTGACACGAGCAGTCTTTGAACTGTATCGTGGTGTTTTTTCGTGCTTTGTTGTTATGCAGGCGTCTGCCCTCTCTGTGGGACAACGCCTGCTTTTTATTGCAGAAACAAAGGAACAATGCAATAAAAAAGGAGGTTCGCATTATGACCCAAAACAACAATTCATGGAGAAAAACTTATTTTACACTTCTTGCCGGACAAGCAATATCCTTTATTAGCAGCGGTATTTTGCAAATGGCCATTATCTTTTATTTGGTTGCGAAAACTAATTCTGCAATCATATTGACGGCGGCAACACTGATTGGATTTTTGCCGCAAGCCTGTTTAGGCCCGTTTGCAGGTGCTTTTGTTGACCGGCACAGCCGTAAAAGCGTAATGATTGGTGCGGATTTGATAATTGCCGCCGCTGGCGGTATTCTGGCGCTGGTGGCGTTTTACATGGAATTGCCCGTATGGTCTATTATGGTTGTCCTGTTAATCCGAAGTGCGGGAACTGCTTTTCATTCTCCAGCATTCAGCGCAGCAACACCTATGATTGTGCCAAAAGAGGAACTTACAAAATGCGCTGGTTACACGCAGACCATGCAAGCAGTAAGTGCGATTATCAGTCCAGCTGCCGCAGCGTTTTTATATGCTGTTTGGCCTCTTAATGCAATTATATTGTTAGATATTGTGGGTGCAATCCTTGCCTGTGTGACTGTTGCGATTTCGTCCATACCAACGCCTGAACTATGTCCAGAAACGAAAAGACAACAGTTTTTACAGGATATGAAAGAGGGGTATGTGGTATTAAAGCAAAACAGGGGCCTCTTTGCTCTGCTCTGGATTGGTGTAATTTATATGTTCTTTTATATGCCAATCAGTACGCTTTTTCCTCTCATCTGTATGTCATACTTCAAAGGAACACCGGCCCATGCCTCTGCCGCTGAAATTGCTTTTGCGGTTGGTATGCTGCTTGGCGGAGTCATTCTGAGCATTTGGGGCGGTTTTAAGAAACGGCGGTACACCATCGGTCTTTCCGTTCTCCTGATGGGCGTTAGCAATATGCTCTCCGGGCTTTTGCCGCCAGACGCATTTCTTGTCTTTGTTGTGTGCTGTACTGTTATGGGAATTTCCGCTCCATTTTACGGTGTGCAAGATGCGATTTTTCAAGAAACGGTCAAACCAGAATATCTGGGGAGAGTTTTTTCTCTACTGACAAGCGCCGCTTCCCTCGCCATGCCGTTTGGCCTTGTCATTTCCGGGCCTCTGGCGGAGCGGCTGGGAGTTGAGAAATGGTTTGTCATTTGCGGAATTGGCATTATCATCGTTGCGCTTGCCGTATTTTTACTACCCGGTTTGAGAGAGATTGACAATACGCAATAATCAACTGCACCTTTTTCTATTACTAAACAAAATGCCTGGATGGTGGTTCTGAAAAACCAGAACCGCCGTTCAGGCATTTTTTATCTTCGTCCTCTCTGCGGTTTTGGATTCTTCAGCAAGTCGGATTTTTCCGCAATCTTTTTCAGCCACTTCCGTTCTTCTACTGACAGCTTCCTAAAATTCAGCTTGAGCCGTTTGCAGATAAACGCCAAGTACGCTTGTTCCGTGTCGCTGTCCTGGCTGACGATTTCACCAGCAGTTTCCAGCATTTCTTTTAGCGGGTTATCCTCTGGGACGCTGAAAAAATCGTCCTTGTGTGTTTCCCGCAGAGCAAGGGCAATCCCGTTTATGTCCCGTTGTATCACATAGCGGCAAAACTCGTCCTCATCAATATGGGCGGTGATAAGCTGTCTTAACTGCGTATCACTCATGCCAGGATTATGCTTTTTTATAACAGTTGCGCTCATCGTGTCCACTATGGCGTTTGCACCCTGCGCCTGTTTCAGTGCCGTTCCGTTCACATAGATTTCAAGGTCAGCCATCAGCCGGGGGAAATCCGGGTGCGCCGCCAGCTCACACAGCAGGGTATTGTCTATCCTCCCGCTTTTCAGCAGGTCAATCATTTCATCACTCAAACGCAGGTCTGCAAGATCGGCGTTTGGGTGATTTTTCATTTCAGACAGCCCCAGCAGATAATCAGCGGTCACACCGTAAAACTTCGCCAGCCGGATAAGGGCATAGTGGCTGATGTCCTTGAAGTCTTCCGTTTCGTAACTGCCCAGCGCAGACTTGGAAAGCCCGGTCTGCTCCGCAAGCTGCCCCAGCGTCAAGCCACGCTCCACACGTAGGTCTTTTAATCGCTCTTGTATGGATAAAGACATATTCACCCTCCTTGCTAGCTCAACGAAAGAGAAGCCGTTATGCTATGTACTATGCTCATAGCATAACGGCATAGGCATTTACAGTTTTATTTTACCATTTGCTACATCTTCACGAAATTTATCAACAAGCTTCGCTGTCAGCTTGGATTTACCGTAGTGTTCAAGTACAAAAGTACGATAACTTTTTCCATCTACAAGCACATCACTTTTTCTGGTCAACAACCAATTTCCGTTACCTCCTCCCTGTTCTCTAATATTCCAGTCTTTCCCATATCTTTTATAGATTTCATCTTTTTTACCTTGAACAGACATTGATTCGCTTGGAATATAAACAATTTGCATAATAGCTCCTCCTTTATTTTGTGCAAGAAGACCAGAAACCTGAATTTGTCTTTTATCTTTTTTTGATTATATCACAAATCCGAGAGCGTGGAAATAGGGAGTTTTTCAGGCTGATTTCCTACCTCTTGGATATACGGCACAGGCGGTCAAAAAGGTGTAGACTTGGGATAGTTCATCGATGGACAAGCACCTTGGAAACAGAACACGCCAAAGAAAACGGAGGGACGCATGAGCAAAAGACCCTATCAACACCTGCCGCCGCTGGAACACAGGCCGGACGGCTCCCCCTACCGCATAACCCCGCCCCAGAAGAGACGAGCCAGCGGCCTGATACGCCGGGAGTGCTGCAACTGCGAGGACGGAAACTGCCTTGCGCTGGACGATGGCGACACCTGCGCCTGTCCGCAGATGATTTCGTTCTCCGTCTGCTGCAAGTGGTTCCGCTGGGCGGTCTTGCCGCTGGACAGGACGCTGGAAGCGGAGATTTACCGGGACAGGGACTTGAAACGCTGTGCGGAGTGCGGCGGTGTGTTCGTCCCGAAGTCCAACCGGGGCAAATACTGCCCGGACTGCGCCGCCAGAGTTCACAGGCGGCAGAAAACAGAAAGTGAACGGAAAAGGAGGTCTGCTGTGGACAGTTAAGAGCGGGAAAAGCCTTGATTTGCAAGGCTCCGCAAGCCCTCAACCGGGGCGGCTGGTATCATTTATCATTCGCCCCGGAAAACGGGCCTCTAACCGTCCACAAAACACGCTATGACAAACACGATTTATATTCACCAGCCGGAAAAGGCGTTCAGTTTCACCCGGCTCCCCAATTTCCTTTTTGAAGCACCCACATTCCAGCCCTTGAGCAACGAAGCGAAGGTGCTGTATGCCTTTGTCCTGCGCCGGGCGGAGTTGTCCCGGAAGAACGGCTGGGCGGACGAGTACGGGCGGGTCTACCTGTACTACCCCATCTGCGAGGTGGTCGCTTTGCTCCGCTGCGGGCGGCAGAAAGCGGTCAACACCCTGCGGGAGTTGCAGTATGCGGGGCTGGTGGAAATCCAGAAACAGGGCTGTGGAAAACCCAACCGCATTTACCCGAAATCCTATGAAGCGGTTCCAAACACCGACTTCAAGAAATCCGGTTATGGTACGCCGGAGGGCTGAAAACCGTACTTGGCGAGTACGAAAATCAATCCTCTTGAAGTACGGAAATCTGACGGTATATAGAAATACAGAGATTAAAACCATCTATTTACATTCATTCCATTCCAATCCTATCAGAGATATTTTCGGCGGGAAAACCCGCCGGAAAGGAATGGAATGGGGAAAGGAGTTCAATGGCACAACACGCAATTTTGCGATTTGAGAAGCACAAGGGCCACCCGGCGGGGCCGCTGGAAGCCCACCATGAACGGAAAAAGGAGCAGTACGCCAGCAACCCGGACATTGACACCAGCCGGAGCAAGTACAATTTCCACATCGTCAAGCCGGATGGCCGCTACTACCATTTCATTCAGAGCCGCATCGAGCAGGCCAGATGCCGCACCCGCAAGGACAGCACTCGGTTTGTGGACACGCTGATTACCGCCAGCCCGGAGTTTTTCAAGGGCAAGTCCCCAAAGGAGATAGCGGCCTACTTCCAGAGGGCGGCGGACTTCCTCATTGACCGGGTGGGCCGGGAGAACATCGTTTCGGCTATGGTACACATGGATGAAAAAACGCCCCATCTGCACTTGGTCTTTGTGCCGCTGACAAAGGACAACCGCCTGTGCGCCAAAGAAATTATCGGCAACCGGGCCAATCTGACGAAGTGGCAGGACGATTTTCACGCCTGTATGGTGGAGCAGTACCCCGACCTGGAGCGTGGGGAAAGCGCCAGCAAGACGGGCCGGAAGCATATCCCCACCCGGCTGTTCAAACAGGCGGTCAACCTCTCCAAACAGGCGAGGGCCATTGAAGCGGTTCTCTCCGGCATTACCCCGCTGAACGCCGGAAAGAAGAAAGAGGAAGCCCTCTCCATGCTGAAAAAGTGGTTTCCGCAGATGGAGAACTTCTCCGGGCAACTGAAAAAATACAAGGTCACAATCAATGACTTGTTAGCGGAAAATGAAAAGCTGGAAGTCAGGGCAAAGGCCAGCGAAAAAGGCAAGATGAATGACACGATGGAACGGGCGAAGTTAAAAAGCGAACTGGACGATATGCGGCGGCTGGTTGACCGTATCCCGCCGGAGATTTTAGCGGAACTGAAACGGCAACAGCGGCAGCATGGAAAGGAAAGGTGATCTTATAAGTAATATCAGATACAAAAAGGAAATCGAAATCGTGACTTTTCAGGGAAAGGAAATCACACTGGAAAATCTCTCCCCGGTGTTCACGCCGGAACAGGAAGCAGCCAAACGCCGGGAACTGGAACAGCAGCTTTATGAGGTGTTCCGCAAGTACGCCGACAAGCGGGAGAGTGAGGAAGCCGGGACATAAGGTTTTCCAAACCCATCATTGATTTGCGGGGCTGCTGGCGGTATAATAGAACTGTCAGCAGCTCCGTTTCTTTTTTAAGAAAAGGAGCGACAATATGAACAATCGGATAGACGCAATCTATGCAAGACAATCGGTAGACAAAAAGGACAGCATTTCCATTGAAAGCCAGATTGAATTTTGCAAATACGAGTTGAAAGGCGGTAACTGCAAGGAATACACAGACAAAGGGTACAGCGGCAAGAACACAGACCGTCCGAAGTTTCAAGAACTGGTGCGGGACATCAAGCGGGGCTTGATTGCAAAGGTCGTGGTTTACAAGCTCGACCGTATCAGCCGTTCCATTCTGGACTTTGCCAACATGATGGAGCTGTTCCAGCAGTACAATGTGGAGTTTGTGTCCTCTACGGAAAAGTTTGATACCTCCACGCCGATGGGACGGGCCATGCTGAATATCTGTATCGTGTTCGCCCAGCTTGAACGGGAAACGATACAGAAGCGGGTAACGGACGCTTACTACTCCCGCAGTCAGCGGGGCTTTAAGATGGGCGGGAAAGCCCCTTACGGCTTCCATACGGAGCCTATCAAGATGGACGGTATCAACACAAAGAAGCTGGTGGTAAACCCGGAGGAAGCGGCCAATATCCGGCTGATGTTTGAGATGTACGCCCAGCCCACAACTTCCTACGGGGACATTACCCGGTACTTTGCCGAACAGGGGATTTTGTTCCATGGCAAAGAGCTGATACGCCCCACGCTGGCGCAGATGTTACGCAATCCTGTCTATGTGCAGGCAGACCTTGATGTGTACGAATTTTTCAAAAGTCAAGGTACAGTCATTGTCAATGACGTTGCCGATTTTACGGGCATGAACGGCTGCTATCTGTATCAAGGGCGAGATGTAAAGGCCAGCAAGAAAAACGACTTAAAAGACCAAATGCTGGTACTGGCTCCCCATGAGGGTATCGTCCCCTCCGACACCTGGCTGACCTGCCGCAAGAAGCTGATGAACAACATGAAAATCCAGTCTGCCCGGAAAGCCACCCACACATGGCTGGCAGGAAAAATCAAGTGCGGGAATTGCGGGTATGCTCTTATGAGTATCTACAATCCCTCCGGCAAACAGTATCTCCGCTGCACGAAACGGCTGGACAATAAAAGCTGTCCTGGCTGTGGGAAAATCATCACTTCGGAACTGGAAGCGGTTGTTTATCAGCAGATGGTAAAGAAGCTGGCAAGCTACAAGACGCTGACAGGAAAAAAGAAAGCGGCAAAGGCAAACCCGAAAATCACCGCCCTGCAAGTGGAACTTGCCCATGTAGACAGCGAGATTGAAAAGCTGGTGGACAGTCTGACGGGGGCAAACAATGTCCTGTTCTCCTATGTGAATGTGAAGATAGCGGAACTGGACGGGCGCAAGCAGGAACTTCTGGCAAGGATAGCGGAGTTGACTGTGGAGGCCATCAGCCCGGAACAGGTCAGCCAGATTTCCGGCTACCTCGATACCTGGGAGAATGTATCTTTTGATGACAAGCGGCGTGTGGTGGATTTGATGATCACCACCATAGCCGCCACAAGCGACAGCTTGAACATCACATGGAAAATCTGACTGGCGGCACCCCTCCCGTCAGATACCTACCCTGTGTAGTCCCTTGTAAACTGTACTTTACCTTTATATTTATATATGATGTTTAGAATTTCCTCAGTTGTTCGAATAATTTCTTTTTGTTTTTCTTTCATTGTTATAGATTTGCTTTCTTCTTCAGCTAACGAAGAGTAAAGGTGAATGGTATTAGCATGATTCCATATCTCATCGTAAATTTTCTCGATTTCATCAGCACTCCGAAATGCCTGGTCTGTTTGCATTTGCAAGTGTTCTCGTTGCTCTTCCAGATGATTCATCCGTTCTTGTAACTGATCCCTTTCTTTCTGCAATCGATCATGTTGTGCTTGCAGTTGATCTATTTGTATTTTAATTTCGCTCATCTTTTCTTTCTGTCTCCGCATAAGCATCATCAAATATACAACTACAAATACAAATAATAGTATTATGTACAGCATAAACTTCTCCTCACGACACATATATTTCGACGGTTTTCCGCAAATCAACTATTGATAATGGCATAGAAAGAACAGTTAGTTTTCCTGAATTCTTTTTAATTTCAACAGCATCAGGATTGCCTGTGATTAAAATTACAGGTGTTGTCCTGTCCGCACGCCATGGCTGATTCGGTTGGCTCGTCATATCTTCGGTAACAATCCAAAGATCCGGCTTATGTCTGCCTAATCTTGTTTTAGCACTTTCCGGTGTGTAAAACAGCATGATCTGATCTGAAATAAATTGCAATGTTTCTTTTAATCCTTTTGCATAACGTTCACTGCCACAGACCAGTGCAATAATAGAAGCAGCTTTCTTTTTTTGTGTTACCTGAATAAAATCCAAAACTGGTGTATTATAGAGACTAAAGTCTTTTTCCAAATGAACTTTATCATAATAACTCTTTGCTGCCTTGCACATCCTCAGACAAAACTGTTCTATGTCTATACGAATATCGTTTCCGTTCTCCTGTATGTTCATACTTTCCAACTGACAAACTGACATTCCACAGTTTAGTCCAAGATGAAAGCGTATATTATTTTCATCATTCAAAAATCCTTTATTTTGATGAAGATATTCACATCGAAGCTGCCAACAGCGTTCTCCGCAAATATATGGCTTTTCATCGGATTGAGATAGTTTAAAGTAGTCCCCTGCATATTCATCAAACCAGCGAATATACTGGGTTCCCACATCACGGGTCGGATTCTTTTGCCGATCCAGCATAACCCGGCCATCTCGATAATGTTTAACAATTTCCGGGAAAGCAATACCTCCGCAAATATCTGGCAAAGTCAATGCCAATGCCAGTGCAGACTGCCATCGTCTATCTACAATATTCAGTTCTACTTCTTCAATTCGGTCCAAAAATGTAAAACTGACATCTCCCTGCATTATTTATCCCTCCCTCATATTCACAACAGTCATGTACTATAGTCAGTATATTTTTATTTATGGCATATGTCAATTATATAATTGACGCATCTAAAAAAAGTAAGTATACTATGTTCGTAAAGGAGATAACTGTTATGAGCTTCGAAAATTATTTTCCACTATGGAATGACTTAAATACAGCACAGAAAAAAGTAATTTCAGACAATTTGATTACACGGGATGTAAAAAAAGGAACGATCATTCACAACGGAAACCTGGATTGTACTGGATTATTACTGGTTAAATCCGGGCAGCTTCGAACTTACATACTTTCAGATGAAGGACGAGAGATTACACTTTACCGTCTGTTCGATATGG
>OLPB01001229.1_pt1 | contig 12084 bp, 6 predicted proteins | sample 1672001 | NCBI WGS metagenome assembly OLPB01 (sample SAMEA3136635, study PRJEB25190) | human gut metagenome | biome: human gut; feature: human-associated habitat; material: faeces | place: Austria | collected 2013 | reverse complement strand
AAAAGAGATTTTTTTAAAGGGTTTTGAAAGAACACATACCAGGGGACCTGATGCTATGCGTATTATTGATACAGGTAAAGGGCTATTGGGATTTCAACGTTTATCCATCATGGGATTAAATGAGTATGGTATGCAACCATTTCAAAGAGGAAAGCATTATGTTGTCTGTAACGGTGAAATCTATGGTTTTAGACCAATGAAAGAAGAATTGATGAAGCAGGGCTTTGACTTTCAAGGGGAGAGTGATTGTGAAATCCTGCTTCCTCTTTATCAAAAAATGGGTGTAGACATGTTTAAAGAATTAGATGGAGAATTTGCATTGATTCTTTTTGATGGTGATACAAAAGAATTTATTGCTGCTAGAGATCCGATTGGAATTCGCCCATTATTTTATGGTTATGATGATCATCAACACATTGTCTTTGCTTCAGAAGCCAAAAATTTAGTTGGCATCTGTGATAAGATTGTACCTTTTCCACCAGGACATTATTATCAAAATGGGGAGTTTGTTTGTTATAGAGATATGAGCCTGGTGGAAAACTATCATCATGATGATTTCAATACAATCTATACAAATATACATGATTTATTAGTCAAAGGTATTGAAAAAAGACTGGATGCAGATGCACCACTTGGTTTCTTATTAAGTGGTGGATTAGATTCATCACTTGTCTGTGCAGTCTCATCACGTCTGCTAAAAAAACCAATTCGTACTTTTGCGATTGGAATGGACAAAGATGCCATTGATTTAAAATATGCCAAAGAAGTGGCTGAGTTTATTGGCAGTGAACATACCGAAGTGATTATCACAAAAGATGATGTTCTAAGTGCCTTAGAACCTGTTATTGCCACTTTAGGAACATATGATATTACAACAATTCGTGCATCTATTGGTATGTATCTTGTCTGTCAGTATATTCATCAGCATACAGATATTAGAGTTTTATTAACGGGTGAGATTTCAGATGAATTATTTGGTTATAAATATACCGATTTTGCGCCAAATGCAAAAGAATTCCAAAACGTATTCGAGAAATTTATATGTATGATGTCTTACGTGCTGATCGTTGTATTAGTGTTCATTCCTTAGAAGCACGTGTGCCTTTTGGAGATTTGGCTTTTGTGGATTATGTTATGCATATTGATCCTGCTTTAAAAATGAATAATTATGGAAAAGGAAAATATTTATTGCGTAAAGCGTTTGACAGAGGATATTTACCTCAAGATATCTTAATGCGTGAAAAAGCAGCTTTTTCAGATGCGGTAGGACATTCATTAAGTGATGAAATCAAAGCTTATGCGAATAATTATTATAGTGATCAGGAATTTGAAGAAAAAAGAAAGAAATATGATTTCGCCCAACCATTTACAAAAGAGTCATTATTATATCGTGAAATCTTTGAAAAATATTATCCACATCAGGCACAAATGGTGAAAGGATTCTGGATGCCAAATCCAAATTGGGAAGGTTGTCAGGTCAACGATCCTTCTGCCAGGTTTTTAGAAAATTATGGAGATAGTGGAAAGTAGAAAGGATGATTTGATGAAAGAGTATAATCAGGGATTGCATCATGTCAGAGAACATGATGCCTGTGGTATTGGCGCTGTCGTTCATATTGATGGACGACAGGATTATCAGGTTATTGATCAGGCACTTACAATTGTTGAAAAACTAGAACATCGTGCTGGAAAAGATGCCAGTGGAGAAGTCGGTGATGGGGTTGGAATCTTATTACAGATTTCACATCGTTTCTTTAATAAAGTTGCACATAATCTCCATATCGATTTGCCTCAACCATATGATTATGCTGTGGGAATGTTCTTTTTGCCACAGGAAACACTGACAAGACAAAAAGCTATGAAAACTTTAGAACGCATTGTCATGAAACATCAGGCCACATTTCTAGGGTGGCGAGAAGTGCCATGTCATGAAGATATCTTAGGTCAAAAGGCTAAGGATTGTATGCCTTATATTATGCAATGCTTTATTGAAAAACCTAAAACTTGTCAACAAAGAATGGACTTTGAAAGAGTATTATATGTGATTCGTCGTGAATTTGAAAAATCTTCACCACAGACATATGTGGTTTCATTATCTTCATCAACAATTGTCTATAAAGGGATGTTTCTTGTTCATCAGTTAAGGCAATTCTATGATGATTTACAAGATCATGATTATCATAGTGCAATAGCATTGGTTCATTCACGCTTTTCTACCAATACCAATCCAAGCTGGCAAAGAGCACATCCTAATCGTATGATTGCTCATAATGGAGAAATTAATACAATTAGAGGTAATGCGAATCGTATGCTGGCCAGAGAAGAAACATTAGATTCAAAGTATTTTTCATCAGATATGACAAAGGTTTTCCCAATTGTTGATGTACATGGTTCAGATTCAGCCATGCTGGATAATACGTTAGAGTTCCTATATATGAATGGGATGCCATTAGCTAAAGCTATGATGCTATTGATTCCAGAACCATGGAAAAATACAGCCATGTCACAAGAGAAAAAAGATTTTTATCATTATTATGCCACAATGATGGAACCATGGGATGGACCTGCTGCTATTTTGTATTCTGATGGTATTTCCATGGGAGCTACTTTAGATAGAAATGGGTTAAGGCCATCACGTTATTATATTTTAGATGATCAGACTTTGATTTTATCATCAGAAGTTGGCGTTTTAGATATTGATGAAAGTCATATTGTCAAAAAATCACGTCTTCAACCAGGAAAAATGTTATTAGTAGATACACAAAAACAACAGCTGATTGAAGATGATATATGTAAAATGAGCTATGCTAAAGAACATCCTTATGGAGAATGGTTGGATTATTATTTATTACATTTAAAAGATTTACCAGCTCCAGATAAAAAATCTCATATTCATAGTCAAAGTGACCGTGATATCTTATATAAAATTTTTAGTTATACATATGAAGATGTCAAAGATATGATTTTACCTATGGCCAAAAATGGTGTAGAACCTACAGCATCCATGGGAACAGATATTCCACTTGCTATGTTGAGTCAAAAACATCCAACATTATTTCATTATTTTAAACAACAGTTTGCTCAAGTGACCAATCCACCTATTGATTCTTTAAGAGAAGAAGTGGTTGTAGATACAACGGTATATTTAGGATCTAATGGAAACTTATTACAGGATCAATCTGATAATTGTCAGGTCTTAGAAATTAATAATCCTATTTTAGACAGTCGTGATATGGATAAACTCAAACAGTTAAATCGTGATGGCTTCCATAGTCAAGTCATTTCTTTATTATATTACAAAGGGATTTCCTTAACAGAAGCTTTAGATCAGTTATTTCTTGATTGTGATAAAGCTTATCGTCAAGGTGTCAATATCTTAATTCTTTCTGATAAAGGTGTCGATGATAATCATTTGGTTATCCCTTCATTACTGGCTGTTTCAGCTGTAGAAAGTCATTTGGTCAAAACTAAAAGAAAAACAGCGATGTCCATTGTTTTAGAAAGTGGTGAACCACGTGATGTTCATCAATTTGCCTGTTTATTAGGTTTTGGTGCTACAGCTATTTATCCATATCTGGCCCATGAATGTATCATGGAAATGATTCAACTTAATATGTTGGATAAAGAGGAAAATAAGGCTATTGAAGATTATAATCATACCATTTTAAAAGGTATTGTCAAGATTGCGGCGAAGATGGGTATTTCTGCTTTACAGTCATATCAGTCAGCACAAATCTTTGAAGTTGTTGGTTTAAAAGAAGATATTATGGAAAACTATTTCCCTCATACAGTTTATCGTGTGGGAGAAAAAGGTTTGACAGATATTGAAAATGATATTCGTTACTATCATGATCATGCCTTTGATCCATTAGGATTAAAGACAGATACATCGTTGAAAAGTTTAGGTTTTCATAAATTTCGACGTGGACCACAAAGTGAAGTTCATATGTATAGTCCAGAAACAATTGTTTTACTTCAAAAAGCGACTCAAAGTGGAGATTATACATTATTTAAAGAATATTCACGTCAGTTGGAAAGTCAACCCTTTGCTTTACGTCATTTATTAGAATTTGATATGACACAAAGACAATCTATTCCTTTAGAAGAAGTAGAAAGTGTTGATGATATTGTCAAACGTTTTAAAACAGGAGCGATGTCTTATGGTTCTATTTCTAAGGAGGCACATGAATGTTTAGCTGTGGCAATGAATCGTTTAGGTGGAAAATCAAATTCTGGTGAAGGTGGAGAAAATCCAGACAGATTATATACTGAGGCGAATAGTGCTATTAAACAGGTGGCTAGTGGACGTTTTGGTGTTACAAGTGAATATCTGGTGAGTGCTAAAGAAATTCAAATTAAGATGGCACAAGGCGCAAAGCCGGGAGAAGGTGGACATTTGCCAGGACAAAAAGTCTATCCTTGGATTGCCAAAACACGTTATTCAACACCAGGCGTGACTTTAATTTCACCACCACCACATCATGATATTTATTCTATTGAAGATTTGGCGCAATTGATTTATGACCTGAAAAATGCCAATCGTGATGCACGTATTTCTGTCAAACTTGTTTCAGAATCAGGTGTAGGAACAATCGCATCGGGGGTGGCCAAAGCTGGTGCTGAAGTCATTTTGATTTCTGGTTATGATGGAGGAACTGGGGCAGCTCCGCAAAGTTCGATTCATTATGCAGGATTGCCTTGGGAACTGGGATTGGCAGAAGCACATCAGAGTCTGATTGAAAATGATTTAAGAACACGAGTTGTTTTAGAAACGGATGGAAAATTAATGACTGGAAGAGATGTGGCGGTGGCTGCATTATTAGGTGCAGAAGAATTTGGCTTTGCGACAGCCCCATTAGTGACAATGGGTTGTGTGATGATGCGTGTCTGCAATCTTGATACTTGTCCAGTCGGTATCGCAACACAAAATGCTGAGCTTAGAAAACGTTTTAAAGGAAAACCAGAATATGTTATGAATTTTATGAAATTTATCGCTCAGGAATTACGTGAAATCATGGCACAATTGGGATTCCATAGTGTTGATGAAATGGTTGGACATATGGAAGTTTTGAAAGTGAAACCTGAATATCAGCAGTTAGAACCATTCTTTGCTAAGGAAGATTTTCATGTTCACTTTGAAAAAGACAATGTCTTTGATTTCCATTTAGAAAATAGTCAGGATTTAAAAGTGCTACTTCCAAGATTTAAGCCTTATCTTGAAACAAATCAGCCACATCAGGAAACAATACGTATTACCAGTCTTGATCGTAGTCTAGGAACATTGCTAGGAAGTGAAATCACAAAACGTTTCCAAAATCATCTTCCAGATGATACTTATCAGGTTCATTGTCTTGGTGGTGCTGGGCAATCATTTGGAGCCTTTATACCAAAAGGTCTCACAATGCAAGTTGAAGGAGATGCCAATGATTATTTTGGAAAAGGATTATCTGGTGGAAAACTGATTATTCATCCTTCTTCAAATGCTCAATTTGTGGCTCAAGATAATGTCATTGTTGGAAACGTTGCCTTATATGGAGCAACATCAGGAGAAGCCTATATCAGTGGTCGTGCTGGTGAACGTTTTGCGGTCCGTAATTCTGGTGCGATTGCTGTGGTAGAAGGCTGTGGTGATCATGGACTTGAATATATGACTGGTGGAAAAGTGGTTGTTTTAGGAAAAACAGGAAAGAACTTTGCGGCAGGAATGAGCGGGGGTATCGCTTATGTCTTAGATAAAGATCATGATTTATATTTACGTTTAAATAAAGAATTAGTCACAATGCAGGAAGTCAAACAGCATAAGGATATAGAAGATTTAAAATTGTTATTACAAAAACATGTGCAATATACAGGGTCATTACTGGCTAAAGATATCTTGGAAAGTTTTGAAGCATGGATACCACATTTTAAAAAGATTGTGCCAGTTAATTATGCGTGTATGTTAGATAATATTGAAAGCTTTGAAAAACAAGGCTATTCACATGATGAGGCTGCATTAATGGCCTTTAAAGAAGTTCATCAATAGGAGGGTAATGTATGGGAAAAGCTACAGGATTTTTAGAGTTTGATAGAGAAGATAATTTCACTGAATCACCAGAAACAAGAATCGCTGATTTTCAGGAATTCCACATCCCTCTTTCTGATGAAAAACGTCGTCAGCAAGGAGCTCGCTGTATGAATTGTGGTGTTCCGTTTTGTCAATCAGCTATTGAAATCAATCATATGGTTACAGGTTGTCCTTTACATAATCTGATTCCAGAGTGGAACGATGAAATCTTTCATCATAATGATGAACGTGCACTCTCACGTCTGTTAAAAACAAATCCCTTCCCAGAGTTTACAGGACGTGTGTGCCCGGCTTTATGTGAAAAAGCATGTGTATGTGGATTGCATGGAGATGCCGTGACCATTAAAGATAATGAATTATTTATTATTGAAAAGGCTTATCAGAATCAATTGATGAAAGCTGAAAAATCATCTGTATGTTCATTTAAAAAAGTTGCGGTTGTAGGAAGTGGCCCAGCGGGATTAACAGTAGCTTATAAGTTAAATCAACGTGGACATCAGGTCAGTGTTTTTGAAAAAGATGATCGTTTAGGAGGATTATTGATGTATGGTATTCCTCAAATGAAACTTGAAAAACAGATTATTGAACGTCGTATTCAATTAATGAAAGAAGAAGGGGTTCAGTTTTATACCAATGTTCATGTTGGACAAGATATAACGAAAGAAGAATTATTAAAAGAATATGATGCAGTTGTGTTATGTTGTGGAGCGAAAAAAGCACGTGATTTAAATGTACCAGGGAGACAAGCTAAAGGAATTTACTTTGCAGTGGATTTTCTCAAAAGCGTAACACAAGATTTATTAAATCAAAGTCCTTTACGTATTGATGCTAAAGGAAAACATGTGGTTGTTGTAGGTGGTGGAGATACCGGTAATGACTGTGTAGGAACATGTATTCGTCAGGGATGTGCATCAGTTACACAACTAGAAATGATGCCATGTCCACCTCATCAAAACACACGTCCTTGGCCAATGTGGCCAGATGAATTGAAAACAGACTATGGACAAGAAGAAAGTCTGGCTGTTTTTAAGAAAGATCCACGTGTTTATGAAACAACGATTAAAGAATGTATTGAAGAAGATGGACAACTCAAAGCTGTGAAAACTGTTCAGGGGAGAATGGTTGATGGTCAATGGGTTGAAAAAGAAGATAGTGAAAAAATGCTGAAGGCAGATTTATTGTTGATTGCGGCAGGATTTGTAGGTATTGAAGACGATATCAAAGAACAGTTTGATTTATCGGTAAATCAACGTCAAGTTGTGACGACAATGCCAAAGAGTTATGCGACAAAGGAAGAGAAGATTTTCGTTGCAGGGGATATGCATCGTGGTCAATCTCTTGTTGTTTGGGCTATTGCGGAAGGAAATGAATGCGCCAAAGAAGTGGATCGATATTTAATGGGATATAGTTATATGAATGAATAGAGTTAGGGGGTCTATGATATGAATTCAGGGGATATTGGTTTTATGTTGATATGCAGTGCTCTGGTGTTGCTGATGACACCAGGACTTGCTTTCTTTTATGGGGGACTTGTTCGCCGTAAAAATGTTGTTAATACAATGATGACATCTGTTTTTGTCATTGGTATTGCAGCTATTATGTGGGCATTATTTGGATACTCACTGGCTTTTGGAAATGATCATTTTGGCATTATTGGTGATTTCAGCTGGTTAGGTTTACAGGGCATTGAAGGAAGTACAACAGATTATGTTTCTACAATTCCTCATTTAGAATTTGCTATTTTTCAAATGATGTTTGCAATCATTACACCTGCTTTAATAACGGGGGCAGTTGCTGGTCGTATGAAATTTAAAGCTTTGTTTTTGTTTATTATTCTTTGGTCAGTCATTGTTTATTATCCTATGGCTCATATGGTCTGGGGACTTGGTGGCTTTCTGGCTAAAATTGATTCGGTAGACTTTGCTGGTGGAAATGTTGTCCATATCAGTTCTGGTGTCAGTGCGCTGGTTTTATGTATTGTTTTAGGAAAACGTAAAGATTACTTACGTGTACAATATCATGTACATAATATTCCATTTGTTGTCTTAGGTGCTAGCTTACTTTTATTTGGATGGTTTGGCTTTAATGCTGGAAGTGCCTTACAGGCTAATGAATTAGCTGTTCATGCTTTTATGACAACAGGTCTATCAGCAGCAGCTGGAATGATATCATGGATGCTGATGGATGTATTCATGAGTGGAAAACCAACGTTGGTAGGAAGTGTGACAGGTATGGTTGTCGGTCTTGTCGCTATTACACCAGGAGCAGGATATGTGCCTATCTGGGCATCTATCATTATTGGATTGGTTGGTAGTCCTATCTGTTATCTGATGATTTCTAAAGTGAAACAGAAATTAGGTTATGATGATGCTTTGGACGCTTTTGGATGCCATGGTATTGGTGGTATCTGGGGTGGTATTGCGACTGGATTGTTTACACAAACGTCTATTAACGATGTTGCCAGATGGAATGGTTTGTTCTTTGGAGATACACAATTATTCATAGCACAAATCATCAGTATCGTTGTTACGATTGCTGTGGCTATTATTGGAACGCTTATTTGTATAGCCATTGTCAGATGTTTCACAACACTTCGTGTTTCTAAACAGGAAGAACAAAAAGGATTGGATATTTCTGAACATCAGGAAAATGCATATCCATCTTTTAATGGATTAGATTAGGAGGAAAGTGAATATGATTAAAGTTGAAGCCATTGTGAGAGAAGAAAAGTATGAAGAAGTCAAAGAAGCACTTGCTCGTATCCAAGTCAATGGTATGACAGTATCTCAAGTGATGGGATGTGGATTGCAACATGGCTATACAGAATATGTTCGTGGTCAGGAAGTTGAAGTGAACATGTTACCAAAAATTAAATTTGAAATTGTTGTCAGCAGTGAAGAATGGGCCAATAAAACAATTGATGCCATTTGTCAGGCAGCTTATACTGGAGAAGTAGGGGATGGTAAGATTTTTACTTATAAGCTTGATAATGCTATCAAAATTCGTACGCGTGAAACAGGAGAAAAAGCAATTAATGAATAATTATTAATAATTTAAAATTATGATAATAAAAAATTATGAAAAAATATCTTGATAATTATGTTAAATTTGACTATACTATACAAGAATAAACAGAAAGGAATGAGAATTATGGTGGGAAAACAAGTTATGGATACAACGATTGTTAGAACATCTTTTTCTCATTTTTTATATTTCTAAAAACATATCTTTTATGGATATGTTTTTTTATGATATAAGGAGGTAACAATGAAAGCATATTTGATATTAGAAGATGGACATGTCTTTGAAGGTGAACATTTTGGTGGTCATAAGGAAGTCATTAGTGAGTTTGTCTTTAATACATCTATGACAGGATATCTGGAAGTCTTGACAGATCCTTCATATGCTGGACAAAGTGTTGTCATGACATATCCATTGATTGGAAATTACGGTGTTTGTTTGGAAGATCAGGAATCAAGACAACCATATGTAGAAGGTTTTGTTGTGAATGAACTAGCAAGATTAGGCAGTCATTTTAGAAAGAATATGGATTTAGAAGATTATTTGAAGAAACATGATATTGTGGGAATTCAAGGTGTTGATACACGATATATTACAAAATTAATCAGAAATAAGGGTTGTATGAATGGTTTGATTACAACACATCACTATGATGATTTAAGTGATGTTTTAAAACGAATTCATGAGTATAAAGTTTCTGGTGTTGTGAAACAAACAACATGCTGTGAACCTTATGTTTTAGGAAAGGGTGCATATAAAGTCGCTTTATATGATTTTGGTGCGAAGAAGAATATTGCCAGAGAACTAGTCAAAAGAAATTGTGAAGTAACAGTTTTCCCAGCTGATACACCAGCAAAGACCATTTTAGAAGGACACTTTGATGGAATTATGCTTTCAAATGGTCCTGGTGATCCTGAAGAATGTGTAGATATTATTGAAAATATGAAGATTTTAAGTCAAAGTGATTTGCCTATTTTTGCTATCTGCTTAGGACATCAGCTAATGGCTTTGGCGCACGGATTTGAAACAGAAAAGATGACATATGGTCATCATGGCGCCAATCATCCAGTTAAAGACTTAAGTACAAATCGTGTGTATATTTCTACACAAAATCATAATTATGTTGTCAAAGAAGAATCATTGGATAATCAAGTAGCAAAAATGTGGTTCCAGAATGTCAATGATGGAACATTGGAAGGTATTGAATATTTACAGGAGCCTATTAAAACAGTGCAGTTCCATCCAGAAGCATGTGCTGGACCATTAGATACATCATATTTATTTGACGAATTTATCAAAATGATGGGAGGAAATCAAAATGCCTAGAAATCATGATATTCAAAAAGTATTAGTGATTGGGTCTGGACCAATTATTATTGGACAGGCAGCAGAGTTTGACTATGCTGGAACACAGGCTTGTAGAGCCTTGAAAGAAGAAGGAATAGAAGTTGTACTCATTAATTCCAATCCAGCCACAATCATGACAGATAAAGATATTGCGGATAAGGTTTATATTGAGCCATTGACTGTTCCTGTTGTCAAACATTTAATTGAAGTGGAGAAGCCAGATAGTATCTTACCTACATTGGGTGGACAGAATGCTTTAAATATTGCGATGGCTTTGGCTGATGAAGGATTCTTAGAAAAACATCATGTCCGTACGATTGGAACTTCAACAGATACAATCAAACTGGCTGAAGATAGATTAGAGTTTAAAACATTAATGGAAAAGATTGGAGAACCATGTGCTGCTTCAATTGTCGTGAATCATGTAGATGAAGCCATTGAGTTTGCGAATAAAATTGGTTATCCAGTTGTTGTTAGACCAGCATATACATTAGGAGGAACAGGTGGCGGAATTGCTCATAATGAAGAAGAATTACATCATATTTGTTCTAATGGATTGCGTTTATCACGTGTGAGTCAGTGCCTCATTGAAAAAAGTATTGCTGGATGGAAAGAAATTGAATATGAAGTGATGCGTGATGGACATGGTAACTGTATTACAGTATGTAATATGGAAAACCTTGATCCAGTTGGTGTACATACGGGAGATAGTATTGTTGTGGCACCAAGTCAAACTTTATCTGATAAAGAATATCAGATGTTAAGAAGTTCGGCTTTAAATATTATTACAGCCTTAAATATTCAAGGTGGATGTAATGTGCAGTATGCTTTAAATCCAGATAGTTTTGAATATTGCGTTATTGAAGTTAATCCACGTGTTTCGCGTTCTTCAGCTTTAGCTTCAAAAGCAACAGGTTATCCAATCGCCAAACTGGCAGCGAAAATTGCTTTAGGTTATACATTGGATGAAATTAAAAATGCAGTTACTGGAAAAACATATGCTTCTTATGAACCGACGTTAGATTATATTGTTTGTAAGATTCCAAAATGGCCATTCGATAAATTTGTTGGGGCATCTAGAAAACTAGGAACACAGATGAAAGCCACAGGAGAAGTCATGAGTATTGCTCATAATTTTGAAGGAGCTTTTATGAAAGCTTTACGTTCTCTCGAACAAAATGTTTATGATTTACATATTCCTGAAGTCGATGGACTTTCATTAGATGAATTAAAAGTCAAATTAAAAGATGTTGATGATCATCGTATCTTTGTAGTAGCACAGGCTTTAAGACAAGGAATGAGTGAACAGGAAATTCATGATATAACACGTATTGATTGCTGGTTTATTGATAAAATCAAACATTTAACGGAAGTCGAACAACAATTAAAAACAGAACCATTGACTGTTGAATTATTAAAACTTGCTAAAAGATTAGAATTCCCAGATCAAATTATTGCTAAGTACACAAATCATACAACTCAAGATATTCATCAAATGAGATTAGATCATCATATCGAAGCTGTTTATAAAACAGTAGATACATGTGCAGCTGAATTTGATGCAACAACACCTTATTATTATTCTGTATATGGAGAACATAATGAAGTTGATCCTCGTGATGATAAAAAGAAAATTATGGTTTTAGGTT
>OLPB01001224.1_pt1 | contig 12098 bp, 9 predicted proteins | sample 1672001 | NCBI WGS metagenome assembly OLPB01 (sample SAMEA3136635, study PRJEB25190) | human gut metagenome | biome: human gut; feature: human-associated habitat; material: faeces | place: Austria | collected 2013 | reverse complement strand
TTTTTACCCACTATTACCCATGAAGAGCCACAAATATCTTCCATGGATAATTCCATATTAAATTTTTGATTCAAAATATAAATGTGAAAATGAAGATTCTTTAGGAAACTTATAGCAGAAATTGCCTGATCTGAGTCATGACTCAGATCCTCTAAGGAAATAAAATACAGGCAAATTTCGTTTGGCTGTAAGTTTTTATGTTTATTTACAGTTTTTTTGTAAACAAATGAAAGGATGTGATTGTAATCTGCTATAGCGGAAGGCACTGAACTAATATTACAGAATGAGTTGAAATCTTGTGGCAGAAAACATTGTAAACAAGATTTGTTTTTATCTTCTTTTAAATTGAAAAGTTTAAGGATTTTACATGTTTCTGATTTATCCAATATGGTCAAATCATGTCCGAAAAAAAATAAATGCAACATATCTAATCCTCCTCATATGGCCCATATCTACATTATATACCACGCATCCCAGTTTGTAAAATTATTTCACCAACCAAATAACATATTAAAAGTGTAACAGATAAAAACAGTATTTTAGAAAAGGAGACGATTATGAACGAAATTATCATCGAGGGCAGACTTGCTCAGAACCCGGAAAAGAAACAAGCTAAAACTGGTACAACAATGACAACATTTAACGTTGCATCTGACCGCATGATGGATAAGGGGAATATTGATTATTTCCATTGTATCTCATTTGGGCAGACAGCCGATTATGTGCAGCAGTATGGAGCTACAGGAATGGCAATTATTGTTATCGGAGAGTGTCAGCTTAGCAATTATACTGACAAGAACGGACACAAGCAGACTGGCATTAATATTATAGTCAGCCGCATTAAGTTCTTGACAAGGAATCCGAAGACAGGAAATCCAGCAGATCAGCTGCTGACTAATGATGAAAATAGTCGGCAGAGAGAATATTATCCTTCTGGTGGATATAATCAGCAGACAGGTGGTCGTGCTAACTTCCAGAACAATACTCAAAGACAGCGGCCACAGGGTGACTACAACTACAGAGATGAATTCATGCAGGTGCCTGCAGCGGGAGAAATTCCATTTGACTGAAAAGGAATTGAGGTGGATATATGAAAAAATTGGCAGATTTTAAAACAGCATTAGCACTTCATGTATTTCCTTCGTATGTAAACACCTGGAGTTCAGAAAGGAGAAAAGCTTTTGAAATCATGTACAATCATGCAGTATTTGGCAGGGATGTCTCGAAAGGCAAAATTATTGTTGAGGGTGCTAATCCGGGGCAGGGAAAAAGCACCCTGCTTGATGGAATTGCAGTTCAGTCGGCTGATCAAATGTTAAATATGATTTTGATTACAAATAGTAATCAAAGATTGGCAGATGATATTGCAAGTACACGGAATAAGTATGGTTCATGGATTGAGGATGGTACAGATATTTCATATTTATCGGATGGCAACAAAGTAAAAGCAAATGAGTGGAGAAATATGTCGAGGGCTTATCTGATTGCAATGTCTACTCAACGATATCTGGCGCTTAATAATGATGCAAGGCTTAATGCGCTCCAGTGCTATAGATGGGGCAAGCGGAGATATCGAGACTTATTTGTCTGCGATGAAGCATTTGAGGATGTCACAATAAGAGACTGGTATTATTCAGATCTTAAAAGATATGCTGGGATTATCCGCGAATCAATCCGACCAGAGTGTGAATGGGAAGATGGCATTGGCAAGGCAGCAGAAAAAGCGGAAATATATGCGGAAATATTGCTTGATGATCTGAAGCGTGAGGTGGATCGAATAAATAAGATCCACCTTCCGGACTTGAAAAACAGTCCGAAAAAAGACGGACAGATGCATATAGATTTTTACTTGGGACGCAAGGAACGTAGAAAAGTAGCGGAGAATGCGGTTAAAGAATACTGGACAAGTATCCGGGAACAGGTTGTCTTAGTAAAAGATGAAATTAAAAAGATAAAAAAAGCACTTCGATCTGCTGCTGACAATAGGATTTTTAATGAAGCGGATCAGATTCTCACAATGATGAAAGGCAATCCGGAAAAAATGAGGCATGATACAGTAATCACTACTTTTGTAAGAATTATTGATTTTTCAGAAAACATGTATTCGGGACAGTCAAGAAGTAATTTGAAAGACATGGCAAATGAGGCTTTGAAAGCTGCAGGAAGAGCATATGCTTTTGAAGAACTGCAGAAAGCATTAAAGAATAATCGTGCAAATATGTATGAGAATACGGAGCATGTGAGAAAAGATAAGTCAATGACTGCAGAAGAATTTCTGGATGTTTTTGATGAAGATAATGTTGTTTTTCTGCAGGCATCAAATTATGGCGACGATAAGCAAGACAAGAATGGTCAGATCAAGATACACTGTTGCAGGTATAACATTAAACGATTGCCACATAAGGAGATGCTTACTTTTTTGTATGATGGTACAGCTGCATATAATCCGATGTATGACAATGCGGATATCTTTGATGTGAGGAGTTACGATAAACCGATGACGCATGTGCAGTTTGTACAGGTTGATGAGAAATCAAGTAAAAGCTATCTGTTGGAGGATACAGACAGGCAGAAAAAACTTTGTATGAGGCTGAAAGAGACGATAAACGCCGGTTATCCGAACGGAGTTAGCTCAGACAAAGTAATGATATCAGGATATAGAGGCTGTACAAAAGCGGTCGCTGAAACAGGGTTAGCATGTTCGAAAGATTATATGCCAGATGGAACGGAACCTGTGCTATTAAGCAGCAATCCATTTGCTACATATGGATCAGAGCTGGTGACAGGTTCTAACATTTATCAGGATTGTTTTCTCTTATGCAAGATAGGAATATCAATTTTATCATCAGAAGTAATCTTTGAACAAATGTGCACTAGGAATAGAGAGTTGTTAACTAGATTATTGAATCTGGAAGAGGGTTATCGTGCAAAACAGATGCAGCTTATTTTTACGAATAATGCGGACTGCTCTGATTTCCGAATGGAAGTTGAGGACTGTACTGTCCGTACAGCAATCACCAATATCGTACAGGAAATCAATCGGTTGAGAATCAGAGGGTGGTGCGACAGCAGCACGAACCCGGAGACTAGAAAAAATTACGATATAACGGTAATATGGGCTCTCTATGGACGAGAACAGGGAACCTATGATGCGGAGGAAGAAACTTTTTTTGAAAGGATATTCAGAATGGTGATGGAACATTTCGGGAGTGACAGCAGGAAAGCAGAAGATTATGTTTACCTGGAATCTGTGTTGAATCCACGATATAAACCAACTCAGAAAAAAGGGACGCACATGAATAAAGCGTATGAGTGGTGGATTTCCCTGCCAACTGGCAAAACTTTCACTATGCAGGAGATGGCAGATGCGACTGGTATTAGCAAAAATGTGCTAAACGTAATGCTTCGAAAGCCTCAGAACAAAGAATTTCTCCAAATGATACAGGGAGAAGAGAGTTGTAATGTCAAAAAAGTAAAGGGCAGAGCGGGGTACATATATACCAAGCCATTTGCAAAGACAGAAGAAACGGTAGTTCCAGAAAACAAAGCAAGACCAGATCAGAAGCTTGAGCCAAAAGAAAACGAACAATTGACCTTTGGTTTTTGTAACGTTTAAAAAGAACAAAACTGGGGCTCTGAGCTACTCTGACCATACAGGCTGTTAATTTTATTTAATAGCCTGTATGGTCTAATTACTCAAACATGTAGTCAATGCTGTCGCATTTGTTGAAAGTTAAAAGCTACAAGTCATTTAGAAAGCTATGAATGCTACAGCTGCTATCCTTGAGGTGTTTTTATTATTTTAACAGCGAATATTTTTTAATGGCTGTTAAAATCAGTCAACCAAGACATTGCTTGTTGATCACAAAGGTTTGAGCTTTTATTATTAGAGGTTATTAAAAATGCGCAATTTGTATAATTTTATTAGTTTGAAAAGCAGAATAATTGTTTATCTTGTTTGTAACCGTATCCATATATATTATAGGCTAAGGTTATACATAAGAACATTGCGTACTTTGATAAAAGCATATAAAGATTAAGTACTCAAGGTCCCAGTGCAATTCTGCCTAAAGAAAGGAGAATTTTTAATGAGAACTGTACCAAAAGATTTGCATATACACATTAGCAAGTATGACTGCAAAACAGAAATAGGAGAAGTGTGTCTCCAGATTCGCATAAAAGATGATACAGGTCATGAAACGGTTAGTCGAACGATCGGTTATGACCGTGTAGGTCACAGATGGATCTTGTATGATAACAAAACTGTTCGAGAAGTGTCAGAACAGTGGGTTTATGAAGAATTACTTGATGCATATAAATCTTCTGTTTCAGTGGAAGATTTGGTAACTGCAAATATCGAAGCAATAAAGGAGTATTTTTAATATGGAAAAAAAGAAACGGGAAAAAACGCTTGTTAGCCTTTCGCTTGATGATTTTATTAGAATTTTTACTGACTATAGTGACGCCAAGGAAGGAGAACTTGTGTATGAAAAACGGACAGATTGAATTTAGAAAAGAAGACTTCTTGGAGTATCGTAGCCTCCAGGCACAGCTGAAATTTTATGAAGATCAATATAAGGACCTTTGTATACAGATGCTGAAGTTTGAAGAACAGAAGGATTTATGTGCTGAGAAGAAAAATACTATGAACACCATTTGTATTGCAGTGTGTGCACGTAGTAAGGCTGTAACAGAGTCGATTCTGGTAGAAATTTCTGAAAAACTCTGGATCATTCGACGTACAATTGATTTATCAGCAAGAGTTGTAGGAAGTGCACAACAGTCCAGTGTGGCTATGGCGGTACTTGGAGGCATGACGAGAGTGAAAATTTCTTATAAGATCAACTACAGCACCTCGCAGGTTGATCGGTACATTGTTAATTTCTTTAAAATTCCAGAGGTGGAAAAAATTTTTCGTGAATCAGTAGAATTGGCAAAAGAAAAATTCTGCAATTTGGAATAAAACATAAAAATTCCATCATCAGGAATGTTGGGATGCATGGGATAAATGGGCTTCCATAATAATACTCATAAGGCAGGAATGATATTAAAAACTGTTTGTTGCAAGTAAAACTTATGTTTTATGGAGTACCTTTTTTCAAAAATTTTATGTTCATCTCGATGTAACACCTGTGCGCAGGCTTCTATATCATGACTGCCTTTTTATTTCTACAGTCAAAAAGAAAAAATACTTCTGACTGTAGCGTTAAGGGGTATGATTATGGAAGAAGTTGAGCGTTTTAAAACAATAGAATATAATTCTTATGTGGCTGAAAGATACGAAGTTTCAACACTTGGACGGGTAAGAAATAAACAGACAGGCCGTATTTTTACTGCCTTTCCCAGAAAAAAAGGAGATTATGCAGCAGTTGTACTCCAGATAGGAGCAGGCCAGCAGAAAACTTTTTCTGTTCATCTATTAGTTGCAAAAGCTTTTTTGCCTAATCCGAATAATCTTCCAGAAATTAACCATAAAAACCAAAATAAAATGGACGCGAGACTCAGCAATTTGGAATGGTGTGATCGGAAGTATAATATGAATTACGGAGATGTGGTTGAGCGAATTGTGTGGGCGAATTCTACATATGTACCATTTTTTATATGTGAAGAAAATGAAACTGTTTACTGGAATCAAAAGGCTTGTGCACGGGAGCTGGGATTGTATCCTTCATCTGTTAATAAGGTCTTAAATGGAAAAAGGAAATCAGCAAAAGGATATCATTTTCATAGAGTGTTGCATTCAAACTCTGTATCCATAGCGGATGATCTGCAGAGCATAAAAATGAGGATGCCGGAACATCCCCATTTCAACTTTTCCGCTTGCCTTTTGGAAGCGGATGAGTTATAATCAGCTTAGAAGCAACCAAAGGATTTTCGAGTGTCCGATGGTTGTCACCGGAAACTTATAAACTGGGTTTATAAATTACACACGGCTATCTCCTATTGGCGTAGGAGGTAGCCATTTTTTTACTTACGGTGGTTGTCGATATATGTAATGCCTGCAAAAATCACAAGCACAAGAGTTAATACTTCTAATGTGTTCATATATTTTCTCCTTTCCGTTTCCGGAAGGAACAACCACCAGACTATTCCTACGTTGGCTCTAATCTGATTATCAATCAGTTTAACACAAGTGAAAGAAAGCGACAATATAAATTATAAAGTTTATTAAAAAGAAGGCAGACTCAGTCTAAAGAAAAGGGGAATAGAATTTTAGCATTTTGGGGGCTATAATTCATCTGTTATGTAAGTGGAGATATATTATTTTAATAACTCATCATAGGAAGTATCAAGACAATCCCTTATTCCTCTGAGCTGGGATCCGGTAATATGCTGGATTCCGCGTTCGATTTTGACAAGCGTTTCCCTGGTGATGTCCACGTTTTGCAATTGCAGCATTCTGACAAATTCAGTTTGACCATAACCTTTTTCCAGCCGGATCCGGCGTATATTTCCACCAATATCAATGCCAATTTGTTTGATTTTCTGTTCTGCCATATAAAGAATTTCTCCCTGATAAAAATAGAACCGAAATTAGTCCTTTTTATTTATTTTAAGGAAGAAAAATGTTATAATGGGACTAGTATTAGTCCAGAATTAATATGGATTAGTGGCATTTTAAGAAAAGGAGGAAAATTATATGAAGAGATTAAAGACCTTATGTATCCTGCTGGCAGTGGTACTCACGCTAACATCCGTCACCATGCTCCCGGTCAGCGCTGAAACAGACGGGGATGCCGTTATCACGGTACCAATCACCGTGCAGGAAGAATATGACATGGCACAGGAATTTTTTGAGGTTCTGAACAAAAACCGTGCGGATGCAGGGAAGTATGAATACATCCTGGATGACAGGCTGATGGATGTGGCCATGGAAAGGGCTGCGCAGTGCTGTATTTATTTTGGCCATGGGTCCATGGTTTATGAAAGAAAAGAACATGCAGCTCTTGAAGGAACTTATATCGATAAATACGGAAAACATTCCACTGACATCTTTATGCAGGAAGATATCGCAGAAGGTCTTGCAGATGCTCAGAGTACCTATACGGTATGGTATAATTCCAACGGACACAGACCTCTTTTGACTGATACTAAAAATTATAAATATTGCGGTATCGGGGTTGTAACCTACCATGGCAAAAGGGAATGGGTCCTTGTGGTATCCAATGCCCCGGTTGGAAATACAATTGGAAGTGTTTCCGGTTCCAGAACAAACACCAGAGATATCCGCGCAAAAGTAAAATATTTTGCGGGTGGCAATATCACTATCAAAGGACTGAATAAAAAAACAGACACCCCATTTGAATTTGCTGATTATAGCGGAAATGGCAACAGTGGATATTCAACTGCTGATTTCCCAAGTTTGTTTACTTATCGAAATAATACACCTGGCATTATTGATGTCGATGGACAGGGAAGAATCACTACTAAAGATGCCGGAGCTGGTTCTTTTACCGTATTCTACAGAGGAACTACAGAACTTTGTACCGTGAACGTAAATGTAAAGTTATCTTATAAAGATATGCTGGCGCTGACACCAACTCCAACACCTAAACAGACGGAAACTGCAGCACCAACCCAGCCGCCGAAACAGCCAGAGACAGCTAAACCTACAGAACCACCGAAACAAACAGAACCACCGAAACAAACAGAAGTTCCAAAAGATACAGAAATCAAAGATCCAAATGTAGAAAAAAATAATGAAAATGTAGGAGAACCTACGATTCCCAGTGTGGCTCCAACCCAGCCGCCGAAACAAACAGAAACGGTGAAGCCTGCAGTTACACCGAAACCTGTACAACCAGTAAAACCTGTTTCTAAAAAATTTACAGTAAAAACAAAAAACGTAACATATAACGGAAAAGCTCAGAAACCATCTGTTACTGTATATGTGGGAAAGAAAAAACTTTCCCGTAAATATTACAGTGTAGCTTATAAGAATAACAAAAACGTTGGTTATGGTACCGTTACGGTGAAAGGAAAGGGCAGATATGCAAAATATTCCGGAGCCGCAACGTTTAAAGTCAATCTGAAAAAAGTTTCCTTAAGCTCCGTAAAAGCTCGAAAGAAAAAGATGGTCGTGTACTGGAAGAAAACTGGTGGTAACCAGGGATATCAGGTACAATACAGTACTTCGAAACGTTTTTCTTCAAAGGTAAAAACCGTCAGACTCAGTGCAGGAAAGAAAAGTGTTACTATTAAAAATATTCCTGCAAAAAAACGCTATTATGTGCGTATCAGAAGTTATAAGAAAGTTGGAAATAAAATCTGGTACACCGGATGGAGTAAAGTGAGAAATATAAAAACAAAGTGATTTTTTTTCGAAATTATCACATAAAGAAAAATATGCGAAAAGAAGGATGGATATGAAAAGTAAGAAATTGAAAACATTAGCAGTAGCAGTAGTGTTGTCTCTGACAGTCGGTGCCGTTGCGCCAGTAACAGGGACAGAGATCCCGATGATCACAACCTCTGTGGAAGCAGCAGCAAAAAAAGTGTCCTTAAAAGCATCCAATAAGAAAGTGTATGCAGGAAGGATTGTAAAGATCAATGCGAAAGCAACGAAAGGGGCGAAGCTCAGCTACAAGACTTCCAATAAGAAAATTGCCATGGTAAACAGCAGGGGTGTTGTGACCGGAAAGAAAGCCGGAACAGTAAAGATAACCATTACTGCAAAGAAGTCAAAATATAAGACCGTGAAGAAGAACATCACGGTAAAAGTGGTAAAACAGAACCAGAAGATCACAGCCGCCAACCAGATACTTACCTTAGGCCAGAGAAAGAACCTGAGTGCAAAGGCAAAGACCAGCCTTACCTATAAAAGCTCAAATCCAAAGATTGTAACAGTTGATAAGAAGGGAAATATGAAGGCACTGAAAGCTGGCAGCGTGAAGATTACAGTTTACGCTAAGACATCTGGTGTATATAATAAGGCATCAAAAACAGTTACTGTTAAAGTAGGAAATAAAGCTACAGCAGCAAAGCCTGTAACTCCGACACAGAAACCTGAATCACCAAAACCAATAGCGACGCCGGTGCCGACAAAAGCTCCGGAACCAACAAAAGTACCAGAGCCAACCAAGGCACCGGAACCGACAGCAACACCGACACCTACAAAAACACCGGATCCTACGAAAGTACCAGAGCCAACGAAAGCACCGGAACCGACAGCGACACCGACACCGGTGCCAACCAAGGCGCCGGAACCAACAGCTACTCCGACGGAAACACCAAAACCGGAAGTATCTTATGTAACAGCCCTCTATATTGAAAAGACAGCAGATGATACTTTGTATATAGGAGAACCTAAAGACTGTAATGTAAAATGGGTATCCACAGGCAAAACTACAAGGAATGATTTTACTTATGATTCGAGTGATGATTCCGTTGCTACTGTTGATAAAAATGGAACTATCACTCCATTAAAAGCAGGAAAAGTGACTATCACAGTTACATCCAAAACTCCTTTTGCAGCAGGGGGTGCATGTTTGAGTGCTTCCAAAAGATATACCGTGAAAGTTCAGTATAACGATGAATATGAAGACGGTGTTGGATTTAAAGATCCTGAAAATGTAGTGGAAAAAGGAAGAAGTATCGGCATTGGTGAAACAATCAACCCAAATACTGGTATCAGTAAATATGATCCGGAAAAAGCAGAAAAATATCTGACTTTTTCATCCAGTGATCCGTCTGTAGCCACGATTGACAAATACGGAAATATCACTGGTATTTCAAAAGGATATGTAACATTTACGGTAAAGACAAAATTTCCTGTTGAGCCGACCGGCACTTATTATAAAGAGGCTTCTGCGACCTATCATGTAGGTGATTATACTTATGAGGAAATCTTAAATGGACTGACCATGGATACAGTAGCAGGACAGGCAGCCCATGAGGTAATGAATGACCTCAGACAGAACCCGGATCACAGAAATTTCTTTAAAGATTACCCGAGTTATCCGACAAGGGAATGGTCCGATGGGCTTTTGAGAGACGCAGCAGCAAGAGCTTCAAGAAACATTATGTGTGTTATGCTTGGTGGATGGAACGAAGATGAAATGTCTACTATTAATCCGTTAGCATCGCATCCAGGAGCATTTAATGGATATGGCGGTGACGGATGGGAGGCTACAGGAGAAGAGCTTGGAAAAGCAGCTTCCGTATTCTTTGAAGATATCGGACATTTTGGAAATGAAACAGATCCTGAAAATAAATATGAAGCTATTGCAGTTGTGCAGTATAAAAATGCAGCAGGTGTTAATCTGACTTCTATGATCGTACAGGCAAGCTCAAGTGAACGATTTTTATTAGATGGTATATTAAAATCCAGTAAAATGCCTGAAAATCAGTTTTATGATTATTGTAATCATTTTAATTTAGATATCAATGACGATAAATGGCTGAACCCAACAGAGGAGGAAGCTCCTTCCATTGGAGAAAATGAAGATACTATCTTCACTGACGGTTCCACAGGTGCAGCTGATATTACAGATTCTGCAGAAACAGCAGATGCCGGACAGAAGGAAGAGACAGAAGAAACAGAGGAAGAAACGGATGCGATTTCTGATATAGATGTAACATTTGAATAATTTAAGGGAATGGTAAAATTATGGGCTATCGGGAAAATAGATAGCCCTTTTTGTGCAAAAAATAGAAAAGACCCGGAAAAAACCGGGTCAGTTTCCTATTTATTTATCATTATTTCTTCTTCAAGTTTTGCAATTTCTTTTTTCAGCTCTTCGATTTCTTTTTTTGTTATAGAAATATACTCCTCGTCTTCTTCAGCTCGTTTATTATTTTTAGGAATGGAAAATAATATTGAACCGCCTAGCCAGGTTATAAAAACACCGAAAGCAAAATATAAAAGTCCCCAGGGAGTATCCCAAAGTTTGTGTAAACCTTCAAACTGATGTAAGATAGAATTACTCAGTTTGGAGGTTTATTTTATGGCAAGAAAAAAGGATTCACCACAAAAAGCAGCGCTTAGAGAACTCATGGGAAACTACCTGAAAGAAAACAATGTAAAAGTAAAAGATGGAACAGATGTTAATTCCATTATGCGGGATATGATGTCTATCATTTTGGAAGGTGCCCTTGATCAGGAACTGGATGAAGAATTGGGATATTCCAAGTATGATTATCGAAATAAAGAAACCGATAATTCCAGGAATGGACATTCCCAGAAAACGTTACATACCAGTTACGGAGATATGGAGATTGATATTCCAAGGGATCGAAAAGGTGACTTCGAACCACAGGTTGTAAAGAAGTATCAGAATTCGATTACGCAGGACATGGAAGAAAAGATCATTTCCATGTACGCAAAAGGAATGACTACTGCCGATATAGAAAGCCACATGCGTGAATTATACGATCTTGAGATCTCCGACAGTACTGTCAGCCGGATCACTGATAAGATCCTGCCAATAGTAAAAGAATGGCAGGAAAGGCCATTAGAAAGTGTGTATGCTGTTGTATTTATGGATGCGATCCATTTCCATGCCCGTAATGAGGGGCGGATTGTAAAACGTGCTGTTTACATTGCGATTGGGATCGATATGGAAGGACGTAAGGATGTCCTCGGAATGTATGTTGGTCAAAATGAAAGTGCCAAGTTCTGGCTCTCCATCCTGAATGGCCTGAAAAACCGGGGCGTAGAAGATATATTGATTGCGTGTGTGGATGGACTGACCGGTTTTCCACAGGCAATTGAAGCAGTATTTCCCCAGACCGAGATCCAGCAGTGCATAATCCATCAGATCAGGAACACCACGAAATTTGTTTCTTACAAAGAGATCAAACCACTTATGGCAGATCTGAAGCGTGTATATGCAGCTCCTACAGAAGAAGTTGCATTGGCAGAACTGGACAGCTTTGACGAAAAATGGAGCGGGAAATACCCTAAGATTGCAAAGTCATGGAAAGATAACTGGGCAAATCTTTCAACGTATTTTAAGTATTCGGAAGCTGTCAGACGTCTGATCTATACCACGAACACGATTGAAGGATTTAACCGTCAGCTCCGGAAAGTCACCAAATCCAAGACAGTATTTCCATCCGATGACAGTCTCCTGAAAATGCTGTATTTGGCCATGATA
>OLPB01001223.1_pt1 | contig 12118 bp, 9 predicted proteins | sample 1672001 | NCBI WGS metagenome assembly OLPB01 (sample SAMEA3136635, study PRJEB25190) | human gut metagenome | biome: human gut; feature: human-associated habitat; material: faeces | place: Austria | collected 2013 | reverse complement strand
AGGATTTTGTATATAAAGCTGTAAAAACAGACAGTGACACTACTGGCAACAGGAATTGGCGGTTATAAGCAAGGAGGCTATATGAAAATTTTTCATTTGTCAGATTTACATATTGGTTTAAAACTGATGAACCGGGATCTGAGAGAGGATCAGGAATATATTTTCCGGCAGATTGTAGACAGGGTAAAGGAGCAGAAACCGGATGCACTGGTCATTGCCGGGGATATTTATGATAAGGCAGTCCCGGCCGCGGAGGCGGTACAGGTATTTGATTCTTTTATGGGACAGCTGACTGAGGCAGCGCCGGAAATGACTGTTATGGCTGTCAGTGGAAACCATGACAGCGGTCCGAGAGTGGACTGTTTCCGCAGTGTGCTTTCCAGGCAGAAGGTGCATATGATCGGGCTTCCTCCGCAGCGTGAGGGAGAATATATTGAAAAGGTTGTACTGTGGGATTCCTATGGTAAAGTGAATTTTTATCTTCTTCCTTTTGTGAAACCTTCCATGGTAAAAATGATCGTGGGGACAGATAAAAACGGCAATAATTTTTCATATGACGAGACGGTTCATAAGCTCATCCAAAGAGAAGCTATAAATAAAAAAGAGAGAAATATTCTGGTAAGCCATCAGTTTTATCTTCCTGTGGGAAAAGCGGCGGATGATGTGGAAAGAATGGAGTCAGAGATACGAACTGTGGGGAATATTGACCAGATTTCCGCAGATATTCTGGAACAGTTTGATTATGCGGCGCTGGGGCATATCCATAAGCCCATGAAGGTGGGAGAGGAAATTTTCCGATACTGTGGAACACCTCTGGCTTGTTCCGTAAGTGAGGCAGGACAGCAGAAAGGGATCCTAATGGTGGAAATAAAAGAGAAAGAAAAAGCGCCGGAGATTACTGTTCTTCCTCTTATGCCCTTACGCCAGGTTCGGGTGATAAAAGGAAGTCTTGAAGAGGTTCTGGAACAGAAGAGCCAGGATTATGTGACAATAATTCTTACAGATAAGGCAGATCTTGATGTTATTGACATGCAGGACAGACTGAGGCTTGCTTTTCCGTATCTTCTGGAGATCCGCCGGGAAAACCAGAGAAAAGCAGACTACAGCAGAAAAAAGAATGCCCGGGAATTACTGGATCCTTTTGAACTGTGCTGTGGATTTCTGAAGGATATGGATGAGGAAGAAAAAGACATTCTCAGAGACGTACTGAACACAGTACAGGAGGTGAAGTAGAATGAGACCGCAGAAACTTACCATGCAGGCATTTGGATCCTACGGACAGAAAACAATCATAGATTTTACAAAAACAGACCAGAATCTTTTTCTGGTTACAGGCGATACGGGAGCCGGAAAAACAACGATTTTTGATGCGATCGTTTTTGCTCTGTACGGGGAAGCCAGCTCAGTATCCAATAAAAAAGAAGGCGTTGTGCTGCAGAGCCAGTATGCAGGACTGGAGCTTGAGCCATATGTGGAACTGGAATTTACAGACGGGCAGGAGCAGGATATTTATACAGTACGCCGGGTGCCCAGACATCTGAAAAAGATCACCAGAGGAGCTGCAAAGGGTGTCGGAACCAGAGAGATTACAGGTTCTGTATCTCTGATCATGCCAGACGGTACAGAATATCCTCAGAAGGAATCCAATGGGAAGCTCCAGGAGATTATCGGACTTACCAAAAATCAGTTTATGCAGGTAGCCATGATCGCACAGGGAGAGTTTATGGAGCTTCTCAGGGCAAAATCTGATGATAAGAAAAAAATATTCCGCAGGCTTTTTAATACAGAAATGTACGAGGATATTGCTGTGGAACTGGGGAACAGAAAAAGGGAAAAGGAAAAGGATATTGCTGATATCAGAACCCGGTGTCAGAGTGAAGCGGCCAGAGTAAAACTTCTGTCAGACAGTGCGGAAAACCAGGGACAGGATGAGTTTGGGCAGCAGACAGAGGTTCTGGAAGAGAGCCTGGATAAGCTAAAAAAGCAGATTGCAGACGGGGAGATCGTTGTAATAGGAGAATTTCTGGAAACACTATTCCAGTATTGCAGAGTTCTGGATAAGAAGCTGCAAACAGCAGAAAAAGACTGTAGTGAAGCGGCAGAAAACAGGGATAAAAAAAGAGATGAGTATACAGAAGCCCAGCAACTTCAAGGACTTTTTTTACAGCTGGATCAGGCGGAAGAGGAGCTTGCTCAATGCAGAGAACTGACCTCTGAAATGGAGAAAAAAGAACAGCTGGCAGGTCAGATCCAGGCGGCCTGGGAAGTAAAAGCATCCAGTGATCAGCTGGAAGAAAAAAGAAAGGAGGCAGAGAGTACAGAAACTGCTTTAAGAGAACTGCAAAGCCAACTTCCGGAGCTTCTGAAAATACAAAAGGAGGCAGAGAAGGAAGAAGAAAGAGCGGAGAAGGAACAGCGTCAGGCTCAGGAGGAGTTCAGCCGCATATCTGAAAAGGCAGAAAAGGCTCTGGAACTATTCCGTCAGATAGGAGAATGCCGCAAAAAAGTGCAGAAGCTGGAAAAGAATCTTCTGCAGATTCAAAAGCAGAAAAAAGAAGCAAAAGATGCTTTTGAGGCATCAGAAATTCGGGAAAAAGAATATCGGAAGCAGGCAGAAGCATTTTCTGACGCAGGAGAAAAGCTTGCTGTATGTCAGTCCAAAATGCGTGAGATCGGAACGATGATGGATGATATCAAAGGGCTGTCAATTATTTATAAGGAAATAAAAAGCTATAATGAGACTGCAGAAGAGTTAAAACAAAAATATGCGGATATCCGGGATAAATATGAGAAAAAACAGCAGGAATTTGAAACCCTGAGACGCGCTTTTCTGGATGCTCAGGCAGGATTTCTGGCAGCAGAGCTGAAGCCCGGGAACCCCTGTCCTGTCTGCGGAGCAACAGAGCATCCCAGTCCCTGCATTCCAAAAGAAGAGCACAGAGAGCTTTCTCAGGATAAGATAGACCAAATTGGAAATGATGCGGAGAGCCTACGCAAAGAACAGGAAACACTTTCCGGAGAAGTAAAGTCTAATACTAATCTGAGAGATGCCAGAGACCGGGATTTCAGAGAGAATTTTGAGAAATTACAGGATAAAATGCGCAGGAGTATTCCGAAGCTTCCGGAAAGCTTTTCTCCGGGACAGGCGCAGGAACTGATAAAGCAGTGGAAGCAGCAGGTTCAGACAGAGGAGTTTGCGTATCAGAAACAGGCTGAGACATTAAGAGAAATCCGGGAAAAACTGGAGGAACTGGAAAAACGTAAGCCTTCTTTAAAAGAAAATATGGAAACTTTTCAGGAACAGGAAAAAAATGTACAGGCGGCGCTGGAAGGAGCCAGATCAGAGCTTGCAGGTTATTCGTCATCCTCTGATTTTTCTTCTGAGGAAGAGGCAAAAAACGCCAGAAATATGGCAGAAAACAGGAAGGACCAGACAGAAGAAGTTCTGAAAGAAGCCAGAAATAAAGCAGAATGTACCAGACAGAAAAAAACAGAAGCAGAAACCCTTATCCGTCGGTATGAGAAAGAGCTGCCCGCACGAAAAAAAGAAAAAGACAGGCAGAAAAAAATCTACGAAACACTTTTGCAGGAGAAAAATCTTACAGAAGAACAGTGGAAAAATCTTACTGACATATATGAAAAATATGCTGCTGAAGAGTTCAGAAATGATGTAAATTCATTCCGCAACAGACAGACAGCGGCAAAAAGCAGCACACGGTCTATGAGAGCTGCAATCGGAGAAAGACAGCGTCCTGTGCTGGAAGAAAAACGTAGTCAGGCAGAGGAAGCAGAGAAAATCTTTGAGGCTTCGGGACGCATCAGGGACGGGATAAAGTCTGTATATCAGGAGAATCAGGCTGTCTATGATACCCTTGCTCCAATACTTACCGATAGGAAGCGTCTGGTGGAGGAACACGCAAAGCTTGATAATCTTTACCGCCTTGTTTCCGGCAATGTCAGCGGTTCCAGAATGGATCTGGAAACCTATGTGCAGCGTTATTATCTGGAAAAGATTCTGGACGCGGCCAACCGCAGATTTCAGGATATGTCTGCAGGCCAGTTTGAGCTTCGTATGTATGATCTGGAAAAGGCAGGAGAAGGTAAAAACAGAGGTCTTGATCTGATGGTGTATTCCACTGTTACCGGAAAAGAGCGGGAGATCCGGACGCTTTCCGGAGGAGAATCCTTTATGGCAGCGCTTTCTCTTGCCCTTGGAATGGCAGATGAGATCCAGGAAAGCTCTGCGGCCATCAGTCTGGATATTATGTTTATTGACGAGGGCTTTGGCTCTTTGGATGAACATTCCAGAAATCAGGCTGTAAAGGTATTGCTGGAAATGGCGGAAGGCTCGAAGCTGATTGGAATTATTTCCCATGTGACAGAGCTGAAGCAGGAGATTGAGGATCAGCTGATTGTCACCAAGGATGAGGCCGGAAGCCACGTAAGATGGCAGATCAGCTGAACGAAACAGACTGATATTATGGTACATAGACGGAGATAAGAGGCATGAAAAATCCCAGGAAATATCCCCGGGATTTTTCTAATATGCCATCCAATTAAAGAAATTTTTCTGCATTTTTCATTTTATTCAGTTCTCTCTGAGCAAAGACGACTGCAAGGATAAAGGCAGCCGTATCGGCAATAGGTCCTGCGTACATAACTCCGTCAATTCCCATAAATAACGGGAAAATAACGATCAGCGGAAGAAGGAAGACAAGCTGCCTTGTAAGGGACATGATCACGCCCAGCTTTGCTTTTCCGATAGAGGTAAAAAATCCCGCAGACATGGGCTGGATTCCGTTGGCAAAGGTAAGCAGCATAAATATTTTCAGATAGCGCTCCGCAAACTGGAAATAAAGCTCGCTTCCGGTTCCGAAAAGTCCCACGATCTGGTGTGGAAACAGCTGAAAACACACAAAAAATACAGTGGCGATTACCGTGCAGGCAGTAACAGAGCAACGGTAGGTTTTACGTACCCGGTCATATCTGGAAGCTCCGTAATTAAAGCCCCAGATAGGCTGACAGCCCTGGGAAATGCCAATACAGATAGAAAGAAATACCTGATTTACTTTGGAAATAATCCCGACACAGGCAATGGGAATGTCAGTACCGTAAACAGAATCTGCTCCGTAGTGACGAAGGATATTGTTCATGGAGATCTGTACAACGGCAATGGCGATCTGATTCATGCAGGAAGCCATTCCAAGGGAGGCGATCATTTTCAGATATTCCATACGGGGACGGAACATATGGGAGGTCAGGCGCATTTTTCGGAACTTTGCAAAATAAATAATCACAAGAACACCGGAAACTGCCTGTCCGATCACAGTAGCCCAGGCGCCGCCTTTGATCCCCCATCCGAATACAAAAATAAAAAGAGGGTCAAGAATGGTATTGATCACTGCCCCGGTGAGCATACATACCATGGAATAGGTTGGACTTCTGTCCGCGCGGATCAGATGATTTCCGCCTGTAGTCAGTACAAAAAATGGAAGTCCGACAGCTGTAATGCTCAGATAATCCTGCGCATAAGGCATAACCTCAGGCGTTCCGCCGAACAGATGCAAAAGCGGATTTAAAAACAGCAGAACCACAGCGCACAGGCCTGCTCCGCAGATTACCAGCATGGAAAGTCCGGTACCGGCAATTCCGCTGGCGCGTTCCTCGTGACCGGCGCCCGTTTCAAGATTATAGTTGGATGCGCTGCCGATTCCCAGAAGCAGCGCGGTGGCAGTGGAAAAAATCGTTACGGGAAAGGCAACATTTGTGGCTGCATTTCCAAGCATTCCCACTCCCTGGCCAATAAAAATCTGGTCAACAATATTATAAAGAGCGCTGACCAGCATACTGATAATGGCCGGAATTGCAAATTTGGCAATCAGCTTTCCGACAGGAGCCGTACCCAGTGGATTTTGTACGGCGGTATTATTATTTTCCAATATTGAAAGCTCCTTTCTGTAAGTAAATGAAATCAGATGCCGGCCTGTCTCAGAAAAAATCCAGGAAACGGCAGAGAATGTATTTATGAGACAAGTATAACATTTTTAAGGGAAAGAGAAAAGAAAATAAAAGCAACAGCATTGATAAGATAAATTCGGGAAATGATTGTCATACAAAACTGATGATGATATGATGGAAACGTAAAAATGAGATAAACAGAGAGGACAACGTATTGATATCAAAGACAATGCGCGCAATTTTACATGCGCTATCATACAGTAATGTTGAAGTGGAGGCAGCCAGACGTCTGGCGGATCTCAAAAAACTGGATGCAATGAGGATTTTTGTAAAAAAACTGGATACAAAGGTGTATAACGGAGAATATGAGGTTCCCGTGCGCGTTTATTTTCCGTCAGAGGATGTTATGACAATGGACACAGCAGAGAGACGTTCCTGTCCGATCCTGTTGTTTTTTCATGGCGGAGGCTGGGTGACGGACAGCGTGGAAAATTACGACCGGGTATGTTCCCGAATGGCTCAGGATACAGAGCATATTGTGGTTTCAGTAGAATACAGGCTGGCTCCGGAATATCGTTTCCCGACAGGGCTGGAGGACTGCTATGCTGCGGCCAGAGAACTGTATACAGACCATGACCTGAATATAGATCCGGATAAAATTACGATCATGGGAGACAGCGCAGGAGGAAATCTGGCAGCAGCGGTGTGCCTGATGGCAAGGGACAGAGGAGAATTTATGCCAAAAAGGCAGATTCTTATTTATCCGGCTCTGGGCAACTGCTATACAGAGCAGTCTCCCTATGAGTCGGTTCACAGGAACGGAACAGACTATCTGCTGACCTCTGAGAGAATGGAAAATTATCTGAAGCTTTATGAGAGCAGCCCGCAGGATCGGGAGAATCCCTATTTTTCACCGCTAATGGAAAAGGATTTATCTGATATGCCGGATACTCTGATACTGACAGCAGAGTTTGATCCGTTAAGAGATGAAGGAGAAGAATACGGAAACAGACTGGAACAGGCAGGAAATTATGTGGAGGTACACAGAATTTCCAATGCGCTCCATGGATATTTTGCACTGGGGATCCGGTTTTTTCATGTGCAGGAAAGCTTTCGGCATATGAATGAGTTTTTGAAAAAAAGAGAGGTCTGATTCTTGCCCATTTCCATAAAAAGATTGTTTTATATTTTAACAGAAAAATTTGTGGATAGTGGGGAAAAGTCTGCTCAAATCCTTTCTTGCCTGTTCATTAAGACTATGATATATTTGAACTATTATAGGAGAGAAGGCGGAAAACGTGAAATCAGGATATTCAAACTGGCGGAAACTGGATAATGCGGCGCTGGCATTTCCGCCCGCAACGGATAAGAATGATACCAGAGTTTTCCGGATGTACTGTGAGCTGAAAGAGACAGTAGATCCGGAAATACTGCAGACAGCCCTGGATCATACAATGGAAAAATATCCCCTTTTTCAAGTGGTTTTGAGAAAGGGGTTATTCTGGTTCTATCTGGAAAGAAGAGATATCAGAGCTGTTGCAAAGAAGGAAGTAAAACCTCCGTGCAGCAGGCTTTATATTCCGGATAAGAAAGCTCTTTTGTTTGAGGTTTCCTATTATGAAAACCGTATTAATTTTGAAGTATATCATGCACTTACCGACGGTACGGGAGCCAGGAATTTTCTTCAGGAGCTGGTGCAGAATTATCTGAAACTGCAGCATCCGGAGACTCGGTTTCCGGAAACGGAGACACGGCAGAGGGCAACGTTCCGGGATCATGAGGAGGACAGCTTTTCCCAGTATTATTCCTCGGAAACTCCGAAAAACAAAGAAAAAAATCCTCGCGCAGTGAGGCTGAAGGGAGAAATGCTGGGACATGACGATATGCAGATTCTGGAGATTTCCATTCCCGTAAAGGAAATTCTGGATAAGGCGCGCTCCTACGGCGCTTCCATTACAGCATATCTGTCGGCAATTTTTATCTGTTCCATTCATGAGGAGATTCCCAGAAACCGTCAGAAGCGTCCTGTTACCCTGATGGTTCCGGTAAATCTGAGAAACTTTTTTCCTTCGGAATCCATGGCAAATTTTTTCGGGTGGATCGAGGTGGGCTATACATTTACAGAGACGACCACCTTTCAGGATGTGCTGGAGGATGTAAAAAAGCAATTTGAGACAGAGCTTGTAAAAGAAAAGATTGCCATGCACATGAACGGCTATGTACGTCTGGAAAAGAATCCGGTGATCCGGGCCGTACCCCTTGAAGTAAAAAAGTATTTTCTCATGGTAGGCGCGGCTCTGGGAAGCAGGAGAATCACAACCGTATATTCCAATATAGGAGTGGTGCGGTTTCCGGAGGAATATGAACAATATATTGAACGCTTTGGATTTTTTACCTGTACAGAGGCGCTGCAGCTTTGCTCCTGTTCCTACGGGGACGAGCTTCTTCTGGGATTTACCTCAAAAATACCCGGGGAAAGCATTCAGAGAAATTTTCTTGAATATCTGAAAAAAGATGAAATTTCATTTACAGAGGAGCGAAATGATTTTCCCGGATGTGGGGAAGAGCAGAAAAAAGAGGGCAGAAAAGCATATCAGACCTTTACGTTTCTTTGTCTGGCAGCGGCGGTGCTGTGCGGAATGATCAATTATATGACTGCGCAGACTCTGAACTGGTTCTGGTTTGCGGCAGCAGGAAGCTTTTGCGCGTGGCTAGTAGTTTCTGTGGGATATACCAAGCGGAGAAACATACTGAAAAATGAAATGTGGCAGCTTTTGATCATAACGGCTATTGCTGTTTTGTGGGATGTATTTACAGGCTGGCACAGATGGTCGGTGGACTTTGTACTTCCCTTTGGGGCAATGGCTGTGCTTGGTTCCATTCCTGTAATTGCCAAGGTAAATCATCTGGAGCCGGAGGAATATCTTTTTTATCTTGTGCAGGCGGGAATTGCGGGATGTATTCCCATTATCCTGGTGTGGGCCGGAATCGTAAGGTTTACGTATCCTTCTGTGATCTGTGCGGGAATCAGCTTTCTGGTGCTGGCAGGACTTTTTATTTTTCAGAAGAAGAATACAGTGGGTGAGTTCCACAAAAAGCTAAGAATGTAGATTTATTCAAAAATATAAAAGGCTGCTGTAAGCTTTGAAATTGCCGGGAATAAAAACCCGGCGGTGAGAGGCTTCAGCAGTCTTTTTCTGTTCGGAAACTGCCTCTCTGTTGTTCTGGTTCAGGTATACGATTTTCTGTCATTTAGTACATGATTTTTGTCTTTTGTGTATACTGTATTTACAACTTCAGGTATAATGATTATAGTAAAAACAACAGGAGAGAGTGGCAGGAATGTACAGAATTGCAGTTTGTGATGATGATAAAAATATTCGTGAGCAGGTCAGAAAAATGATTCTGGAATGGAAGTCTCAGGTGGAGGTAAGGGTGTTTTCTTCCGGGAGGGAGCTGATGGAAAATTACCAGCCTTACGACGCGGTTTTTCTTGATATTGACATGCAGGGAATGAATGGCATAGAAACAGGAAAGGCTATCCGCTCTGTAGATACTGATGTAAAAATTGTTTATCTGACAGCTTACCGGGATTATGTGGCAGGAGCTTTTGGAGTTCATGCATTTCAGTATCTGCTGAAGCCTGTGAACAGACAGGAGATTATAAATGTTCTGGAAGAGATATTCCGGTATATGGAAGCCTCGGATAAAAAGATCATCCTTGATTTTCGCACAGTGGATGGAATTGTCTGCCTTCCTGTAGAGTCCATTTATTTTTTTGAGTATGAGAACAGAAGGATACGGATTGTGACAGATGAAGATGAATATTATATGGTGGAGCGCATTGGAAATGTGGCAAAACGTATGGAGGATTTTGGCTTTTCCATGCCTCATCAGAGCTTTTCCGTAAATATGCTTCATGTGAAAAATGTAAAAGGACAGCACATTTATCTGGACAATGGAATGGAAATTCCTCTTTCCCAGAAAAAACAGAAAACATGGAAACAGGAGCTGACTGTCTGGCTGTCGGCACGGCTGGAGCACCGGAGAGGATGATGGAAATGAATTATGTATTATATTGCTTTTTTCAGATCATTGAACTGGTTATCCATACAGGAAGCTTTATCTGGTTTCTGTATTCCATGCCAAGAGAGGTGGAGTCGAAACCATGGGTAAGATACTGTGTCTGGGGGATTTTTGTTGTACTGACCTTTTTGATTCCGACATTATGGTGGAATGATATTATTACAATGTCCGTGCTTACAGTATATTACATTGCAGTCTGCTGGTTTCTCTATCACAGAAGCAGAACCTGGATTTTGTATTCTCTGATCTACGGAATGGCAAATTATGGCGCTCAGGTGATAGGTATTTATTTTACCGTATATATCAGTAAAAAGTTTGGTTTTTACCAGGATATACTCTCCTATTATACACTTGTGCTGGCAAAAATGATCTGTATGTTTTCCGTGACTTATCTTATGAGGCGGATTGTCAGAAAACGCCTGGTAAAGGAACAGAGAGAACTGCATATCAGAGGAATGGTTCTTGTGCCGCTGTTTAGTATGGTTCTTATATATCTGTACTGCATTTCCGGGGAAAGCTTTTTTCTGGAGCATGGATTCTGGGGTGTGATCCTCTGTATGATCCTTTTGCTGGTTATTAATATTTACTGTCTGTATGTATGGTATGATCTGGCAGAAAACAGGGAGCTGAAGCAGAAGGTAGAGCTGATGAAGCAGCAGAATGAGCTGACTCATCAGTACTATGAGGATATGGAAAATAATTATAATCGCTCCAGAAGAATCATACATGATATCAGAAATCATCTGAATATGCTGGAGCAGTCAGCAAAAACAGATGCGGCCGGTTATTTTGAGGACGTTCACGGAATGTTGAATTCTCTGGGACTGAAATTTTATTCAGATAACAGAATGTTGAACATGATTCTGAACGACAAATTAAAAAAGCTGGAACCGGGGCAGGCAGAATGTAATATGGGCGGTATCAGCCTGGATTTTCTGGCGGATATGGATGTGACAACCATTTTTGCAAACCTTCTGGATAATGCCATAGAGGCAGGCGAAAATAAAAAGAATTTCTGGATAAAAATAAGAGGGGAACAGATACAGGATTTTACAGTAGTAAAAATATGGAATCCCTATTCTGAAGTCTACGCCCCGGGACGCTCAGGAAAACAGGGGCATGAAGGAATTGGCCTGGAAAATGTGCGCCATACAGTAGAAAAATATCACGGCGCGCTGAATATAGAGACAAAAGACGGGATTTTTTCCGTAACAGCAGTATTTCCGGGAGAATAAGGAGGAGAATTATGAAATTTACGCAGACAGAGAAAAAACAGCTTATGATCTATGTGATCATAGCATACGGAATCACCTATGTGCTGGGGCTTCTGATGTGGTATGGATACGGAAAGGGAATTGATCTCAGCGCTTTTCCTAATGCGCAGATGCTGTATCCGGCAGCAGGCGTTATGATGGCTTATTTAATTACCAGAAAGGATGACAAAAAGCTTCCAAAGGCTTTTTTACATATTTTTTGTGGCGCTGACGGCAGCGATGGTTGTATGTACGGCAGCCTCTGTTCTGGCTCCTGTGAATATAGACATTATGGGTACACCGTTTTCTCAGTGGATGCTGATTCTGCAGTATGTCATGATAGGAGGAAGTATTGTTTTCTGGATCCTTCTTCTGGTATCCGGCAAAGAAAAGCGCAGAGCTTACGGACTGAACAGTAATCAGTGGAGTACTTCGGTTCTTATGATCCTGCTGTTTATTGGACTGTACCTTCTCAGACTTGTAATTGCCAGCGCTCTTGGCGGCCAGCTTTCTGAATTTGGAAAAATAATGGCAAATCCAACCACCTGGATCATGTTTTTTACTGTTTTGCTAAACTTTTTCCTGGCAGTAGTGGCGTTTTTCGGCGAGGAATACGGATGGAGATATTATCTTCAGCCCCTTCTTCAGAAGCGTTTCGGACTGAAAGGCGGCGTGATCCTTCTGGGCTGTGTGTGGGCTGTATGGCATCTGCCAATTGACTTTTTCTATTATACCACTCCGGATATGGGACTGGCGGCTCTGGCAAGTCAGTTTATTACCTGTATTACAATCGGACTTTTTATGGCATATGCATATATGAA
>OLPB01001218.1_pt1 | contig 12209 bp, 9 predicted proteins | sample 1672001 | NCBI WGS metagenome assembly OLPB01 (sample SAMEA3136635, study PRJEB25190) | human gut metagenome | biome: human gut; feature: human-associated habitat; material: faeces | place: Austria | collected 2013 | reverse complement strand
AATCCAAGAGGGTATATAGCTCTTTTAGAGTTTACACAGAATTAATTACAGTCTCGGGCATAACACCCAACACCAAGTTTGTCTACAGTCTGAGATCCCTCTGATAGAAGGATCTGTTTTTATTATATTATATTATTTTATTCTATTTTTTCTTCTTCACACTATAGCCAAATGTTCCAAGCTTCTTTCCCAGCGAATAATACTCTCCATGGGAATATGTCAGCAATCTGCTGGAGGCAAGATCAAATTTTCCATTCTCCTGCATATATCTGTCATCTACCTGAACAGCCTGTACTTTCGCCATGAACATGTGATGTGAACCGAGTTCCAGTATCCGATCCACCTTGCACTCAATATTCACCGGGCTTTCTTTGATACACGGTGAATATTGTAATGTCTCACTTTTGCCACGAGTAAGTCCCATCTCTTTCCATTTATCTACATCCCTGCCGGAACGAACACCACACCAGTCTGTTGCCTTTGCCAGTTCCTCCGTCGTCAGATTTACAACAAATTCTCCGCTTTCTTTAATCATATGATAAGAATAGCGCTCCGGACGCACGGATATATAGAGCATAGCCGGATTCGTACAGATCGTTCCCGTCCATGCAACGGTAATAATATTGTCTTCTCCGTTCTTATCTGCTGTACTAACCATAACTGCCGGAAGCGGATAAACCATATTGCCCGGTTTCCATATCTGTTTTGCCATCTTCTCCTCCTGTATCAGATCATTTCTATATATCTTATTGTTGTAATGTCTCCACCAGTGCCGGGATCAGCTGTTTCTTTCTGGAAACAACTCCCGGAAGGATAATATCCTGTGTATCCTCCGGCAGATCAAATGCTGCTGTAATATGTGCTTTTGCATTTGCTCCACAACAGAGTAATTCTGTTGACTCATTCAAAATATCTGTCAGCATATAGTAGATCATATGGAGATTCTGCTTCTCCAGCACCTGTTCCAGATGCGGTTCCAGCACTTCTTTGATCTCCTTAAGTTCTTCTCCGCTCATGGAATTGATCTGTCCGACACCAAATACGACGTCATTTACCGTAAACTGTTTGAAATCCTGGAAGCAGATTTCTTCCGGCGTCTTGCCTTTCATGCTGCTACCTGCATTAAACATTTCTTTCGCAAGCTCTTCCATATCGACTCCGGCGATCTTTGCAAGCTTTGCTGCCGCTTTCTCATCAATGGATGTGCAGGTCGGTGAACGGAACAGCAATGTATCGGAAATAATCGCTGAACAGAGAAGACCTGCAATCTTCGGTGAAATGGAGATTTCTTCCTCTCTGTACATCTGATAAACGATCGTCGCCGTACAGCCTACCGGCTGATTCCGGAAAAATACCGGTCCTGTTGTCTCAATATTGCCCAGTCTGTGATGATCAATGATCTCTACAATCTCTGCTTCTTCCAGCCCATCTACAGCCTGTGACTTCTCATTGTGATCTACAAGGATCACTTTCTTCTTGCTTGCATCCATAAAACGACGTCTGGAAATAAATCCACGGAATCTGCCATGTCTGTCAAGGATCGGGAAATCACGGAATTTTGTCTTCGTCATAACTTCTTTAATCTCATCTACATAATCATTCATATGAAATGCAACCAGAGGTCCTTTACTCATAAAAAACTTCACCGGTATACTCTGATTGATCAGACGGGCTGTTGTAAATGTATCATGCGGTGTACTGATAATCACAATACTCTGTTCTTCTGCTCTGCGGATCATCTCCGAAGAAACTTTCGCATTCTGGCATACAACAATACAGCTCGCGTCAATATTGATCGCGCACTCCTGTGCTTCATCACGGTTTCCAAGGATTACCAGATCATCCCGTTCGATAAACTCCTTCATCAAATTCGGATCCGATGCTCCGATCGTTACTTTTCCTTTGGTAAAATGTCCATGTTCATTTCCCGTAAGTAATGTACCATCCAATGTACGGATAATATTCCTATACTGCGTCCTTGCTCTTGCCAAAATGTTACTGTCATAAACATCCATATAAGATGTCGCAATATCTCCGGTAGAGATCACTCCTACCAGTTCGTCTTCCTTCAATACCGGAACCGTCTTGATATTATTTTCTTTCATCTTTGCCCATGTATCTTTGATTGAAACATTCGGTGCAACCCCTTCAATCTTATGAATATCAAGATCTTTCGCCTGTAACTTGACATTTTTCAAAAGATCCGGCGCTTTCACATTAAATTTAGACAATATATACTGTGTTTCTTCGTTCACCTGACCTGCACGTTTTGCAACATACTCATCCCCTGTCAGTTTCTTTTTCAACTCTGCATATGCAATTGCGGAACAAATGGAATCGGTATCCGGATTCTTATGTCCGACCACATACACTTTTCCAGTCTTTTTTCCCATCTATCTCTCTCCAAACTTTCGTTAATATTATATTTTATGATATTTTTAGCGCATTTCTTGCTTCTTTTTATATCATATACTTTTCATAAGTTCACTAGTTAGATTGCCATTTTTTTTTCGTTTCGTCAACTATTTCTTGCATACAGGCGCAAAATCCTTGCACATTTTTTGAAACAACGGTCATTTTTATGTTATACTGTATACAGTTTCTATCGCCATATAGAAAAAACGTTTATCAAAATCATGTCAGGAAGGAACAAAAAACTATGAGTGAAGAATTAATGAAAGAAGACAACAACTTAACAATGGCAGATCTGGAAGATCATTTTGACGATGCCAATCCTTGGAATGTCGTAAAAAGATATCTCGAGAAGAAAACTATACTACCTGTTAAGATTGAGGGGATCGTCAACGGTGGAGCAATTGCTATGGTAGAAGGACTGCGCGGATTCATTCCGGCTTCCAGATTATCTTTATCTTACATTGACGATCTGGAATCTTATCTTCTGAAAGATATTGAAGTCCAAGTCATTGACGTTGACCAGGCTGAAAATAAATTAGTCCTCTCTGCCCGCGAACTTCTGAAAGAAAAAGAACGCAAAGCAAAAGAAGAGAAGATTTCAAATCTGCAGGTTGGCACTGTTATGACAGGTACCGTAGACAGTTTACAGACTTACGGTGCATTCATCCAGCTTGAGGACGGTCTTTCCGGACTGGTTCACATTTCCCAGATCAGTCAGAAACGTATCAAATCTCCAAAAGATGTCCTGAATGTCGGGGATGAAGTTCAGGTCAAAGTAATCGGTATCAAAGATGGTAAGATCAGTCTCAGCATGAAAGTGCTGGAAGAAGTTGAAGAAGAGCCGGTTGAAAAGGTCGAGATTCCAAAGGCGGAAGAGATTGGAACAAGCCTTGGAGATCTCTTCAAGAATATCCAGTTATAATCTCATCTCCACGCTCTTTAATGAAATTCAGTTTCCTATTACAATCGAATAGACTGACTCATTATATAAGGTACAAAAAAGGTTTCGCTCACAACCGTGAATGAAACCTTTTTTATTATATTTCTCTATGTGTTTATTCCATCTCATCGAGATTTTTAAGCCATCCGGCTACGCACGCATCACTTGGCATTCTCCAGTCACCTCTCGGTGATAATGCAACCGTACCAACTTTCGGTCCGTCTGGCAGGCAAGAACGCTTGAACTGCTGTGCAAAGAATCTCCAGCAGAAGGTACGAAGCCATTTATAAATCGTCTCATTATCATACTCTCCTGCAAAGGCTTCTTGGGCGATCCTGTAGATTTTTGACGGTTCGTATCCGAACCGGAGCATATAATAAAGATAGAAATCATGCAGTTCGTAAGGACCTACCAGGTCTTCTGTTTTCTGTGAAATCTCGCCGTCTTTTGGTGGCAGAAGTTCCGGGCTTACCGGTGTGTCTAATACATCATACAGAATCTCTTTAAGTTCCTGATCCTCACAGGTATCTGCATAATAATGAACCAGATGACGAACTAACGTCTTTGGAACGGAAGCGTTGACACCATACATGGACATATGATCGCCATTATATGTTGCCCATCCAAGAGCAAGCTCCGACATATCTCCAGTTCCTATTACCATGCCTCCTGCCGCATTGGCAATATCCATCAACACCTGTGTACGCTCACGTGCCTGTGAATTCTCATAAGTAACACTGTGATCCTCCGGATCATGTCCGATATCTTTAAAATGCTGTTCTACCGAAGCTGCGATCGGTACTTCCTTAAGTGTCGCTCCAAGCTTCTTCGACATCTTACATGCATTCTGATAAGTCCTGTCTGTTGTACCAAAGCATGGCATTGTAACCGCTGTAATTCCACTTCTGTCCATGCCAAGTGCATCAAATGCCTTCGCTGTCACAAGAAGTGCCAGTGTCGAATCCAATCCTCCGGAAATACCTACTACTGCACTCTTTGCATGTGTATGTGCCAGGCGTTTCTTAAGTCCCATCGCCTGAATGGTAAGGATTTCTTCACATCTTCTGGCTCTCTCGCCCTCTTCTCCCGGCACAAACGGTCTGGAATAAAATGTTCTCGTAAGCTTTGTCTCCTGTATCTTCATATCAAACGGAACACGCATAAGCTTTCTGTCTTCCACAAGCTGGAATGTCGTATTCTTCCGTCTCTCACTGAGCAGACGTTTTATATCTATCTCTGTATAAATAACATTATTTACAAAACGTTGTCCCATTGCAAGAGTTGTTCCGTTCTCAGCGATAATATTATGTCCGCCAAACACAACATCTGTCGTAGATTCACCTTCTCCGGCATTGGCATAAATATATCCTGCGATCAGACGCGCAGACTGCCCCTGGATCAATTCACGACGGTACACGTCTTTCCCGATCGTCTCGTCGCTTGCCGAACAATTGACGATGACCGTCGCGCCCTCCAAGGCAGCCCCGATACTGGGAGGGATCGGAGACCATACGTCCTCGCAGATCTCTGCCGCTACGATCAGCTGCTCCATAGAACGTGCCTGAAATAAAATCTGCGGTCCGAACGGCACGCTTTCTCCGTCAAACAGAATGTCTCTGCACGCTTCCGGTCCCGGCGCAAACTGCCGCATTTCATAAAACTCCCCATAATTCGGGAGAAATGTCTTCGTCGTAAGGCCGAGGATCTCACCATGATTCAAAGCTGCTGCGACATTATAAAGTTCTCCATCTATGGCAAGCGGAACCCCGATAAATATAATCGCATCCTTCTCTTTTGTATATTCGGCTATTTTAAACAGTGCTTCTTTCGATTCCTTTAACAAAATGTCCTGCGTAAAAAGATCACTGCAGGTATATCCCGTTACACATAATTCCGGAAATACGATAACTTTTGCTCCTTTTGCAACAGTCTCATCAATCATCTTACAGATATTTTGTGTATTATAGGCAACATCCGCCACACGGATATCCGGAGTTACTGCTGCCACTTTTACAAACCCGTCTCTCATGACTTTTCTCCTTATCGTTTACAGCGTTTTAAGATATCTTTCAACTCTTCTACGCTGTATTTATATGCCGTATTACAGAAATGACATTTTACTTCTATATCCTGACCGTCATCTATCATATCCTGGATTTCTTTCTTTCCGACACTGATCACAGCCTTTTCTACTCTTTCTTTTGAGCAATTACAATAGAATTTTGTCGGCATTGTACTTGTAATTTCAAGTCCGAGATTTCCAAGCAGGATTTCCAGGATCTGCTCTGGTGTTTCACCTTTTTTCAGATGATCCGTTACAGATGTGATATTCTTCAGATTTTCCTCAATCTGACTGATCGTCTCTTCCTTTGCAAATGGCATCATCTGGATAATGAAGCCTCCTGCACATGCCACTGTATTATCTTTATCCATCAGCACCCCAAGTCCTACCGAGGATGGCACCTGCTCCGAATTGGCAAAATAGTACGTCAGATCTTCCGCAATTTCACTGGATACCAGAATGGTCTGTCCGGAGTATGGCTCTTTGAGTCCCATATCTTTGATAACCTGGAGAAGTCCGATTCCGACAGCACCGCCTACATCCAGCTTTCCATTCTTTGGCGGCAGCATGACATCCGGATGATTTACATAACCTTTCACATCTCCCTTGCTGTCCGCAGTAACTGTAATCCCGCCAAGCGGTCCGTCTCCTCTTACCTGAAGTGTCAGCATATCTGTATCATTCTTCATCATACTTCCCATCATAGCTCCTGCAGTAAGAAGTCTTCCCAGTGCTGCGGTTGCCACCGGGCTGGTATTATGATGTTCTCTGGCCGCTTCCACAAGTTCTTTTGTTGTTGCAGCAAACGCTCTTACCTGGCCGTCTGCTGCGGTTGCTCTTACGATATAGTCGTTCATATATATTCCTTTCCTTCTTCTGTTTTTCTATTTTTATTCCGATGAGTTACTTCTCATCTCTATTATTTACCATGCTCTCTTGCGATCACAGTGATCCGTTCACTCGTATGCATCGGTGCTTTCTTTGTATACGCATCATAAGCTGCAACGAATTTCAGACCCGCTTTTTCAATTAGTCCTCTGATTTCTCTGAGTGTATATGCTTTCTGGAAATGACTCTCCTGATACTTTCTGTACAGTGCTTCCTCTTCATCCTCGCGGACAAATAATGTCAGTTCGTATTCATTGATCATCGATGTATGGTTATAATAATTTTCCCAGATAAAGCTACACTCATCCCTGTCTTCTGCGATTACCTGATTACCCAGAATTTCTCTGTACTTATATTCTGTATTAAAATCAAAGATAAAGATTCCCTGCGGGTCCAGATAATTATTAACCAGGCAGAATACTTCCTGCAATTCATTTTTATCTGTCACATAATTTACACAGTCACATACACTGACAATAGCTCTCACTGTTCCATATAATTCGAACTCCTGCATATTCTGTAACAGATAAAGGATATCATGTCCACTCTCGATACGCTTTTCCATTGCGATTTCCAACATGTCTTCGGAATTATCCACCCCGATCATATCATATCCTTTTTCTGCCAGTAGTTCCGTCATGCTTCCGGTTCCGCATCCCAGTTCCAGAACCAGCCCGTCTCTTATTCCATATTCTTTTAATCTGTCTTCCAGATAATCTGCCCATTCCTCATATGGCACATTATCCATGAATGTATCATAGACCTCGGCAAAACTTGTATATGCCTCCATCTCTTCCTCCTTATAAATCCTTGCATATTTAACATTTCTATTATATCTGCTATCAGTAAAAAAGGCAACGTAGAAAATATGACCATTAGTCAATTTATTTTTGACTTCTTATCTGCAATTTGTTATACTTATTTTATTGAATATATTACTCTAATATCTTGTTCAAATGAATTTTATATAATGAATTAAGAACTGTAGATTTAAGAATTTCAAGAAAGAAGTCTGATTACTCATGGGAAGAGTCGAAGAAAACAAAAAGAGAAAAAAGGAAGCGCTCTTTCGCACCGCATATGAATTATTTACCACAAAAGGAATTAATTCAACTGCCATTTCCGACATTGTTGAAAAGGCTGGTGTAGCGAAAGGAACGTTCTATCTATATTTCAAGGACAAATATGATATCAAAAACAAGCTGATCGCACATAAAACAAAAGAACTGTTCGATCATGCTGCCGTTGCATTGGAAAATTCCGGCATCACCGGTCTGGAAGATCAGCTTGTCTTTATTATCGATGACATCATCAATATTCTGGTCGCCAACAAGCCATTGCTGAATTTCATTTCTAAAAATCTTGTAATGGGTGCCCTAAAGTCTGCTTTCTGGTCAGAAGAAGAATCCGACAAGATCTTTTATGAAAGATATCTTGAACTGGTAGAAGCCGACACCTATAATTATAAAGATATTGACATTATGCTGTTCACGATCCTCGAACTGGCCGGTTCTACCGGATATAATTCTATCCTCTTTGAAGAGCCTGTATCTATCGAAGCGTACAAGCCGTTCCTGTACCGTACGGTCCGCCTGATCATCCGGAGTCACCGCGAAGAAGCTTAAAGCTTCTTCCGGCTACAGGACTTGTCATCCGGCTACTGATACCGTGCAATTATTTCTTTCACGGCGTCTTCTGTTCCTTTCACAGAACCCTGGACCATCTCCGGCTTTCCGCCGCCGCGTCCTTCTAATGTACTGTTTAACGTTTTACTGATTGAACGGACATCTTCACTTCTGCTTCCGATCACATAGCGATACCCCTCCTCGTCCGTTCCTGCAAATACCGCACAGATGACTGCCCCTTTATCCAGCAGTTGGTTCATCATCTCTCTCGGAAGATTTCCCGATAAAGATCCGTCAAATACAGTCACAATCTTCTCATCCACCGGTATCTCTGCCACACAAAACTTCAGAAGTTTCTGCTGCAGTTCTGCAATCTGACTCTTCATACGTGTCTGCTCATTCTTCAGTCTGCCGACCGCTTCTGCCACTTCATATTCTTTCGCACACAACATGGTTGAAATTTCTTTTGTCATGGCATCCTTTTTCTCATAGTCTCTCATGGCACGTCTTCCGCAAAGCATCGTAATGCGTTCACCGCCTTTATAACTTACCATGCTTACCAGTTTGACAGCTCCGATCTCACCGGTTGTCTTCACGTGCGGAGCACAGCATGCACATACATCATATCCCGGAATCTTCACGATACGGACCTGACCTTCAATCTCGATCTTACTGCGGTAATCCATATCTTTCAATTCCTCTTTGGATGGATACAGAACCTCAACTTCCAGATTCCGGTATACTGCTTCATTGGCTGCTGTCTCGATTTCTTTCAGCTGCGCTTTACTGATCGGTCCGTCAAAATCCATGGTACAATAGTCGGCTCCCAGATGGAAACCGACATTATTATAGCCAAATCTTTCATGCACAATACCGGACACTATATGTTCTCCTGTATGCTGCTGCATCTTCTCAAAGCGTTCTTTCCAGTTGATCTTACCGGATACTATGCTTCCCACTTCCAATGGTGCTGTCACAGAATGAAAGATCACATCATTTTTTTCGTGCACATCGGTAACTTCTGTATTGCCGAGAATGCCCGTGTCGGCATACTGACCGCCGCCTTCCGGGAAGAATGCTGTCTGATCCAGCACCACACAGAAACCATCCTTCGCTTCTTCACAGGAAATTACTTTTGCTGTAAATTCGGTTCTGTGACTGTCCTCATAAAATAATTTCTCTGTCATTTTTCCTACATCCTCTCCGGTGCTTCAAATCCAAGTACATCGATACAAGCTTCCAGTACATCCTTCGTCACTTTCAGAAGCGCAATATAACTCTTTTGTTTTCCGGCATCTTCTTCTGCCAGAATCTTTGTCTCATGATAAAAACGATTGAATGCATTGGCAAGATCATAAATGTATGCACAGATCTTATGCGGTGCAAGATCCTGGAATGCATTCGCCATCACATCATTATATTTTGCAGCTTCCAGCATCAGAGCTTTTTCACAATCCGCATATGCTTCCTGTACTTTCAGTCCATCCAGGCTATTTCCCTGTGACTGGTATTTATTCAGGATCGATTTGATACGTACAATTGTATACAGAATGTACGGACCGGTATTTCCTTCAAAGGAAGTAAATCTGTCTACGTCAAATACATAATCTTTTGATGCCTGGTTTGACAGATCTCCGTATTTAATTGCTGCCATTCCGATGAGTTTTGCTGTCTGTTTTGCTTCTTCTCCCTCGATAGAATGATTTTCAGAGATTTTCTCATACATCTTCTCTGTAATCTCTGAGATCAGTGTCTCCAGACGCATTACCCCGCCTTCTCTTGTCTTGAACGGCTTGCCATCTTTTCCATTCATGGTACCGAAACCTAAGAATTTCAGTTCTGTTTCCGCAGGAACGATTCCTGTCTTCTTTGCAGCACGGAACACCTGTGTAAAATGCAGTTCCTGACGCTTATCCACCACATAGGCAACCTTGTCCGGATGATAATCCTGTACACGTTGTACCAGTGTAGCAAGGTCTGTTGTTCCATAAAGAGATGCTCCGTCTGATTTCTGGATCATGCAAGGAGGAATCTCTTTGGTATCTGTCTCTTCCTGCACATCGATCACCAGTGCTCCCTGGTCTTCATGTGCAAATCCTTCTTTCTTCAATCTCTCGATCATATCCGGGATGTATGCCTGGGCATCAGACTCCCCTTTCCAGAGATCAAAACTTACATTCAGATTCGCATAATTTTTCTTAAGATCAGATACCGATACACGAATGATATGATTCCAGATCGCACGATATCCTTTATGCCCGTTCTGTAACAGATACGTCGCATGCAATGCATTCTCCCTGTATGTCTCATCTTCTTTTGCCTTACCGCTTGCTGTCGGATAGATCTCTTCCAGTTCGCTGATTGTAAATGGAGCTTCTTTTGGATATTCACCTTCAAACGCTTCATCAAAATATGGCAGTTCCGGCTTTCTTTCTTTCAATTCTGTGATGATCAGTCCCATCTGATATCCCCAGTCTCCAAGATGGATATCGCCAAGAACTTCATGCCCCATCTTTCTTGAGATGCGCTTTACGCTTTCTCCGATGATCGCCGAACGGAGATGTCCTACATGCAACGGCTTTGCCACATTTGGTCCACCATAATCCAGCACGATCATCTCCGGATGTTCTGTCTTCTCGATTCCGAGATTATCCGTCTCTTCCATCTGATTCAGATAATCTGCAACAAATGACTTTTTCAGTCTGATATTGATAAATCCAGGTTTTACAACCTCTACTTCTTCCATACATGCACTGTCTTCTAACAGGGCAACGACATCCTCTGCGATCATGAACGGTGCTTTTTTGTAAGCTTTTGCTCCTGCCATCGCTCCATTACACTGGTATTCGCAGAGATCCGGACGGTTTGACAGTGTTACTTTTCCATACGTTCTGTCATAACCTGCCTTTTCGAATGCTTCTGAAAGTTCTTCTGCAATATAATCAATGATTTTCTTCACTTCATATCTCCTATATTTTCTATAATTCCTATAAATTTCCATCAAAAATAGCAAAAAAAGTACACACCCGGGCGGATTCGAACCGCCGCTCCCGCCTCCGGAGGGCGGTGCTCTATCCCCTGAGCTACGGGTGCGTATACAATTACTATATGAAATTGTCTTAGTAATATTAACACATCTTTGAGATAAAGTAAAGGAAATGCATCCCACTTTTCGATCATTTCCTCTACTTTTTTAATATTTTTCTTTAATTTTCCTTTTTAAATCTTACAGCGCAAGTTTTCCACTCTCCCGGTCATAATAATATGCCCTGTCCGAAAGTACTTCTTCCGCCTCTACCTGTGTCTCATTGATCTCCTCGATCATGCTTCCCAGTTCTTCTCTGCCCGGCGCTTCGCTTTCAGCCACAATAATGGTCTCATGCACACTGCTTGGGATCACAAAAAAATTTTCTCCCACTACACCGGCAATCTTTCTCAGACAATCCGGATAGATCAGTGCCGCAGCCCCATAGCTACGCATTTCATTGCTCAGGATATACATTTTTTCTGCCGGTCCCTCTTCCATCCCAAGTCCCAGCAATTCTTCGATCACCGTGCGCATCGGTGCAAATTCATACGGCAGTAACTCCTGGGTATTCTTAGAGGCCCGGTAATACAGATCTTCTTCCGTTACTTTCCACATATCCATATGTTCTGCTCTGACCATCATGGATGCCATGCCATATTCATCTACCTCTAACAGTACATAATAAATAATTGCAAGATCCAGATAACTTTTATATGGAATTTCTTTTAAAAGCTCCTGATTCTCCTCTCTGCCTATCAGACGGTATATGATCTTATCTTTGACAAATTCATAGTCTTTTACCTTTTCACCGTCCTCCCATGAATTCTGAAACCGGATTTTCTCATATAATCCGACAATATCTTTTGCAATCTGTTCCAACGGATACCCCATCCGGAACTGATGAAAATACTCTTCCAGATAAATCGTCGGTGAAATATTGATTCCTTTTTCCGAAATCATAATACCGCTTCTCCTCACACCATTATTCTTCACATTGGTATGAATGCTTACTGTTTTTTCTTCTTCCACCTCTTTCTTTACTTTTGTCTCTACTGCATGGATAAACTGAAAATATGTCATAAAAGCTCCTTCCTATCCAGCAATATACAAAAATCATCTTGAAAATCTGCGGTGATATTACCGCCTGAGATAACAGAACATCTCTTGAATCGTTTCTGAAATATTATGGTAATTAGATTATAAAAAAATGCCTACGGCATCTCAGCTCCCCCGCCCCTCAATCTTGAGGGG